>Ga0315294_10000473_pt1 | contig 42881 bp, 29 predicted proteins | sample YL17G13_40_MG_FD_203626 | JGI IMG/M metagenome (GOLD analysis project Ga0315294, IMG submission 203626) | Sediment microbial communities from Yellowstone Lake, YNP, Wyoming, USA - YL17G13_40 | ecosystem: Environmental > Aquatic > Freshwater > Lake > Sediment | place: USA: Wyoming | collected... | reverse complement strand
CCGTGCCGAAGACGATCCGGAACGTGATGAAATCCGTGAACCAGGACGTGGCGGCGCCGGGCGACACCCTCTACTACACGATCTACTACGGCAAGCCCAGTGCCGGTCCCGTGAGCAACATGTGGATCACGGATACTCTGCCCGCCTACATGCACTGGCTTCCCGGCGTCGGCACGGTGCCCGACCCCGGGTTTGACCCCGACCCGGGGCCGCCGATCCGGCTGCGGTGGACGATCCCGGGTCCCTTCGCGACCACGGGCGGCGCGACCGGCGAGATCGTGTTCGCGACCACCGTCGACTGGGGGAACGGCGAGTCGTTCGAGCCGGGCTCGGGCGACTTCGCGGCAAAGGAGGGGGAGTTCCTGTTCAACAGCGTCCATGTCGCATGGGACCCGGCGGGGGGCTGTCCGCCGGGGCGGACTTCGAACACGGTGTCGACCGTGGTCAAGCGCTACTACTTCTGGCTCCTGGGCGACCAGGACATTCTCTTCGCCCCGCGCATCGGCCAGCCGGACGACGAGATCATCTACTCCCTGTTCGTGAAGAACATCTCGCAGACGAGGACCTGGTGGAACGTCAAGATCTGGGACACCGTGCCCGCCCAGATCGACTCCTGGGATGTGAACCAGGGCATCGAGGATCCGTGCGTGGGGTGGACGATGACTCCGTCCGGGTGCGCGGCCGCGAGCCCGGGGAAGTTGGTGACGGGGGCGAAGAACACGATCCTGACCTGGGCGCTGGACCTGCCGCCCGGGTTCACGCTCGAGGTGCGGTGGAAGGGGAAGGTGAGGCAGTCGACGGCGTCCGGGGCTGTCGTGATCGACCAGGCGTCGATCCTGGCGCTGGGGCGGACGGGCGTGGTGGGGGGGACGGGGTCGGCGCAGGCCCTGCGCTCGTTCACGCACACGGCGAACGTGGTGCTGCGGACGACGTTCGTCAGCTACGTCGGCTGGGCCGGCGCCGAGTCCTCGTGGTTCAAGGGCTGCGTGAACCAGACGTACTTCATCGCGTTCTACCCGCTGAACAAGGCGTGCGACTTCCAGCTCTACAAGAAGTGGTGCTGTGCGGCGGCGCCGTGCGAAGTCATATGCGCGCCGTTCTCGGCCGCCGGCGGGCTCTCTCCCAAGATCGACGTCTTCGCCGGGACCTGCACGGGCGGGCCGCCGATCGACTGGGAGATGGGGTGCAAGGTCGAGCGGGCGCCGTCGCGGTACATTCCGAACCAGTATGTCGCGGGCGGCTGGCCCGACCTGCCCTTCAACTTCCTGCACAAGATGGTCTCGAACGCGCCCATGATCTGGGAACTGTCCATGTGCCTCGCGGGCGGCAACCAGGACGCCAACACGTACGCGGGGACGACGTCGCTCACCTTCTGCGGATACATCGCCTACTCCTACGCCCGCACGCACGCGACGGACATGACCATCGTGGACACGCTCTACTGCGTCAACACGGACGACGCCCAGCCGACCACGGTCTTCATCTTCCAATGGAATACGGGATTGCTGACCTGGGAGTTCGCCAAGACCCAGGACGTCTTCAACGGGAGCCATTGGGCCTTCGTCCCGTCTGTGGCTAACCACTACCGGGTCATCTCGTCGAACACGAAGCTCATCGTCCAGAAAGCCTGGCCGGGTCTCGGGGTGGGCGGGGCGTACAACGACATGGGGGGAATCGCGCCGAACCGCGAGAACGGCGGGCTCGTGAACTTCGGCAACCCCGCCGTCTTCTACTTCTTCGCCGGGCACCTCCCCGGCACCTCCGACGTCGCGGTCTTCCACAACGTCGGAGCGGCGGCCATCAACTACGAGGTGCGGAGGTACATGCCGCTGGACGCCACGGCCAAGTCCCCGAACACGAAGACGGTATCGGCCGACCTCGTCGGGTACGCGGGAACCTGGAGCGTCGTGCTCTGTTCGGGAACCGTCCCGGCGGGGTTCTCGGGGGTCGCGAACCCGGTCATCTACGGGGACAATTACACTACCGGGTGCTTCGCGACCCGGTACCGGCTCTACAAGGCCACCTATTCCTCGGGCAAGGGGTCGGTGTACGGGGGGCGCGCCATCGTCGACCAGTACTCGGGGGGGTCCATGCTGCACACGGCGGATGCGGCGACGGCGGGCCAGCAGACGGGCCAGCAGTATTGGCTATACACGAACCAGGCGGCTCACGACGCCGGCGGTTACTCGGTCTCGACGATCGACGTCTTCTGTCCCAAGGTCAACCTCGTGCTCAACCTGACGACGGGCGCCTCCACCGACGGCATCGAGATGTCGGCGACCTACACCACGAACGACGTGGACGAGTGCATCTCGTTCCGCGCGGTCTCGAACACGACGGCCCCGAAAACCCTGAACTGGAAGATGCAGGTGCTGGCGGCCGGCAATCCCGGCGAGGTCATCGCCCAGTACATCACGATGAACGTGGGCGAGAAGTTCTACACGGCGCCGTTTCTCCAGCGCGGCGTTTTCTACGACATCCAGGTGCCCCCAACGGTCTTCACGGGCGAGAGCTTCTGGATCACGATCGTCGTCGTGCAGGGCGGGAACGGCCAGACGAAGACGGACTACTGCGGAACCACGAGCTTCACCTCCACGGATGCCCTGGCCAAGATCCAGTCGGCGGCGATGGACAGCTATAACTACACCTGGGACAGCGCCACGGGAGGTTGCGCGAGCGCCCCGAACGACAACGGCGTCCACATCTTCGTCAACGTGGTGTTCACCAAGCTGGGGCTCCAGACGATGGTGGCTGGGGACATCGCCGACGGGACGATCACGGGGCTGGCCACGATCATGGTCGTCGGCGCGGACGTGGAGCTGAGCAAGGTGCCGCGGCTCGTCCTGGCGGCGTCGGCGGACACGGTCCAGTTCAAGGTCTGCTGGAGCAACTACTCCTCGGCCTCGGCGTTCACGTTCGTCATCACGGACGCGGTGCCGATGGGGACGACGTTCCTGCCGGAGGCGGGCACGGCGGCGTTCAACTGCGGAACCACCGACGGGGTGGCGGTGACGGTGGCGTACTCGACTCAGGCGTCGGCGGTGGTGCCGCCCGCGGCGTCGTTCACGACCGGCAATCCCGTGGCGGGAACGCGGTGGCTGAGGTGGACGGTGCCCATGGCGGGCGTCGAGACCTCGGGCTGTGCCTGCTACCGCGTCCAAATTAACTAGCCCGGTTCGCCCGGGCTACCTCCCCAGCAGTTTCGCGGCCCAGCCGGGCTCGCGCGCCCGAAGATCCGCGACCAACCGCTCGACGTCGGCCCGGTTCCCCATCGCCTGGGCCGCCATGATCGCGGCGCCGTAAAGGCTCGGCTGGGAGGGCGCAAGCGCGACCGACCGCAGGAGAATGGCGTAGGCCTCCTCCTGTCCCGCCCGGTTCCGGGCGGCGGAAGCCAGGGCGAATGCCACCCGCCCGACATGGCCGACCCGGATTCCATCGACCGGGGAAAGGGCGGCGGCCCGTTCGAGCAGCGGGAGGGCGTCGGCGCTCCGGCCGGTCTGCTCGAGTCCGAGCCCGGCCCGGACGGGGTAGACCGGTTCCCACGGCGCCAGCCGGGCCGCGACCAGAAACGGGGGAGCGATGCGGTCGGCTGCGCCTGCCCGCGCCGCCTCGTTGCCCCGGAAGGCCCAGGCGTCGGCGGCGAATCTGATCCCTCCGAATGCAGCAAGAAGGAGGCCGGCGATGGCCGGGAGGCCCCCAAGGGAGCGCCACGGAGTTTCAGCGTCCGCTGAAACTCCGCAGGTGCGCGCTTCGCGCACCTGACTTAGCCGGCCCAGCAGGACCCAGACTATGGGCGCGGTCGCGGCGGTCGAGAACCCGGCCAGGTTGTGGACGAGGACCGCGCCCAGCGCCGCCGCGGCCGCGGGATCGCGGCCCGGCCGCCGCCAGGCCCCGGCCAGGACCCAGATCCACGCGCCGAGTCCGGCGATCCCGCAGACGGCGAGCACGTGCAGGGGCTCGTCGTGCGCCTTGCGCGCCGTCGTGCCCAGCCCTTCGAGATCCGCCCAGCCCGGGGGAGCGGTGCGCAGGAATACGCAGCCCAGACCGTCCGGTCCCCAGCCAAAGAGGGGGCGTTCCCGCGCTGCCCGCGCAACCCCTTCCCACATGAGTCCGCGCGTCCTCGCCAGTCCGCGGCCGGAAACGAGCGACTCGAGCCGCCCATGCAGGGAGATCTCGGCGGGAAGCAGGAACTCGGCCGCAATCACGCCTCCCGCGCACGCGGCCGTCACCAACAGCCAGGGGCGGCGCGACGGGTTCCGGGCAGCCGGGATCTCGGCCCGACGGGAGCGGCGCAGGAGCACGAACAGGATCGCGAGTCCCGCGATTCCTCCAAGGAGGCCGCCGCGGCTGGCCGTCAGTGCGAGCACCAGGGTGAGGACACCCACGGCGCCGAAGGTGAGGACACCCCCGGCGCCGCACGCCCGGGTCGTCCGACCCGCGAGCACGATCGGCAGGGCCATCGCCATCTGCTGGGCGAGGAAGTCCGGGTTCCCGGCGAAAGCCCGGACGTGCCGGAAGTTCTCGCCGGCGAACGGATCCAGTCCCGCCTGCTGAAAGAGGGCGTACCCGGCGCCCACGAACGCGGCAACCGCGACCGCTGCGCGGAACCGCGCCGCCCCGCGATCGTCCAGGTCCGCCCCCGCGAGGAAGAGGACCGCGTAGAGGATCCAGGTGACGGCTCCCTCGAGGTTCTCGTAGCTGCCGAGCCAGGCCGAGGCTGGTGCGATGGAACCGGCCGCCGACAGCACTACGGCGGCCAGCCACGCGAGGAGGGCGGGGTGGGCCCGCCAGCCCCGACCCGCCCCCGCGGCCAGCAGAAGCCCCGAGAGCACGAGCAGGCCGAAGTGCTTGGGCAGTTCGAACTGCTCCATCGTGACGCGGGGGGAGAAGGCGAGCGCCGCGAACGGCACGGCCAGGAGGGCGACCCGCGCGAGCCGTCCCCGCGTGGTCATGCCGGGCTGACCGCCTGGACGACGAGCCAGACGTTGAGGGCGACGATGGCCCAGGCCATGAGCCAGGCCAGCGCCTTCACCCACCCCGGGTTCACGAGCCGGCCCATCTTCGCCGGATCGGAGGTGAACTGGACGAGGGGGAAGACGGCGAACGGGAGCTGGAGGCTCAGGATCACCTGCGAGAAGATCAGGAGCCGGTAGCCGCCGGACTCTCCCTGCCAGGCGACGATGGCGGCCGCCGGGCCGACCGCGAGCAGGCGGGTCACGAGCCGGCGGAGCCAGGGGGCGACCTGGAGATCGAGGAATCCCGACATCACGATCTGGCCCGCGAGGGTGACCGTGAGCGTCGAGCTCTGGCCGGAACAGATCAGGGCGATGGCGAACACGGGCGCCGCGATCGTGCTCCCCAGCAGGGGGTTGAGGAGGTCGTGGGCCTGGCTGAGTTCGCTGATCACGAGGCCGTGCGAGTGGAAGGTGGCCGCGGCCATGATGAGAATGGCGGCGTTGACGAGGAACGCGAGGTTGAGCGCGACGAGGGAGTCGGCGACGTTGAACCGGGCCGCCTGCGCGATGTCGCGCCGGTTCCTCGCCACCGCCCGCGTCTGCACGAGCGCGGAGTGCAGGTACAGGTTGTGGGGCATGACCGTCGCCCCGATGATCGCGATCGCGACATACAGGGATTCGTGGTCGAGCGAGACGTGCGTGAGTCCCGCGGCGGCGGCGGACCAGTCCGGGTGCGCGATGAACAGCTCCACGGCGAAGCAGGTCATGGTGGCCGCCACGAACAGGACGACGACGGCCTCGATCCACCGCCACCCCAGCTGTTGCATGACGAGCAGGATGAAGACGTCGCCCGCCATGAGCAGGACGGACGGCAGGAGCGGGAGGCCCGTGAGCAGGTGGATCCCGATTGCGCCCCCGAGGACCTCGGCAAGGTCGCAGGCGATGATCGCGACCTCGCAGAGGAACCAGAGCGGGATCGCGGCCCAGGAGGGGTAGTAATCGCGCGAGGCCTGGGCGAGATCCTTGCGCGTCGCGAGTCCGAGCCGCGCGGCGAGCGTCTGCAGGAAGATGGCCATGACGTTCGAGAAGAGGAGGACCCAGAGCAGGCGGTATCCGAACCGCGCGCCGCCCTCGATGTCGGTCGCCCAGTTGCCGGGATCCATGTACCCGACGCTGACGAGGTAGGCGGGTCCCGCGAAGGCCAGGAGTTTGCGCAGGAACCCCCCGCGGCGCGGGACCTTGATCGAGGCGAAGACCTCGGGGAGCCCCGGGATCGTGGACGGCTTGCCGTTCACGGGCGGTTCCTGTAGTCGAGGACCCGGCGCCGGGCGTCGGGGAAATCGGGGAAGCGGACCAATGCCTCGCGGGCGAGGCGGTAGGCCTCCGCCCGGCGCCCGGCCCGCCACGCCAGATCGGCGGGCCCCGTGATCCCCTCGGTGCCGGGCAGGGTCCGGCCGGTCCACGGCGTTCCGCAGCCGGGACGCACGTCGAAGATGACCCAGTCGCCGATCCGCTCCGCTTCGCGGACGTGCGCGGCCCAGAAGCCGCGGTATGCCTCGAGGCGCGCGGGCGTCCAGTCCGAGAGCCAGGGCTTCCGGCCCAGGATCGCGAGCCCGCCGGGCTCGCACCACGCGATCTGGGTCAGCGAGGATTGACGGGCCCGGACGCGGACGCGGTCGGGCCCGGCGGCGTCCCGGAGCCACCAGTAGAGGGGCGGACGGACGTAGAGGAACTCGAACCAGACCCGGCGGGGCAGGTCGTAGCTGAAGACGTGGCCGAGGAAATAGGCCCGGCCGCGCGGGGGAATGCGCCGCTCCAACGCCGCCAGCACGGTCTCGTAGCCCTCGGGCCGGAAGTACCCGGCCCGGTATGCCGCGGGCGTGATCTTGCCGAGCGCGGGATCGTAGGACGCGGTCGAGAACTGGATCGCCTTCACCCCGCACGCGACCGATCCTATGAGGCCGGCGAGCGAGAGCCCGGTCATCCACCGGCGCGCCACGGGACCGGCGGACAAGCCGTTCACGCAGCCGGCACCCGCGACGCACGCGACCGCGAGGGCGGGGGTCAGGTACCGCGCCAGCGGCGCCGTGATCCACCAGATCACGAAGAGCGCGAGTGCGACTCCCCAGAGCCGGCGGCTCCGGGCGGCGGGCCACAGGAGCGGCCCGGCGACGGCGATCAGGATGAGCGGCGAGAGCGCTCCGTCGGAGCCCGGCTCGATCATGAGCCGCCACGGGGCGGCGAGCAACACGAGCGGGTCCGGGACCAGGGCGCGGGCGTCATCACGCCACCCCGCCATGTCCGCGGGAGTCCAGCGCTGGCCTCCGAAGAGCACGGGATACACGGGATTGCCGGTCCAGAGCCAATTCCTTGCGAGCCAGACGCCCGCGGCCGCGATGGCGGCTGCCGCGAACCTGCGGGCCGGACGGCCCGCGGAGTTCCAGCGGACGCCGGAACTCCACGCGAGGTGGATGGCGAAGGCGAAGAGCACGACCGCCGCGGCGCCGCCGAGGTACTTCGTACCCAGGGCCGCGCCGGCAAGCCAGCCCGCCGCCAGCCACCGGGGCTTCGCCCCGCTCAGGGCGAGGAGCGATCCCACTATCGGGAGGACGAGGAAGAACTCGACGTAGGCGCGGCTCGCCAGCACCATGCCGAAAGGAAGGGTCAGGAACATGGCGCGGCCCCACGCGGCGGCCCTGGAGTCCCAGACGCGGGCGGCGAGCGCGGCAATGCCGGTCCCGGCCGCGAGCCAGACGATCGTGTGAAGCACTCGCGCCGCGGAATCCCCGCCGAGGCCGCGCGCCAGGAGGAACAACGTCTCGCCCGTGAACGGGAAGTAGGACGGGAAGATCGCCGGGATCGGGACGATCTTGCGTTCGACGAGGTACAGGGACGGCACGCGCAGGTGGTACACGACGGCATCCCACGCGACCTCGGGTGCGAACGCCGCGATGAGGACCGCCGCGGCAGCGAACCGGGGAATCCATACGAGCCAGGCGGGAGTGTCCACGGCTTCGCCGGGCGGGAAAGCCCCGGCCCGGGGGCTCCGGCCGAGGAGCGGCACCGCGGCGGCCCCGCCCAGGGCTGCCACGGCGGCGAGGATACGCGGGTCAACGAGGCCGAGCCAGCCGAGGCCCTGCACCGCGAGCGCGAGGAGGGGCAGGCCGGCGGCGAAAGCGAGCCACCTGCCGGGAGCCGGCGACAGCACGCCGAGCAGGGCGCGGCCCGAACCCAGGGCCGCCAGCGCGGTGACCCCGGCTCCCGCGAGGGCAAGCGATGCCGTCCGGAGTGCGCCTGCCGCGGCCGGCCACGGCGGGGTGAGGAGACGCAGGGCGACTGCGGGCAGATGCCGGCAGTCGAGGAGTTCGCGGGAGAAGAGCCAGGCGACCCAGACCAGGAGCGCCCACGCCGCGAAGAGCCGGCGACGGGCGGGCACGAGGCTTCCCTCGCCGCCGGTCTCCGCGGCGGTCATCGTGCCTGCGCCGGCACCAGCTTCGGGATCAGGTACCGGCCGTGAGCCGGGAGATGCGCGCACAGTCGCGAGCGAGCGGTTCCGTCGGAGAGGAACACGACCGCCTTGACGTCAGGGCAGTTCCTGCCGATCGCGCGCAGGATCGACCGCACGAACACGATCTCGTCGCGCGGGCCGAGCGGGCGATCGAGGGCCGGGCCGGACTCGTCAAGGTACGCCGTGCCGTCGGACGACAAGAAGACGGCACGCGGAACGGATCCGGCCGGGAACAGGGGGAGCGCGTTGGCCGAGGCTGGCGGCTGGTGCATCTCGCTGACGAGCTGGACGAGCCGGTCCTGCGGGGAAGCCGGCTTCGGAAGCCGGCGGACCTCCTCGACGGGCTCGAGGCCGGCGCGCGCCGGATAGCAGACGACGACGTCGACGGCTTCGGCTCCCGGCGCGACTGCGACTACCGGACCCGTCACTGCGGGGCGGGCCCGGCTTCGCCAGAGGAAGACGCCTCCGGCCGCGACGGCGAGACAGGCAGCCACGATCAGCACGCGCTTCATGGCCGGGATGCCTCCTCCCCGAGGTCGGCCAGAAGCGCCCGGGCCAGCGCTGCGGCCAGCCCGGCCCGCAGGGACTCGTCCGACGCGATCCTGGCGCCCTCCGGGGTGCCCAGTCCTTCGAAGTCGATGGCGACGGCCGGACACGCGAGTCCTTCCAGCGCCAGGAGGGGAGCCGGGAGCGGCCCGCGGGCCGGGATGCCCGCCGACTCGGCTGCCGCCAGGAGCTTCCGCGCCAGCGCCAGCGACCGGTCGGCCTCGGACTGGGCGGCGCTGGTCCATCCGCCCGGCGGCTCGAAGGCGTCGAACGCGATGCCGGCGCCGGCCATGTTCCCGAGCCCCCAGATCCAGACCGTGATCCCGGGGTCCCCGAACCTGGACCCATGGAAACTCACCAGGGAACGGGCACCGATCGTGTTGGCGAGGCTTGCGACCTCGAAGGGCTCCAGCGGTTCCGAGCCGTCCTGGAGGAGGATCGTCGCGACGCCGTCGGCGACGGCGGTGGCAGCCACCGCCTGCGCGAGGGCGAGTCCAAGGTCTCCTTCGGTGAGGCCGCGCAGCCCGTTTGCGCCCTGACGCCGCACGTGCCCGGGGTCCAGCGCGATGACCCGGGCGCCGGCGGGGACCGAAGGCACGTTGAGCGTCCGGGCCCGGGCCGCCTCCAGTCCCCCCTCGGCCTGCGCCTGGGCCGGCCGAACCGCCAGCTCTCTCTTCGCCTCGTCCCAGGCCACGTCCGTTTCCCAGCCGCGGCGGCCCAGCAGGCGAACGGATTCGAGCGACAGGTACGGCAGTCCCCCGATGAGACGCGGGGGCGTCCGAACGAGGAGAGGCTGGCCGCCGATGGTCAGGAGCGGCTCATCGAGAAATCCGGCCGCGGTGACGGTCCGGCTCCTGAGCCACCAGCGGTTGGTGGCTGGATCCCAGCGTGCGTCCGCGCCCAGCAGGGGGCCGCACGCGAGGAGGGGCAGAAACACTTCGCCGCCTTCCTTCCGCAACTGGATGTTCCTCGCCGCGTCGCCCTGCCGGACAACCACCTTGAGCGTCTCCGCTCGCCCGACGGCGGCGACACCGAGCCAGGCGGCGAGCAAGGCTGCCCCGGCGGCTAGGCGTCGGCGGGGGGCGTGCATGGAACCGTCCGGCATCATGTCAGCGTCGGCGTTCAGAAGAACGGAACGACGCCTCCGGTTTTCGGGATCTCGACCTTGGACCGGGACGAGGCGGGGCTCTGCCTGCCCTCGAGGGTCTGGGCGACCACCCAGTACATGTAGGTCGTGCCCTCCTTGGCGGTGCGGTCGCGCCAGACGGTGTCTCTGGTGGGGGAACCGTTCAGCGGCGCGCCGACGTCATCGCCGGGGAAGGCACGGTAGACCAGGTAGCCCGCGAGCGGCACCTTGGAGGAGACGGGGTTCCACTTGACGACCACGGTCGAGCCCTCGAGCTCGGCCGCGACTCTCTCCGGGGCCGGGACGGCGTCGGCGGACGGGGCCGCCGGCGCGGCCGGCGGCTGCGGCGTCGCGGCCACGGGCGTTGCCGGGCGCGGGGCCGCCGGGACCGGCGGAGTTGCCGGCGCGGGAGGCGTCGTGGCGGGCACCGCCGGCGGAGCCGGAGGAGTCGCCGCCGGGAGAGGCGGCACGGCCGCCGCAGCCGCGGCAGGCCTCGGCGTCGGCGGAGGTGCCGCCGGCGCCCGGGGAGTCGTTGCGGTTGCGCCCACCGATGCGGGTGGCGGTGGCGCGGCTGCCGCGGCTGCGGCAGGCCTCGCCGTCGGCGGAGGGGTTGCCGGTGCGGGGGCGCCCGCCGCCGCGGTGCCGATCGAGTTCGCGATGGTCTGCATGGCCGGCTCGACCACGACGTCCGAGCTCAGCGGCGGGATGTCGGACGAGAGCGCGAGGATCTGGCGCCTGAAGGAAGCGGCCCGCCGGGAGGAGATGCGCCTGACCTTGTCGCCCTGACGCAGTGAAGCGAGCTGGGCGAGCAGCTGGACGGCCGACATCCGCTCCTGCGCCGAGGTAACCCGCAGGACCGCGATCATGCGGACGGTCGGATTGTAGGCGAGGAAGTACTCGCCGGTCCTCACGCCGAACGAGGCGCCCGCGCTGATATAGAGGTCGTTGACCAGGCCGGCCACGGGGACCGAGATGATCTCGCCTTCGACGGGGGAGATGGCGTCGTCGGTCCCCGTGACCACGATGTCCGAGTCCTGCGGAGCCGGGGCAACCGGGGCGGCAACCGCGGCGACGGACGGAGCGGTCATGGTCGGTGCGGGCGGGGCCACCACGGTCGGGGGAGGAGGGGCGGCCATGGTCGGAGCGGCCGGGCCGCCCAACGCGGGCGCGGGCGTGACCCCGGGTGGCGCTGGGGCCACCGTGGCGGTCCTGGCTACGGCCGGCGGAGCCGGCGGGGCGGGCGCGACCACGGGGGCCGCGGGCGCCGGCGACACCGATGGCACCGCCGGCGCAACCGCGGGTGCAGCCGGAGGAGCCGTCGGCGGGGGCGGAGCCGGGGGCAGAGCCGAGGGCGCCGCCGCCGAGGCAGCCGGCGGAGGCGGAGGCGGAGGGGCGGTGGCCGCCGCACCCAACGCCTGCCCGGCTAGTACCACTACGCCCGCGAGGACCGCCAGTCGGATCACTGTACGTTTCATGTTACGGGCCTCTCCCGGGAGCGTCAAGGAATTCCGCCCAGCCCTTCACCGGGCGAGCAGAACGAGGGCCAGCAGGAGCCGGTAGACGACAAAGGGAAGAAGCCCGACCCGGGAGATGATCCGCAGGAACCATCGGATGGCGACCGCGCCGGTGAGGGCCGAAACGGCGATCCCGGACGCCAGGACGGCGGCGTCGGCACCGCCGCAACCGGCCAAGTGCCTGCATTCCCACAGCCCGGCGGCGGCGACGACGGGCGCGGACAGGAGGAACGCGTACCGCGCGGCTTCGGCGCGCGAGAGCCCGAGGGAGAGTCCTGCGGCGATCGTCATGCCCGAACGCGAGAGGCCCGGAAGTATCGCAAGCGCCTGCGCACACCCGATAGCGAGTGCATCCCGCAGGCTGACCGACCGGGCAACGCGGATCCCGGGCCGTCGCGCATCGGCAACCCACAGGACCACGGAGCCCAAGCCAAGGAACCCCGCGATCGAGGCCGTGGTCCGGAAACGATCCGCCACCGCATGTTCGAAGAGCGCTCCCGCCGCCAGCGCCGGCACGGTTGCCGCCACGAGACCCCAAGCCAGCCGTCCGTCGGGCGATCGCGGCCGCGTCATGCCGGAGAGCAGGCGTCCCCACTCGCTTCCGAAGACGGCGAGAAGGGCGCCCAGCGTGCCGAGGTGCAGGACGGCGGCGAAGGCCTGGCTGCGCAGGAGCGGATCGGCCCAGCCGAAGAGCACGGGCAGGGCCGCGAGATGCGCGGTCGAACTGACTGGCAGAAACTCGGTCACGCCCTGAATGGCGCCCAGGATGATCGCAGCGAGGAGGGGAGTCACAACCTTCAGTATAGTAGACGCATGCGCCCACGGGTGCGGCACTCCGGCATACTGCTTGCCGTCCTCCTGTCGCTGGCGACCGGCCTGCCGTCGGGGCCCGGCGCGTCGGCGGTCGATGCCTATCGGGTCGGCGAATGGCGGATCAGCCCCTGGCTCGGCTGGGAATGGGGCGACATGAAGGCCGTCGACGAGGAGTTGACGGTCATAGCGGCCCAGGCGCAGGAGGAGTTCGTGGGCGGCCTCGCGGCCTGGGGCGAGACGGCACAGGGCACGATCACGCAGCGGACCGCGCGCGGGGGCGTGGGATTCGGGTGCGAACTCGGCCGGCGCCTGACCAAGCGGATCGGGGCATCCGTCAGGGCCGGGATGGTCAGAATGACGGGCGAGGAGGCGCGGTACGACGGTACGGGATCGAGCGGTGAGGTCTACCACGACGCGTGGTTCTTCGACCACTCCCTCACGGTCGTGATGGTCGGGCTCTGGGGGGAAGGCGGCGATCCGGACGGTCTGTCCTGGCGCGGGGCCGTCTTCGTCGGGCCCGGCTACGCCGACTCGTCATTCGAGCAGAGGGGCCGGTTCATCGACCCGCTGTCGTCGACGGACATGTCGTGGGATGGAAGGGGGCGGCTCACGGGCAGCACGCTCGCGTTCGAGGCGGCGGCCCGGGCGTCCCTGCAGGTGAGCGAGGGGTTGCTGGTCTTCGCCGAGGCCGGTTACCTGGCGGCCGAGGTCGAGGAGATGAGATGGCGGTCCGATGTCGACGTCGACGGAGACGGCAGCGTGGACTACCGGGGGGGTACGGTGCTGCTGTCGAACAGGTTGGTGCCTGCCGGGGGTCTGCCGAGCGAGCAGACGAGACTTCCCCTGCCGTTCGACTTCAGCGGGCTGCGACTACGCGTGGGGATCACGGTCCGGTTCGGCCGCGCGGCCGTGGCCGGTCCGCCGGAGGTCCCAGGCAGCTAACGCGCGGCAAGCCGGCGTCTTGCGCGCCCGCGCGGGTCAAGAGTACGATGTTCGCGCATGAGTGCCGAGCACGTCCGTTTCGTGCATCTCCACGTTCACAGCGAGTACTCGCTCCTGGACGGCGCCAACCGCATCAAGCTCGAGGATCACCACCGCCGGGAGTTCGAGGAGGCGGTGAAGCAGAAGCGGGCCGTGCCCGTGAAGCCTCTCCTGCACCAGGTGCGCGCGCTCGGCATGAGCGCCGCGGCGCTGACGGATCACGGGAACATGTGCGGGGCTCTCGAGTTCTACCGCGAGGCGCGCCGCGAGGGCCTGAAGGCGATCCTGGGCCTTGAAACCTACGTGGCTCCCGGGAGCCGGCTCGAGCGGGAAGGCGGCGAGGACCGGGCCGGCTGGCACCTGACCCTCCTCGCCCAGAACGAGCAGGGCCTGCGGAACCTGACCGTGCTCTCGAGCCTCGCGCATGAGGAGGGGTTCTACTACCGGCCCCGGATCGACCGGGAGCTGTTCGCGAAGCACCACGAGGGCCTGATCGTCCTTTCCGGGTGCCTGAGCGGGGAAGTCCCGTCGCACCTCCTCGCCGGCCGCGCGGCGGAGGCGGCCGCGGCGGCGGCCTGGTACCGGGAACTGGTGGGGTCGGACCGGTACTTCATCGAGCTCATGGACCACGGCCTCGCCGACGAGAAGATCGCGATCCGGGGCCTGGTCGACGTCGCAGGGAAGCTCGGGGTTCGCACGGTGGCGACCAACGACGCGCACTACCTCGAACGGCCCGATTCGCTCGCTCACGAGGTGCTCCTATGCATCCAGACGCAGAAGACCATGGATGCGACCGACCGGCTGCGCCTTCCCACGCCCGAGTTCTACCTTAAGTCCCCGCAGGAGATGGCCGACCTGTTCGCCGAGATCCCGGACGCGGTCACGCGAAGCTGGGAGATCGCGGAGCGGTGCGGGCTCGAACTGGTTTTCGCCGACGACAAAGGGGGGAAGCTCCGGTTCCCTCCCTTCGCGATTCCGGAAGGCTTTCCGCACGCGGACGCCTACCTGCAGGACCTGTGTCTGCGGGGCGCCCAGCGCCGCTACGGCGGGACGGTCCCGGGGGAGGTCGCGGAGCGGCTCGCGCACGAGCTCGACGTCATCCGGTTCAAGGGCTTCGCGACCTACTTCCTCATCGTCTGGGACATCGTCAGGACCGCCAAGGAGCGCGGAATACTGGTCGGCCCCGGGCGCGGCTCGGCGGCGGGAAGCCTCGCCGCCTACGTCCTCGGGATCACGGATCTCGATCCGCTGAAGTACGACCTCATCTTCGAGCGGATGCTGAACCCCGAGCGGGCGGAGCCCCCCGACATCGACATCGACTTTCCCGACAACCGCCGGGAGGAGGTCGTCGAGTACGTACGCACCAAGTACGGGACCGAAAACGTCGCCCAGATCGTGACATTCGCCCGCATGAACGCGCGGGCGGTGGTCCGCGACGTGGGCCGGGCGATGGCCTTCCCGTTCGGCGAGATGGACCGGCTGGCGAAGCTGATCCCGGGGGGGCCGGGCGCCACGCTGGCGCGCGGACTGGAGACGGAGGAGGTGAAGGGGGTGCTGGGCCAGCGGGAAGACTACCGCAGGCTCCTGGAGGCGGCCCGGGCCCTGGAAGGCCTGGCGCGGCACGCTTCCACCCACGCGGCGGGAGTCGTGATCGCGCCCCCCGCGGAGGCCGGGGACGGGGGAGGCCTTAGGCGATTCGCTCCCCTGCTCCGCCTCGAGGGCGGCGACGGCCCCCTCGTAACGCAGTACGACATGGACGGGATCAAGAACCTGGGGCTGATCAAGATCGACCTCCTGGGCCTCAAGACGCTGACCGTTCTCGACGAGACGCGGCGCCTGGTCGAGGAGACCCGGGGCGAGCGAATCGACTACCAGCAGGTGCCGCTCGACGATCCCGAAACCTTCACGCTGTTCGCCGAGGCGCGCACGGACGGCATCTTCCAGTTCGAGTCGTCCGGGATGCGCGACGCCATGCGGAAGATGAAGCCCGACCGGCTCGAGGACCTTATCGCGCTCAACGCGCTCTACCGGCCGGGCCCGATGGAGCAGATCGACACGTACATCCGCCGCCGGAGCGGGCAGGAGCCCCCGGTCTACGACGTGCCCGAGCTCGAGCCGATCCTGAGGAACACGTTTGGAATCGTGGTCTACCAGGAGCAGGTCATCCGGATCGTGCACGAGCTCGCGGGCTACTCGATGGGCAAGGCCGACGAGTTCCGCCGGTCCATGGGTAAGAAGAAGGCCGAGATCATGGCCCGGGAGGAGAAGACCTTCATCGAGGGCGACGGCGGGAAGGGCATCCCCGGGGCGCTGGCGCGCGGCATTCCGCGCGACAAGGCCGAGCGTATCTACGAGTTCGTGGAGAAGTTCGCGGGCTACGGTTTCAACCGGTCCCACTCCGCCGCCTACGCGCTTCTCGCCTATTGGACCGCCTGGCTCAAGACCCACTACCCGGTCGAGTTCATGGCGGCCCTGCTCACGAGCGAAGTCGGGAACTCCGACAAGGTGGCGGAGTATGTGAGCGAATGCCGGAAGCTCAAGCTTCCGGTCCTGCCGCCGGACGTGAACAAGAGCGGGACGTTCTTCTCCGTCGAACGTCTGGCCGTCGACGGGAACGGCGGGACGAAAGCCGCGATCCGGTTCGGGCTCGCGGCCGTCAAGAACGTGGGGGAGGCCGCCACCGCGCTGGTCGTCAAGGCCCGCGAAAACGGGGGTCCCTTCAAGTCCCTGTTCGACTTCTGCGAGAGGATCGATTCGGGGATGGTCAACCGCAAGGTTCTCGAGAGCCTGGTCAAGTGCGGCGCCTTCGACGCACTGGGTGGCAGGCGCGAACAGCTCCTCGCCGTTCTCCCGCAGGCCCTCGAACGAGGCGCGCGGAAGCAGGCCGACCTCCAGCGGGGCCAGGAGTCGCTCTTCGCGGGCGGTGACGCCGAGGCCGATATCCCCCTGCCGGAGGTGGACGAGACGATCGAGCGGAACCGCCTTTCCTACGAGAAGGAGCTCCTCGGGTGCTACGTCTCCGGGCATCCGCTCGCCGAGTACGAACCGGAAATCGTCCAGCTCTCGACGATCAGCCTCTCGCCCGCGCGAATCGAGGCGGCCGGCGGAAACGGCCTGCTCCGGATCGCGGGGGTCGTCAGCCACGTGAAGCACGGGCTGACGAAGAAGAAGGAATCCTACGCCAGGTTCCAGCTCGAGGATCTCGAGGGCTCGATCGAAGTCCTGGCATGGCCCGAGGTCATGCGCCGCTGCGGACGGGTGCTGTCGAACGGCGCGATCCTGCTCGTGACTGGCACGCTGCAGCGGCAGGCGGAGGGACGGCCCACGCTCATCGTCAAGGACCTGATGCCGCTGGCGGAGGCGCAGGTGCGGCTCACGCGCGGCGTGCACCTGCGTCTTTCGACGGTCGGCATGGGGGAGGAGATACTGCGCTCCATCCGGGACGTGGCCTCGATGTCGCCCGGGGACGCGTCGCTCTACCTGCACCTCGTGACCCTGCATCACGGCGAGGCCGTGCTGGAGGCGGGACCAAGCCTGCGCGTCCGGCCGACCCGGGAGCTGGTCGGCCAGTTGCGCGCCCTCGTCGGCGACGAGAACGTCCGTCTCTCGGACAAACCGTATCAAACCGGAGCCGAACGAAGCCCGCAATGAAGCCTTGGGAGAAGATCGGGCAGGAGACCGTCTACAACGGCAGGCTTAAGGTGGTGAAGAAGACCTTCCGGCGGCCCGACGGCCGGTTGGCGACCTTCGAGGTACGCGACACGGTCGACGTCGTCTGCATCCTCGCGATCACGACGGAACAGAAGGTCCTTATCGCCCGCCAGTTCCGGCCCGGGCTCGAGGCCGTCGTCCTCGATCTCCCGGCCGGGTTCATGGACCCCGGCGAGACTCCGGCGCAGGCCGCTCGCCGCGAGCTCCGGGAGGAGACGGGCTACGAGCCCGGGGATCTGAAAATCCTGGCTTCGAATCCGGTCTCGGCGTATTCGAACAACCGGCGGCACAACTTCGTCGCCACGGGATGCCGCAAGGTCGGGGAGCCGCAGAACGCGGACCAGGAAGAGTGCGAGGTCATCGAGCTTTCCCTCGACGATTTCAAGGCGCGGCTACGCGGCGGCGAGGTCACCGATATCGGCTCGGGCTTTCTCGGCCTCGACGCGCTGAAACTGCTGTAGAGGCTGGCGCCCGGCCCTCAGCCCCGCCTACGTCCCGGCCGAAGCCCTCCGGGAGTCCGTGGCCTTCTTGACCTTCTTCCACCACTCGCCGAGGGGACCTTCCTCGGCCTTCCGCGTGAGGTAGGCGATCTCCTGTTCGGCCGTCATCCCGCGTGTCTCCTCGATCAGCCGCGCCTGTGCCTGGTCTTTGAACGCCAGGCAGTCGAACGTCTTCTTAACTGTCGGCCGGCTCATCGAGATTGACCTCCCTGGGCGACATGATCGTCAATGTCCCGTATCCATTCCGGGCGTTGACCTCATTATAGGCCTTGATCCGGTCCAGCCTGACAATATGCCTGAAATTCCACGAGCAAATTGCGTCGGCCGTGGCCACCGAGGCCGCCGCCACATGCGTCGCATCGTAGGCAGAGGCGGGTCCGATGATTCCTCCGCTCAGATAGGCGTCCCGGAGGCTCCGTACCCGGTCATCCACGGCGATCCGCTCCACCGACTCGATCGGCAGGCCTGCGAAGATCGCTCTTACCGCCTCCGGTGCCTCCCCCAGTTCGTCGATCACGACATCGCTCACGAGGAGGACGATCTTGCCCTCGCGCGCCCAGTCAAGCAACTGGCGCGAGGGGTCCGCGAACTCCTCATCCAGGCATCCCCCGATGACGGAGGTATCCACGTAAACGCGAAATTGCGGCATGCTGAGCCTACTATATCCCTTCCGCGTCTCCATCAGTCGGCGGGTTCCTCGGCCTCGACGCGCTGAAACTACTCTAGGGCTACTTCCGCCGGTCGATGGGCGTGTACGGGAGCCCCTCGAGGTCCGGTCCCGGGCCTATGTAGGTGGCTTCGGGCCGGTAGATGACGGCCTTGGGCTGGGCCTCGGCGAACTTCTCCTCGACGACGTGCGCGCACCATCCCGCGATGCGTGAGATCGCGAAGACGGGCGTGAAAAGGTCCGTCGGAATACCCATCTCGATGTAGACCGTCCCGCTGTAGAAGTCCACGTTCGGGTGCAGGCGCGCCTTGCCGCGGGCCTCGAACTCCTTCCGGGCGACCTCCTCGAGCTGCTTCGTCATCTCGAACCACTTGCCGTGCTGGGTCTTTTCGGCCAGCTTGGCCGCGATCACCTTCAGGATCCTGGCCCGCGGGTCGTAGGTCCGGTAGACGGCGTGGCCGACTCCCATGATGCGCTCGCCGCGGTCGAGGGCTTCCTTGACCCAGCCTTCGGTGCGGTCGAGGGTGCCGATCTCGTAGAGCATCTTCATGACTTCCTCGTTCGCCCCGCCGTGCAGGGAGCCGGAAAGCGCCCCGACGGCGGCCGCGACGGCGGCGTACATGTGGGCACGGGTGGAAGTCACCACGCGGCACGTGAACGTCGACGCGTTGAAGTGATGATCCGCGTGCAGGATCAGGCACACGTCGAAGCTCTTGGCCATTTCCGCGTCCGGCACCTGGCCTGTGAGCATGTAGAGGAAGTTGGCGGCGTGCGAGAGGTCCGCGCGCGGCGGGATGACGGGCTGGCCTTCCCGCGTGCGCGCCCAGGCCGCGACCGCGGTCGGAATCTTGGCGATCAGACGGATCGCCTTCCGGTAGTTCGCGTCCTTCGTGTCGGTCGTGAGCTCCGGGTCGTAGCTCCCGAGGACCGGGATTGCGGCCTGGAGCACGTTCATCGCCGGGACGGTCTTCGGGAACTTGCGGCACATCTCGACGAGCGACTGCGGGATAAGGCGCTCCATGCGCAGCGCCGCGTCGAAGGTCTCGAGTTCGGCCTTCGTGGGAAGCCGGCCGTGCAGGAGCAGGTACGCGGTCTCCTCATAGGTGGAGTGCTCGGCCAGCGTCTCGATCGTGTACCCCCGGTAGACGATCCGGCCCTTGATGCCGTCGACGTCGCTGACCTTCGTGTCGGCGATGACGACGTCGCGCAGGCCGATGTTCTTTGCCATGATCGGCCCCTTCTCGCCCGGGATCATACTGTCGACCATGCTGACCCTTCCTCCTTGACGCATGCAGGACAAGTGGATGAAAGTCGCTTCCGCGGGACTTGCCTAAGCCCGGCGCGGAGGCCTTCAGGATAGCAAACCCCCGCGCCGGGGGGAAAGTGCCGGGCGCAGGACGCGGGGAGGCGGGGTTAGAATATGCGAATGCTGGCTGGTGAGGAACTCGCGTTCCGCGGTCCATACGAGTGGGTCGGGCCCCTCGAGCGGACCGTGTACGGATCGGGCTGGATCAACGAGCCCGGGGTCTACGTCTGGACGATCCCGATCGGGGGCGTGTTCGCCGTCTACTACGTCGGCGAGACCGGCAGGTCGTTCGCCGATCGGTTCGCCGAGCACACGCGGGCCTACCTGAGCGGCGAATACACTGTCTGGGAGCCAGAGGATTTCCTCCAGAAGCGCAAGGTCGAGGTCTGGGGCGGGCTGTGGAAGCCCGAGCGCCGGCAGTTGTTCGGCGAGTACCTGGCCAACTACGAGCGCATCACGACGCGGACGACCGAACTGCTCAAGGCCTACCGGATCTTCATCGCTCCGTACCGCGGCTCCGAGCGCGTGCGCGAGCGCGCGGCCGCCGCGATCATCAAGGCACTACGGATGGCGGGCCCGCATCCCTTCCTGGACGAGAACGTGCGGTTCCGGCCGCGCCTGGCCTCCGAGAGCCCGGTCACCGTCGAGATGACCTGGCCCGCGCCCGTGGAGGGGGTTCCCGTCCGCTGTCAGGTCTGAGCCGCTAGATAGCCGAAACGGCGGAGTCGACCACCCAACCCTTGAGACTCTTGCTCGGGACCCCGATCTCGACCCACCCCGGCCGCCGGGAGAGGAGAAGGACGCGCTGGCCTTCGGGAGCCGTGAATCCGACCGGATACTGATCCCCCGGCCCGGACCGGATCTCGACGGTCGAAGCGGTCACGACGCTCCACGGCCGCGAGAGGTCGTGGGCACGCAGGGCGAGCCAGACGGAAGCGACGACGAGGACGGGCATCCCGACCACGATCACGCGGCGCCACCGGCTCCAGGGCAGGTCGCGCCAGAGCGCAACTCCCGCCACGCCGGCGAGAATCCACACGAGAAGAGTCAAGATCCACGCAAGCTCGTCTGCCGTCAACACCCGGTCGAGCGTCTCCCAGACCGAGGGCTCCTCGTCCTGGAGGGCGGAGCGCGCGAGCGCGAGGTTGTACCGGATGTCGGCGTCGCGGGGGGAAAGCCGCCGTGCGCGTTCCCACCACTGGATCGCGAACCCCCGGCGCCCGAGCCGCCACTGGGTGTTGCCCAGGTTGAAGGCGAGGGCCGCGCTCATGCGGCCGCCGGCGGCGATCCGCTCGTATCCGGCCAGGGCGTCCGCGAATCGCCCCTTCTCGTAGGCCGACCCAGCCTGCTTGAACGAGGCCTCGTCGGGTGACGCTGTCGTCAAGGCGGGACGAGCCGGCTCCGCCGTGGCGGCGAAGGACGAGACGAGGAGGAGGACGGCAATCATAGGTATTTCTCCAGGTCGGCGAGCAGGGTTCGAGCTTCGGCCAGCCGGGCCGCGAGGTCGGCATCGGGAGCGGCGGCGGGCGCGTACCGGATCATGTCCGCGTCCTCCCAGAACCTCACGAGCCGGGCGACCGCGTCCGCGGGGACGCCGGCCGCGGCGAGCCGTCCCTGGATGCGCAGCAGCGTGAGCCCCGCAGGGGAGACCCCCCACCGGTCGGCCAGGAATCCCGCGAGCGCTTCCTGGACCGCGGCGTGGACCGCGAGCGCCTCTCCCCGCTTGGCGGAGGCGGACGCCTCCGCAAGCCGGCGACTAGCCGTCCGGAGCGCCCGGCGCGAACGCACGGCGGCAGGATCGCGCGCCAGCGCGGCCCGGCGCCACGCGGCGGCCGCGCCCGAAGCGGCGAAGAGAAGCGGCAGCAACTGGAGCCAGAGGAAGACGGGCCGGGCCGGGAGCGGCGCCCGGGCGCCCCCTAGCCGCGCCTCGGTCTTGAGGAACCGGATGTCCTGGTTCAGGCTGCGGACGCCGGCCGCGGGAACGAGACCCGGCATGACCGGCCCCGCCTGCGAGCCCGCCGCGCCGGGCTTCACGCGCAGGACGAGCGCGGGAGTCGTCAGCGCGACGTAGCGCCTGGTGTCGGGGTCGAACACGGGATAGCGGACCGGGGGCAGGGCCATGCGACCCGAGGTCTGGGGGATGAGCATCACCTTGAAGGTCTTGGAGCCCTGGATGACGTCTCCCGTGTTCTGGACGTTCAGGCTCGAGAGCGTCTCGTAACGCCGGGCGCCCGGAATCTCGGGCCAAGTGGGCTCGCGCAGGGACTTGACCAGCCCCCGACCGGAGACTTCGACCGTCAGCGTCACCGGCTTCCCCGCCTCGACCGTGGTCTTGTCGAGCGAGGCGTCCAGCCGCCAGGAGCCGACCGCACCGGTGAAGTCCGCGGGCCGGCCCGTGTCGGGGAGGGGCAGGACCGTGATGGTGACGGGCTCGGACCTCAGGGCCTGCGTGCGGCCGCCGCCGAAGAACATGGCGAACGGGTCGGCTCCGCCCTGGAAGACGGCGACCTGGAGCGTGGCGGCCCCGATCGTGGCGGTCCCGGGGGACGTGGGGAACAGCGCGGTCTGCTTCCCCATCCTCGCGTAGCCCGACTCCTGCGTCCACTGGCGGGGGGGGAGGTCCTCGGAGACGAATCCCGAGAAATCGGGGGGGACCGAGAAGCCAGGCTGGGAGGCGAGCTGGACCCGGGTGTGGAACAGGAACGTGTAGACGAGCTGTTCGCCAACGTAGACGCGGCGCTTGTTCACTGCGGCGGTCACGAACACGGCCGGAGCCTGTGGAGCCGCCGGGGCGGCCCCCGGCGCCCCGATGCCGGGCTGGGCGGAGGATGCCGCGTTCGCGGCGGTAACCTCGATCGGGTCGGTCGCGAACGTGCGGCCGCCGACGACGAAGGCGGCGGAAGGCACGACGAGGCGGCCGGGCCGCCTCGCCACGACCTGGAACTGGAAGGTGACCGAGGAGCTGACCTGGCCGTTCACGATGCTCACGTTCTGGGCCCGGCCGGCGCCGTAGATCTCGATCCCGGAGACCTGGGGCATGCGCGGGTCGGGGATGTCGGAGGCGGCCCCGGCGGCGACGATGGTGAGCCGGAACGGTTCGCCGACGACGACCTGGGTGCGGTCCACCGAGGCCGAGACCTGGAGATCCGCCGCGGCCGCCGCCGCGGCGAGGAGGAGGCCCGCCATGGCGCTCACCAGTCGCGCCCCCCGCCCTGCGGCTTCGGCTGACGCTTCTTCTTCTCCTCCTGCATCTTGCGTTCCTGGTCGCGCACCATCTCGAGCACGCGTTCGGCGTCCTCCTTGCTCAACTGATCCTTCGGATTCGGCTGGCCCTGCCCCTGTCCCGGCTGGGGCTTCTTCGACTTCGGCCGCTTCGGGCTCCGGATCCACTCGATATTGTATTTCGCGTCCGCATCCGCGGGATTCCAGCGCAGGGCTTCCTTGAAGGCCTCGAGGGCCTCGGCCTCCCGCCCTGCGAAGAAGAGGGCCATGCCGCGGTTGTAGGCGATCACGGACTTCAGCCCGGGATGCCTGGTCAGCGCCGCGGCCTGGTCGTAGGCCTTGAGCGCGTCGTCGAACTTGCCCTCGATGAGGTAAGTGTTGCCGATGTTGTAGGGGGCCTCCGGACCTTCGGGGTTGCCGGACTGGGCTTCGAAATACGCGGTGCGCGCCTCCTCGTACCGCTGGTTCGCGAAATGGCGGTTGCCCCGGTTGATCGCCGACCGCCAGTCGGCATCCGCGGCGGCCGGGAGCAGGGCCAGGATAGCGACCAGGGCGGCGCCGCGCCGCAAGCGGATGCGGGGCCACTTCAGCCGGAACCGCTCCTTGCGGAGGTCTGCGGCCACCGCGCGCCAGTGCCCTGTCCGGAGGGGGATGAGCGCTTCCGCGAGCAGAGCCAAGATCGCGATCAGGAGGAACGGCTGGTACCTCTCCTCCCGGACCTTGTACATCTGCGTGGACTGGACCTGCGCGGCCGAGGAGCTGACGTCGCCGACGAGCGCGGCGAGCTCGGCGTCGTCCGGGGCCCCGCGCATGTACCGGCCGCCCGTGACCTGCGCCATCTTCATCAGCGTCGCCTCGTCGAGCCGGGAAACCACGGTCTCGCCCTTCTCGTCCTTCTTGAAGCTCTCGACCGCGCCGGAAGCGTTACGCTCCTTGATGACGTCCCCCTGCGCGGTGCCGAGCCCGATGGCGTAGATCACGACCCCGGCGTCCTTGGCGTCCTGCGCGGCGCCTATAGGGTCGGTATCGCGCGTCTCCTCCCCGTCGGTGAGGAGCACGAGGATCTTCTTCGCCCGGGAGGACTTGGGGAACCGGTTCACGGCCTTCCGGACGGCCCGGCCGAGGGCGGTCCCCGCGACGGGGACCGACCCGACGTCCGCGGAGGCGAGGAACAGGGCGGCCGCCTCGACGTCGAGCGTGAGCGGGCACTGGAGGAAGGCATCCCCCCCGAAAGCGATCACGCCCACGCGGTCGCCGTGCAGGGAGGAGAGCAGGAGCCCGAGCTTCCGCTTCGCGACCGCCATGCGCGAGGGGGCGAGGTCCTCGGCCAGCATGCTCGCCGAGACGTCCATGGCGACGAAGACGTCGTTGCCGCGCCGCCTGACCTCGGTCAGGCTGAGGCCGAACCGGGGACGGGCGCAGGCGACCACGACGAGCACGAGCGCCGCGACGCCGAGCCAGCGGCGCCAGAGCCGGCGTCCGGCCGCGGGATCGATGAGGGCATCCACCAGCACCTCCTCGCCGAAGCGGCGCAGGAGGACCCGGTCGCGCCGGGCGCGCCAGAACAGGAGGGCCGCGTAGGCGGCCGCGGCGGCCAGCCAGCTCAAGCGGGCCGGGGCGGCGAAGTCCATCAGGGCACCCCCTTGAGGAGGAGTTCGCCCGCCGCGAGCTCCGCCCCGAGGAGCAGGAGACCGGGGAGGAGCAGCCACTCGAACCGCTCGAGGTATTCGGTGTAAGAGCGCACCTTGATGTCGGTCTTCTCCAGCTTGTCGATCTCGCCGAATATCCGGTAGAGCCCCGGCGTGTCGGTCGCGCGGAAGTACTGGCCCCCGGTCGCGGTCGCGACCTTCGTGAGCTCCTCCTCGTTGAGGTCGTCGAGGTACTTGACCCGCCGCGGGCCGAAGACGGGATCCTGGACGGTCAGGTAGCCACCGCCGGGCGCCCCCGCGCCGATGGCGTAGATCCGGATGCCGAACGCCGCGGCGGTCTTGGCCGCGGTCTTGGGGTCCACGTTGCCGGCGTTGTTGGCTCCGTCGCTCAGCAGGACTATGACCTTCGACCTGGCCGCCGTGGACTTCAGCCGCTCCACGCAGGTGGCCAGCCCGTCGCCGATCGCCGTGCGGTTGGGCGGCACCTCGCCGACGGTGACTTCGGCGAGCAGGCCCGCGAGGGCGTTGTAGTCGACGGTGAGGGGACAGACCGTCATCGCGAACTGGGCGAAGACGGCCAGCCCGATCCGGTCGTGGTCGCGCTTGGCGATGAACCGGGCGGCCGCCTCCTTCGCGATCTCGATCCGGTTCTTCGGCGCGAAGTCCTCGGCCCGCATCGTCTCGGACACGTCGAGGCAGAGCATGATGTCGGTGGCCTGGAGGTCACGCTCGTCGCTCCGCACTCCCTGCTGGGGGCGCGCGAGCGCGAGGACGAAGAGGCAGAGCGCGCTCCCGCGGAGCCACGGCCGCGCGCGGGTCCACAGCACGGCGGCGGGCGACTGCAGGGCCCGCAGATCGGCCACCATGGAGTAGCCCAGAGCGGGGTCGGCCCGGCGCCGGAACCGGACCAGGTACCAGACGAGCGCGAGCACGACCACGACCAGCCACAACGCGGAGGGCGTCGCGAATATCATCTCAGCTCCGAAGACGGAGCCGTCGCCGAAACCGGGGGTGGCTTCGCCGAGGGCGGAGCCGGCCGCGCGGCTGTGGAGTCGATCAGGTGCCGGGCGCGGGCGACATCCGCGTCGATGTCGCTGCGGTCGGGGACGAACTTCGCGAACTTGACCAGGTCGCAGGTGTCGAAGAAGAGCCTGACGTCGCTCATGAGATCCCGGAGCGCGGCAACGCCGCGCAGTTCGGGCAGGAGTTCGGCCGTCGTGCGGTCGAGCGCGGAGACGCGGAACCGCCCCTCGAGATACCGGCGGATGATGTCCCCGAGCTGGACATAGAAGAGCTTGACCTGGCCTTCCTCGAGCAGGGGGGAGGCCAGGAGCGCGTCGAGCGCTTCCCGCGCCGTCTCCTCCGGCGGGCGGCGGGGCACTCCGGGCAGGAGGCCGAGGGCTTCGAGCTCGCGGCGCCGCCGCCGGCGCCGCCACGCCCAGATCGCGATCCCGATCGCGACGGCCGCGAGCGCGGCGACGATGTACGGCCACCAGTTGCGGTAGCCGATCATGCCTTTCGGCATGCGGAGGTTGGACTTGTCCTCGGCCTTCGCCAGCACGGACTCGACCGTGATCTTGACGGCAGGGACGGTCACCTGCTGGGGTTTGACTCCCGGGGCGCTGATCGTGAAAGGCAGGGCGGGTGTCGCGGTGACGCTCGTGGTCCAGACCGTCATCATGACCGCCACCCGTTGTTCGACGGTCCCACCCGGGAGCTGGCGGGGCGGAGCCGCCCGGGTGCCGAATACCTCCCAATCCGCGAACTGGGTTGCGGTGAAGGCGGGCGTGGCCTTGAACCCGGGGGGGACCTGGAAGGCCGCCTCGTAGAGGATCCGGTCGCCGATCGTGACGGTCTGCGGCTTGATCGACGCCCCGACCCGGATCTCGTAGGCCTCCGCCCGCATCGCGGCCAGGCATGCCAGGGCAACCATCAGCCTCACCGGAACCTCCGGGCCCGGGCGTCGAAGAATGCCATGAGGGGCTTGAGGTAAGGCTGGCCGGTCTCGAGCGGGATCGTGTCGAGCCCGAGCTTGCGGAAGACGCCGTCGCGGCGGCCCCTCGCTTCCGACCGGATCCGGACCAGCTTCTCCCGGACGGCGGGACTCCCCGTGTCGAGGAGCAGTCGTTCCCCGGTCTCGAGATCCTCGAGGTCCATCCAGCCCGCGGCCGGCAGGTCGCGCTCGCGCGGGTCCTCGAGAACGAACGCGATCGTGTCGTGCCGGCGCTGGGTGACGGCCAGCGGCTGTTCCCACCCCTCGGCCAGGAAATCCGAGAACACGAAGACGACCGCGCGCTTGCGCTGAACCCGGTTCAGGAAGGCGAACGCTTCGGCCAGCCCGGTCCCCGCGCCGTGCGGCTCGAGCACGAGCATGTCGCGCAGGATGCGGAGGGCGTGCAGTTTGCTCTTCCGCGGCCGGACGTACCGGTCCACTCCTTCGGAGAAGAGAAGAAGACCGACCTTGTCGTTGTTCCGCAGGGCCGCGAAGGCGAGCACGGCGCCCAGCTCGACCGCGAGCGAGTGCTTGGACCGTACCCGCGTTCCGAACTTGAGCGAAGCGGAGTTGTCCACGACCAGGACCATGGTGAGTTCGCGCTCTTCCGTGTACTGCTTGACGAACGGCGTGCCCATCCGGGCGGTCACGTTCCAGTCGATGGACCGGATCTCGTCGCCCGGCGCGTATTCGCGGATGTCCGTGAAGGTCATGCCGCGGCCCTTGAACGACGAGTGGTACCGGCCCGCGAAGAGGTCGTTGACCAGCCGCCGGGTCCGGATCTCGAGCCGCCGGATATTCCGGAGGGTTTCGGGCGCGAACGGGACTGCGGGACCTCGTGCCACTTCGCCTACCTCGAGGGCTCCTGCGTGCGCACGGATCCTCCGCGTCCCTTAGCGTCGCACCGGGCGGCCCCTCACGGGACCTCGACGTGGTCCAGGATCTGCCGGACAAGGTCCTCGGAGGTCATGTTCTCGGCTTCCGCCTCGTACGTGAGCAGGATGCGGTGCCGGAGGACGTCCGGGGCGATCGTCTTCACGTCCTCGGGGGTCACGTACCCCCGGCGGTTCAGGAAGGCGAGGGCCTTGCTCGTCGCCGCGAGCGCGAGCGTGGCCCGGGGCGAGGCGCCGTAGGCCACGAGCGGCTTGAGCGCCGGGAGTTTCGCCTGCTCGGGGTCGCGCGAGGCGAGCGTGAGGTCGAGGATGTAGGTCCGGATCTTCTCGTCCATGTAGATTTCGCGGACGAGCTGGCGCACCTCGCGGATCTTTTCCAGCGTCACGATCGGCTTGACCGCCGGGATCTCGCCGCCGCTCATCCGGTCCAGGATCGCGCGCTCCTCCTCCCGGTTCGGGTACGTGACCTTGAGCTTGAGCATGAACCGGTCCACCTGGGCCTCGGGGAGGGGGTACGTGCCTTCCTGCTCGATGGGGTTCTGGGTCGCGAGCACGAGGAACGGCGCCTCCAGCGGCCACGTCGTGTCGCCGATCGTGACCTGGCGTTCCTGCATGGCCTCGAGAAGCGCCGACTGCACCTTGGCCGGCGCGCGGTTGATCTCGTCGGCCAGCAGGAGGTGGGTGAAGATCGGGCCCTTGCGCGGGCTGAACTCGCCCGTGCGCGGGTTGAAGACGAGGGTGCCCAGGAGGTCCGCGGGAAGGAGATCGGGGGTGAACTGGATGCGCGTGAACTTGGCCTGCACGGTCGCCGCGAGCGTGCGCACCGCGAGCGTCTTCGCGAGGCCGGGCACGCCCTCGAGCAGGAGATGCCCGTCCGCGAAGAGCCCGATCAGCAGGCGCTCGAGCAGGTATCGCTGGCCCACTATCACCTTGCCGAGCTCGGCCAGCAGTTCCTCGACGAACAGGCTCTCCTGCCGGACACGTTCATTGATCGCACGGATATCCATCGCCATGGTGTGCTCCTCCCGAAAACCCAAACTACCATATTTCAGGTTCTGCAGTGGCCTGTAGGATAGGGACGTGGGATTCGCCTGGTCCGCCGCCGTCCTTGCGCTCGGCGCCGCATGGCAGTGGCACGCCCTCGCTCGGGCGGGAGCGTGGGGGATGGTGTTCCCGGGCGGCGGTTGGCCGCCCGGTCCGTATCTCCTCGGGAACGCGGGGCGATCGGCGGCGGCGTTGTTGCTGGGTTTCGGGCTCGTCCTCCTTTCGGACGCGGTGGGCCGCCGGCTTTCCGGCTGGGCCGGCGTGCGGCGGCCGGCCGCGCCGGCACGATGGGCTGCCCCGCTCCTCGGCTACCTTGCCATCTCGACCGCGCTCCTGGGGGGAGCGGCCGTCGGACTCTGGTATCCGTCGGTGTTGGCGGCGGCCGCGGCTCTCGTTGCGATCATCGCGTGGAAGCCGGCGTGGGAACGGGGCCGCGCCATGTCGGCGGCGGCCGTGGCCGGGTGGCGGAGGGTGCCGTGGTGGGAACGGGTCGGCGGGGTCCTCCTCACGGGCTGGCTCGTTGTCCTGCTCGTTCCGCCCGAGCTCGCCATGGACTGCCTGACTTACGACCTCACGTTCCCCCAGCAGGTCCTGCGCGCCCACCGGCTCCTCGGGAGCGACCTATACTCGCACTGGGCGATTCCGCTCCCGGCCGAGTTCCCGTTCGTGTTCCCCGTGATGTGCGGGCTGGATGCCGCGGCGCGCATCGTCGGCTTCCTGCTGGTGTTCGCGGGGGGAATGGTGTTGTGGACTTCCCTCGTGCCGGCGTCGAACGCCGGGCTGGGGGCGGCGGCCGTCGTCCTGGCGCTCGTCGTGCCGACGGCGCGAAGCGGGCTCGTGCTGGCCAAGAGCGACTCGTTCGCCATCGGCTACGCGCTCGCGGCAGTTGGCCTGCTCCTGCACGCGGGCGCGTTCGCGCGCGGGCCGCGCCGGGCGGGCGCGTTCGCCTGCGGGTCGCTCCTGCTCGGGGCCACGGTGGCCGTCAAGTACCTGGCCCTGCCGCTCGCCGCCGCGCTGGCGGCCGCCGTTATCCTTCGCAGCTCGCACCGGAACCGCGGAAGCGTGCTTGCCGTGGGGGGATCCGCCGGGATCCTGCCGATCCTGCCCTGGGCGGGCAAGGCCTGGTGCCTGGAAGCGGATCCCCTGCCGCCGCTCGGGGCTTCCGTCCTGCCCGGGCTCTTCGGCGATCCCGGCACGAACGAAGGGATCCGGGCGATGTTCCTCATCTATCTGCAGGACGTGCGGCGCGGCTCCGCGTTCCCGGCCGAGGCGCTTCGCATCGCGATCCCGAACGCGTGGCTGCTCGTCGCGGCGATTCCGTGGCTGACGCGCCTGCCCGCGGGCGCCGGGGTGGCCCTGATCGCGAGCGCGGCCGGCTACCTGGGGCTGGTCGCAGGGATACGAGGCGCGATCGAGCACGTCGAGCGGTTCTGCCATCCCGTATACGCGCTCTGGGGCGTGGCCGGACTGGCCGCATTCGCGGCCGCGCGTGCGCCGGCCGGGAGGCTGGCGTTCGCGAGCCGGCGGGCAGCGGTCGGGGCGGCCGTAGCGCTCGGGGTGCTGGGCGCGGTGGGGCTCGGCCGGTTCGAGTGGTGGCCCGGCGGGAGCATGCGGTCCCTGCACAACGCCTACCTGGCCGGGCGGATCGACCATGGCGAGATGCGGCTCCGGGGCACGCTGGCGTACGGGGCGATCCTGCCGGCGGTCAAGGCCGCGGTCGGCGCGGAGGCGCCGGCGCGGAGCGTTCTCGCGATCGGCGAGATCCAGTACTGGGACATTCCCGCGCGCGTGAGGACGCAGGTCCTCGGGCCTCCGTTCGTCTGGCGGGCCGTGCGCGGCGCCGGCTCGGCGCGTCGTGTCGCGATCCGGTTCCGGCAGGCCGACGTCGGCTGGATCCTGTTCAACGCGCCGCTGGCCGGATGGGGCCGGTTCACGTACTCCCCGTACGTGTGGGGGAGCGACGAGCTCCGGGTCTATTCCGAGTTCGTGCGGACGCACCTCAAACTGGCCGCGTTCGCCGGCCGGTCCGATCCGAACTACGGCAGCCCCTGGCTCTTCGAGGTGACCCGCCGGCCGGGGCCGCCCGCGGCCCGGCTCCTGTTCCTGCCCGGGGCCGAACGGGCATTCACCTACGCTTCGCTGGCGGCGGTTCACGGCGCCTTCTCCGAGGCCGTCCGCCGGTTCCGGGCGTTCGACAACCTGCCGCCGGTCGCGTCGATCGCGTCCATGGAGGCGGACGCGCTTCTTGCCGCGGGGCGCGAGCGGGAAGCGTACCCGATGCTCAAGCGCACGATCGAGGACGGGCTGATCGACGAGACGAATCTGCTTGACCTCGCGATCGTGGCGGCTCGTCTGGGGCGGAAGGCTGAGGCGCTCGAAGCCCTCGCGCGCGCCGCGCGGGTGTTGCCGCTCTGGCCGGAGCGGGTGGCGGCGGCGAGGCGGAAGGCGGGGCTATGACGGGGATTGCGGCGGCACTGGCGCGGATCCCGGCCGACCTGGCGGCGGCAGTCAGCAGCCTGGCCGGGGTGTGGCCGCCGGGGCCGTGGGCAGTCGTGAACGCGGGCCAGGCGGCCGGGGCAGTCCTGCTGGCGGCGGTCCTGCTCGCCGTCTGTGACGGTACGGGGTTGTCCGTCCTGCGCCTCGCTCTCGGCCGTCGTCCGGCCGGGGCCATGCGGCTCCTGGCGCCGTTCGCGGGGTACGCGGCACTCTCGTATGCGTTACTCGGCGTTGCCGCCGCGGGGCTCTTCGACCGGATCTCGCTCGGGCTCCTGGCGGGGGCGTTCGCGGCGGCGGCTTGGGGCTCCCGGCCGCGCGGCCTCCCGGGCGCAGCGGCCTGGCTCGGGTCCCTCTGGCGGGAGGCGGGCTGGGCCGGCCGGTTGGGCCTACTGGCTGCGGGATCCTGTTCTGCAATCCTGCTCGCGCCGCCCGAGACCTACATGGACTGCATGCAGTATCACCTGGCGTTTCCTGAACAGCTCTTGACGACCCACAAGCTCTTCGGACGGGGCATGTACCTGGCGTGGGCCCTGCCGCTGGCCGCCGATCTGCCCAACATCTTCCCGGTCGCGTTGGGACTCGACGCGGCCGCCAAGGTCCTCCGTCCCGTGCTGGCCGGGCTCGGCGGCCTGGCCGTGCTCCGCGCCTTCGCGTTCTCCCTGCCGACCCCCTGCGAGGCGGGTGCGGCGTGGCTCGCGCTCGTCTTCCCGGCAGGCGGGCTCTTCCTCATGACGGCCAAGAACGACGGAGTCGTCGTCGGATTCGCGCTCGCGGGCGCGGCGGCGCTGGCGGCGGGCGGCCTGCTGGCGCGACGGGGGCCGCGCGCCCGCGGAGCGCTCTTCGTCGCCGGGTGCCTGCTCGGGGTCCTGGTGATGTCGAAGTGGGTGATCGCGCCGGTCGCAATCCTGGTTGCCGTGGCGGCGTGGGGCAGCACGCCGCCGGCCCGGCGGGCGGCCGCGGCCGGGATATTGGCGGCGGGCGGGGTCTTGACGACGCTCCCGTGGGCCCTGCGGTCGTGGTTCTACCTCGCCGATCCGGCCTATCCGCTCGGATGCGTCTGGGTGCCCGGGATCTTCGGGCCGCCCGCCGATGCCGAGGGGATCCGCGGGACCTACCGCCTGTTCATCCGGGAAACCCGCCCACGCGGGCTCTTCATTATGGAGACGCTCGGGCTCCTGCTCGCGAACGCCTGGTTGGTACTTCCTGCCATTCCCTTCTGGCGGCGTCGCCGTCCGTCCGGGCTCGGCGGCATCGCCGTGGCCCTTCTGCTCGGCATCGGTGCCACGGTCCTGGTCTGGCGCGGCGGGTTGTTCACGGTGGAACGGTTTCTCTATCCCGCGTTCGCACTGCTCGACCTGCTGGCGGTGGCCGTCCTGTTCGAGGCGTTGCGGGGGCGGATGCGGGTCGCGGCGGGCTGGCTGGTCTTCGGCGTTCTCGGGCTCGTCGTGCAGGCCCGCATCCTGGCGGGGCAGGGCCCCGAGTTCCCGGGGGCTCCGGCCGCCGAGTTCGTATCGGGGCGCCGCGGTGCCGCCGCGTTCCGGCAACAGGGGCTCCTCGGGTTCGGCGAAGTCCTGCCCGTGATCCGGCGGACGGTCCGGATGGGCGGAGTCGTGCTCACGATCGGCGAGCCGATCTACTGGGGGATCCCGGCGCGCGTCGTCGGGGAAGGGTTCGAACCGCCGTTCGTCCGGGCGACCGCGCAGGCGAGTGCCACGCCTGGCCGGATCGCGGTCAGGTTCCGGCAGGCAGGGATACGATGGATCTCGTACAACCCCGTCGTCGCGGGCCAGGCGCGGTTCCTGCCGACGCCGTGGGATTGGACTCCCCGCATGCTGGCCGTGTATGCGACGTTCGTGCGCGACCATGTCAGCATGGTGGCGGCGAGCGGGCGCGTCGATCCCCTGTACGGCAGCTCCCGTCTGCTCGAAGTGCGATGGACGGCCGGCCGGACCGCCGGCCGGCTCCCGTACCTGCCCGGGGCCGAGCGCGCGTTCGCGGCCGCCGCGCTCGCCGAGTTGCACGGGAAGACCGGAGACTCCGTCCGCCGGTTCGAGGCCCTGCGGGCGCAGCTGCCCGGCGTCGCGGCCGTGGATGCGTGGCTCGGCCACGCCCTGCTGGTCGCGGGCCGCCCGTCCGCCGCCTACGTGCACCTGCGCGCGAGCGTTGATGCCGGCGTCGTGGACGAGGTGAACCTGCTGGACCTCGCCGCGGCGGCCGGCCGGATCGGCCGCCGGCCGGAGGCGTCGTCCCTGCTGAGACGGGCGCGGGACGTCTACCCGCTCTGGCCCGACCGGGTCAGGCTCGCGGCCGCGGCGGCCGGGGTGGCCAGCCCGTGAACCGCGCCGCGCGGTGGACCGCGGGGATGCTGGCGGCGGGGGCGGTGTGGGCCCTGTGGGCGTCGCCGGCCGGCGATGTCGAGTCGGTGTTGGGACTGCTCGCGGCGCTGTGGCCTCCCCGGAGTCCGGCCGCCGCTTTCGGCGGCCGGACGGCGGCGGCGATCGGGCTGGCGTTTCTGCTCTTCCTCTCTTATGACGCGGCCGGTTGCGGATTGTCTCGCTGGATCTCCCCGGCGCGCCCGCGCGGTGCGCTGCGCATGGCCGCGCCGTTCCTCGGGTACGGCGCGGTCTCGCTCGCGCTCCTGGGACTGTCCGCCGTGGGGCTCTGGTTCGCGCCCGTCCTCTGGGCATCGCTCCTCGTCGTGGGGGCGGCTGGCCGGCGCCGGGGGTGGCTCGACGTCGCGGTCTGGACGGGCGTGTTGCGGAGCGCGTGGGACGACGCGCCTCCCTGGGGCCGGGTCCTGGGCGCGGCGATCCTGGGTTGGGCGTGCATCCTGCTCGCGGCCCCGGAAGTCCACGTCGACAGCCTCGAGTATCATCTGGCCTTTTCCCAGCAAGTCCTGGGCGGACACCGGTTGATCGGCCGCGATGCCTACCTGCACTGGATGCTCTCGCTGGCGGCGGACCTGCCGAACGTGTTCCCCCTGCTGGCGGGCCTCGACCCCGCGGCCCGGATGTTGAGACCGGTCTTCGCCGCGGCCGGCGGGCTGGCCCTTCTGCGCGCCGCCGGCGCCGGGCTCGCGCCGTCCGCCGGCGTGGCGGCCGTGTGGCTGGGCGTCATGCTCCCCGGGGCGGCCCTCACGCTCTTCACCGCCAAGAACGACTCGATCGTGTGCGGCGGGGTCCTGGTCGCGCTGGCGGCCGCACTCGGGGTCTCCTCGCGCCGGATGCCGGGCCGCTCAGTCGTGGCTGCCGGTTGCGCGGCCGGCCTGCTCGTGTCGATGAAGCTCGTGGCCGCGCCCTTCGCCGCCGCGGTGGCGGGTTTCGCGCTGGGGCGGGCGAAGCGATCCTACCGGTGGCGTGCGGCCGGGATGCTGGTGGCGGGCGTTCTCGCCCCGGTCGTGCCGTGGGCGGCGAAGTCCTGGCTGTTCACGGGCGATCCCGTCTATCCGCTCGGGGCGGGATGGATCCCGGGCGTCCTGGGCGACGCGGGGTACGGGAGCCAGATGGGAGGAGCGCTCGCCCGGTACACGGCCTGGGGCGGCCGGCTGGCGGCGTGGCCGTGGGAGCTGTCCTCGATCGGGATCGCGAGCGCCCTGCCCGCGCTCGCCGTGGTGCCCGTGGTGCTCTCGTCCGGCCGGTCCCCGTTGCGGACGGCGTTCGCGGTCGCGTGGGCCGGGACGGGGCTCCTGGTCGTCTCGCGCACGTTCGGGCCGGACGCGATGGACCGGTTCGCGGGGCCCGGGTTCGCGGCCGTGAACATGCTCGCGTGCATCGTCGTGCTGGCCGGCCGTGGTCCGGCGTGGCGGGCGGCGCGCGTTGCCCTGATCGCGCTGGCCGTGGTCTCGCACCTGCGCGTGACGCGCCAGGTCCTGGGCCCGAACGCGGCCGCCACCGGGGCGTTGCTCGCCGGCCGGATGCCCCCCGAGGTGTTCCGGCTGGACGCCCTCGGGTCGTACGGCCGGATCCTGCCGGTCGTGCGGAGGGCCGTTCAGTCGGCGGGCCCGCGCGCGCACGTCCTTGAGGTGGGGGAGACCATGAGCTGGGGGGTGCCCGCGCGCGTCATCGGGGAAGGGCTGGGGCCGCGACTTCCCTGGCAGGTGGCCCGGGAGACCGATTCCGACCGGCGCATGTCGATCCGGTTCCGGCAGGCCGGCGTCCGCTGGGTGCTCTACAACGCGTGGAAGGCGAGCTGGGCGCGGCTCGACGAGGAGCCGTACGCGTGGGACTCCCGCATGCTCCGCCGGTACGAAGCATGGGCGCGGCGGCACCTCCGCCTGCGCGCGGCAAGCGGACGGGAGGATCCCGTGTTCGGCAGTCACTGGTTCTTCGAGGTCGTCTCCGCGCCGACCGCGCCTCGCCGGCGGATCCTGTTCCTCCCCGGGGCGGAGCGCGCGCTCGCGGCGCCGACGCGGGCGGCGGTCCGCGGGGATTTCGGACGGGCGGTCGAGGGTTTCCGTGCCCTGCGCCGGAGCCTGCCGGGCGTCGTCGCGCTCGACGCGGTCCTGGGCCACGCGTTGGTGCGCGCCGGGAGGTGGGAGGAGGCCTACCCCCTCATCCGGTCGTCCGTGGACGCGGGGCTGGTCTACGAGCTGAACCTGTTCGACTGGGCGATCGTGGCCGGCCGGCTGGGCCGGCGCGCGGAAGCCAGGGAGGCCCTGCGCCGGGCCGCCCGGGCGTTTCCGGGCCGGCCGGACCTGCTGGAACACGCGCGCCGTAACGCGGACCAGCTAGAATGACGGGCGCATGACGCTCACGGATGCGCTCCCGTTGCTGGCCGGCCTCGCGCTCGGCGCCCTGCTCGCGCGCCTCGTGGAGCGGTCCGGGTTCACGGTCGACCGCGCGATCCGCTGGGGAAGCACGTACGGCCAGCGGGAGTGGCGGCTGGCCTGGTGGTCTGCGCTCGCGCTCCTGTGGCTCACGGCCTCCGTCCTCTCGCTCACCCCTTTCCGCGACGCGGGGCATCCGATCGCGGTGGGCCCGGTCGCGGCGGTGGTGGCGGGGCTGATCGCGGGGCCGGCCATGGGGGTTCTCGGCGGCGACGTCGTCTCGCTCGGATTCGGCCTCGGCCGGACCTGCCTGCATTCGGCCGTGGGCTTCCTCGCCTGGATCGGGGGATACCTGATCGCGGCCCATGGCCTGGCCGCTCCGCTCACCCGGTGGCTGAGGGCTGCCGGCGCGGGAGGGCTGGACGAGATGCGGCTGGCGGGGGTGGCCGGATCGGCGACCGCGCTCGGGGGGGAACATCTCCGGCCGCTGGGCGAGGCGCTGGTCGCGTTCCTGGTGCCGGCGGCCGCCGGATTGTTCGTGATCGTCCGGCTGCTCCGGGAGCCCGTGCGGGTGTCGCCCGGCCGGATGGAGTGGCCGAAGCAGGGCTTCGGGCTGGCCCTGCTGGTGGTTCTGGGGTGGGCGCTCGCGGTCCACGGCGGTGAAGCATCCGGGCTCAACGCCGTCGCGGCGGTCGAGACCGTGCGGGCTGCGGCGATCGGGGGACAGCTCTGGCTGCACCCGAGCCTGCTCGTGACGGCCGGCGTCATCGGGTACGGCCTGCTCAAGGCCTTGCGCCTGCGGACGTTCTTCCCGCGGACCGTCGCGTCGAAGCGGCATGCGGTCGTCGTCGTCGTGGCCGGAGGCGCGCTCGGCGTGGCGAGCGCGCTGGCCGGCGGGGATCCGTCGGCGCACGCGTTCTTCGGGATGTCCACGCTCTCGGTCGGTAGTATGCTGTTCGTGGTTTCCGCATGGATCGGTGCGCGTCTTGCCGGCCGGTTCGACCGGCGGCGGCGCGGACGACCTGAAGCATGGGAGGCATGATGGCACAGGCAGGAGGGATTCCGGGGGGCGACGTGGTGCGGCGGATCTGGGCGAAGGACCCGACGCTGTGGCCGGGCGACGAGGCGCAACGCAAGGAGATCGCCAACCGGCTCGGCTGGCTGGATTCGCCGGCCGCGATGCGGCGCGAGGCGGACGGGCTGGCGGCGTTCGCGCGCGAGGTCCACCAGGCCGGCCTCGTGAAGGCTTTCCTGCTCGGAATGGGCGGATCGTCGCTCGCTCCCGAGGTCTTCCGGCGCGTCTTCGGGCCGGCCGGGGACGCGCTCGATATCGCCGTCCTCGACACCACGGACCCCGCGGCCATCCGTGCCGCCGCGGCGACGTGCGACACCGCCAAGGCACTCTTCATCGTGTCCAGCAAGTCCGGGGGCACGATCGAGGTGGATTCGGCGCTCCGCCACTTCTGGGAGGCCACCGGCGGCAACGGCGCCCAGTTCGTCGCGATCACGGACCCCGGCACCACGCTCGAGGCCCTGGGGAAGGAGCGCAAGTTCCGGCGCGTCTTCGTGAACCCGCCCGACATCGGGGGGCGTTTCTCCGTCCTGTCGTATTTCGGGCTCGTTCCCGCCGCCCTGCTGGGGGTGGACATCGTGCGGCTACTCGACAGTGCGCTCGGGATGGCGCGCGAGTGCGCGCTGGGCCGGGAGAAGGCGGCGGACGCCCTGCGGAATCCCGGTTACACGCTGGGCGCGACGCTGGCGGGACTGTGCAAGGACGGCCGTGACAAGGTCACGTTCGTCCTCGATCCGAAGATCGCGGCATTCGGGTTGTGGGTGGAGCAACTCCTGGCCGAGAGTCTTGGCAAGGAGGGACAAGGCTCTCTCCCCGTGGTCGGCGAGCCGCTCGGGAATCCCGGCCACTACGGCGGGGACCGGGTCTTCGTTTCCGTCTCGGTGGGGAAAGCCGGTGACTCCGTTGCGGCGAAGCTTCTGGCCCTGGAACGCGCCGGTCATCCGGTGGCGCGGCTGGCGGTTCCGGACGCGTACAGCCTGGGGGGCGAGTTCTTCCGGTGGGAGTTCGCGACGGCGGTCACGGGGATCGAGATCGGCGTCAACGCCTTCGATCAGCCCAACGTCGCCGAGGCCAAGAAGCGGACGCAGGAGAACCTTGCGACACTGAAGTCGACGGGGGCCCTGCCCGACGTGGCGCCGGGCGGCGAGCCGGAGCTCGAGGCCCTGCTCGGATCGCTGATATCCGGCCGGGACTACCTAGGGATTCTCGCCTACCTGCCGTACGACGACCGGACCGAGGGGATCCTCGAGGTCCTGCGGGCGGCGCTTCGCGACTCCCTCAAGGTCGCGACGACGCTCGGGTTCGGGCCGCGGTACCTGCACTCGACCGGGCAGTTCCACAAGGGCGGGCCGAAGACCGGGGCGTTCATCGTGCTCACGTGCGACCACGCTTCCGACCTGGCCATCCCGGGCCAGCCGTATTCGTTCGCCCAGCTCGAGCGGGCGCAGGCGCTCGGGGACCTCCAGTCGCTCGCCGCGCGGGGCTGTCGCGCCGTGCGCCTGCACCTTCCCGTGGTGGAGCCCACCAGGCTCCGGGACGTCTCCGTGCTCGTCCGGCGCGCGGCGGGGATTCGATGAACGCGCTCCGGTTCGTCTGGAAGGACACGCGGATGGTGGTGCTGACCGCACTCTCGGCCGCGCTCTACGCCGCGATCCTGATCCCGTTCAAGATCCTGCCGATCATTCCCGGCGTGACCGAGATCCGGCCGGCGAACGCGATCCCGATCGTGACCTCGATCCTGTTCGGACCGGCGGGGGCGTGGGGATCCGCGTTCGGCAACCTGATCGGGGACTTCTTCCTCGGGCTCGGCCCCGGGTCGCTCGTCGGCATGGTCGGGAACTTCCTGTTCGGGTTCGTGCCGTACGTGTTCTGGCGGGCCATGTTCGGGACGGCCCTGCCCGAGCCCGGCCGCCGGTCGCACTGGGCCGGGCTCATGTTCATCTGCGCCGTGACCAGCGCCGCGTGCGCGTTCACGATCGGGTGGGGGATCGACGTCATCATCAAGGGCGTGCCGTTCGCGGTTCTGGGGTCGATCATCTTCTTCAACAACTTCATAATGGCCGCGCTCCTGGCGCCGCCCCTGCTATTCGCGCTCCTGCCGCGCGTCCGCCGGTGGGGCCTGCTCTACACCCAGATCCTGCCCGAGGAGGCGACCCGGCGACCCCGGTTCGCGTGGGTAGGCGTGATCCTGATGACGCTCGGCTCGGTGGGAGGGCTCGTGGGCGGGCTGGTCGTGGCCACCGGAGTCTACGACCAGCGGCTGGGGGTTCCCAAGTTCGTGGATGCATTCGTCCGGGTTGTCGCTCCGCCGGCGGCTCCCGTGCAGCCGACGGCCCGGGGCCGGTCGGAGCCCGCCGTCACGACCGTGCACACGCCGGTTCCGGCGGGGCAGAAGGTGAAAGCTGCACCCCCGCCGTCATCGACGGCGATGGCGTCATCCGCTCCTGCACCGTCTCACAGAACGGGCCTCGGGTTGGCGACGCTTCCGGGTCTCCTGCTGATTGCGCTGGCCATGTTCTTTCTCTGATGACGGGGCCCCACGCCGGCGACCAGCTCTGGTGGGGCATCTGCTCGTGCGGGGCGGGGTTTGCGCTCTACGCCTGGGGCTGGCGCGGCATGCGCCGGCGCTGGGCGATCCTGAACATTCCTACGAGCAAAGCGCGGAGCGTGGCGATGGGGATGGCGGAGCTGGCCGGCAAGGCGCGGGTCCGGGAGACGCCGCTCACGTCGCCCGTGCGCCAGCTCGCGTGCGTTTGGTACCACGTCCGGGTCACGCGGACGACGGGATCGGGGAAGAACCGGCGCACGGAGACCGTGTTCACCCAGAAGGTCGGGGTGCCTTTCGACCTCGAGGACGCCACGGGGAAGATCCTCGTGATCCCGGAGGGAGCCGAGGTCACGGGCACCGAGACGTGCGATCTCGAGATCGTGTGGGGCCTCATGACTCCGGACGTGAGGTCGTTCCTGGGGCGGATAGGCGTCTTCGGCGGCAGCGGGCATCACGTTCATGAGTGGGCCGTGCTCGCCGACGCCGACACCTACGTGCTCGGAGATGTCGGAAAGGTGCGCGATGCGGCGGCGGAGCGGATGAAGAAGGTCGGGGCCCTGCTCCGGGATTGGCTGAAACTTCCCGACCGGAAGGCGGCCATCGACTCCGACCGGGACGGCCGGATCGACCAGGCCGAATGGGACGCCGCGCGGGGGGCGGCGCAGGCGGAAGTGTTGAAGGAGGAAACCGCGGCGCCAGCCGGCCCGTCCGTCGCGATCAGAAAGCCCCGGGCCGGGTACTTCCTGATCGCGGCGGGCGGGGAGAAGACGGCGCTCAAGGCGCAGGGGTACCCCGCGATCTTCGTGACCGGCGGCATCCTCCTGGTCGGGCTCGGGATCGGGCTTCTCTACGAAGCCGGATCGGTGCCGGGCGCGGCCTGGGGCGGCGCCGCCGTGGTCACGGTCGCGGGCGGGTGGAGCATCGCCCGCCACTTCCGGAGCTGATCCGGTAAGATAGGGACAGCATGGCTCTGGCCGTACCGGTCATTCTCGTCCTGGCGGCGCTCACCGTCTTTGGCTACGCCGTCTCGCTCTACAACCGGCTCATATTCCTCAAGAACCAGTGCGACAAGTCCTGGTTCAACATCGACGTCATTCTCAAGCAGAGGCACGACGAGCTTCCGAAGCTGATCAGCGTCTGCGAGGGATCGATGAAGTTCGAGCGGGACACGCTCGAAGCCGTCATCAAGGCCCGGGCGGGGGCGGTGGCGGCCGGATCCGTCGGGGACCGGGCGCGGGCGGAGGGCGAGCTGTCGGGGGCGCTGGGCAAGCTCTTCGCGGTCGCCGAGCAGTACCCGGAGCTGAAATCCATCCAGCTCTTCGCCCAGATCTCGTCCCGGGTGTCGGGCCTCGAGAGCGAGATCGCGGACCGGCGCGAGTTCTACAACGACGCGGTCATGAACTTCAACGTCGCGATCGAGTCGTTCCCCTCCAACTTCGTCGCGAGCTTCGCCGGGATGCGCCAGCGCGAGCTTTTCCGCGTGGCGGAAGGCGACAAGGCGGACGTGCAGATCAAGTTCAACTTCCCCGGAGGAAGTCCCGCCGCCTGACGGCCGCGGCGCGACCGGTCAAGGGCTCTTCGGATTGGCCGAGTAGTACTCCCGGATATTAGCTAGTCCCCGCCTTGCCTCCCCGGAGCCGGGGTTCAGCACCAGCGCGCGCGAGAACTCGAGCCGGGCGCGCGCCAGGTCGGCGGCGGCGAGGAAGGCCTTCCCGAGCCGGACGCGATCGGCGGCGGACTCCCGGACCAGGGGCAGGGGGTCGGACACGGCCAGCTCGCGCAGGAACAGCCTCCGGTTGATCGTCGTGAGCGCGCTCCAGCCGACCCGGGGCGTCGTGAACTCGAGGAAGGGGAAGTCGTCCCGGCAGAGCGTGGCGCCCCGGGTGTCGCGAGCGACGTCCGCGGGCCCGAGCCGGTAGAAGGCGAGCAGGGCGAGCGGGTCGGCAAGCCCCGACCGGGAGAGATCCGCGGCAACCACCGGATCGCGGACCCGGCGCTGCCAGTCGGCGAGATCGATCGCGAGCGGCGTCTCGGTGCCCACCATGAAACAATCGCCCGCCTCGTGCATCCAGAAGGTCGTGTTCGGGAAGACTGCCTGGAAGGTCGCGAGGGCTCCGAGGAGGTCCGCCTCGCCGATCTGGTAGTAGTGAAGCCACTGGAGCATGATCCCGCCCGGCGCGAGCCGGCGGCGCGCGAGGGAGAGGGCCTCCACCGTGTAGAGGTTGACCATCCCGCTGATCCAGAGGTTCGAGGGCTCCCCGATGATGAGGTCGTACTTGCGGCGGTCGGTCAGCAGGAAGTGCCGGGCGTCGTCGAGGTGCATGCGCATCTTGCGGTGATCCAGGGCGTTGCGGTTGTAGGGCGCGAACCGGCGGGCCACTTCGAGCTGGAGGGGCTCGATCTCGACGACGTGGACCTCCTCGATGCCGGGATGCAGGAGCATCGCACCCGCCGAGATCCCGGTGCCGAGCCCGATGATGAGGGCGGTGCGGGGCCGGGGGTGGGCCAGCGCGGCCAGTTCGACGGACCCGACCTCGGTCCAGAGATCCTCGCCCGCCGAGGAGCCGTCGGGCTTGCCGTTCACGATGAAGGACAGCCCGGCGGGGAGCAGTTGGCGCACCGCGACCCGGCCCGTGAGTCCGTCGGCCTGCCATACGATGGGGCCGAGCCCGTGCACGGCTTCCCGGAGCGTCGTCTGCCTGGCTCCGCTCAGCACGAACGTGCCCGCCCGGTTGTAGAGTCCGGAGTTCATGACGGCCGGGTCGGGTGTCGGCAGGAACGGCACTAGCGCGAGCCCGCCCGCGGCGGCCGCCGCGAGCAGGGGCCGCCACCGGGGCGCGAGGGTCGGCCAGGCCGCCAGCGCTCCGGCGACCAGGGCGACGGCGCCCAGCGCGGGCAGGGCGGCGTCGAGGCCGATCCGCTGGATCAGCCAGAACCCCGCGACCGGCGCACCCAGGGCCGCCCCGATCGTGTTGGCGGCGAAGAGCTTCCCGACCGCGGCGGGGCTTTTCCCGGGCAACGCGGCGGCCAGGGCGGGGAGGACGTACCCGAAGGCCGTGACCGGGAGCAGGAGCGCCGTGATGGTCGCCGCGTTGAGCGCGGCCCGGAGCCCGAACGTTTCGATCCGGGCCCAGCGGGGGCCCAGCAGGAGGGGCACGGCGTCGCCCCAGGGCATCAGGAGCGTCCAGAGGAAGACGACGGCCATCGCGATCGCGAACCGGCGGAGGGCGGAAGCTGCGTCCTGCGGCGGCCACCGGCGGACGAGGACCCCGCCGAGCGCGAGGCCGGCCAGGAACACGGACAGGATCGTGGCCAGCGCGTGGACGGAACTGCCCGTCACGGTGAGTACGAGCCGCCGGGTGAGAGCGACTTCAAGGGCCATCGACACAAATCCCGCCATCGCCGCGAGTCCAAGAACGGACTTCGGGTTCTTGCCGGACGGTTCGACTTCGCGGGATGAGTCTGCGTCCGCGGGGAGGTGGCGGGCGAGGAGGAAGGCGCCGGCAGCGACGGCCGCGTTCAGCACGGCCGCCGCCTCAACGGTCCGGATCAGCCCGATCCGGGGCAGGAGG
>Ga0315294_10000472_pt1 | contig 42893 bp, 41 predicted proteins | sample YL17G13_40_MG_FD_203626 | JGI IMG/M metagenome (GOLD analysis project Ga0315294, IMG submission 203626) | Sediment microbial communities from Yellowstone Lake, YNP, Wyoming, USA - YL17G13_40 | ecosystem: Environmental > Aquatic > Freshwater > Lake > Sediment | place: USA: Wyoming | collected... | reverse complement strand
CCACCAAGGGAACAAGCTGCGTCCTTCTCCCTCCAAAAATTATCGCCGAAATGGGGACACCTTTGGGATTGTCAAACTCCTTTGATAGCGTTGGGCAGTGATATATGGATACCGTGAACCTTGAATTAGGATGGGCTGCCTTTGTGTCCATGGTTTTATTCCAGGGCTTGCCCTGCCAATCGAGTAAATTGTTGGGCACAGGACCATCCAGTCCCTCCCACCATGGCTGGTTTGCATCTGTATCTAATGCGCTATTGGTAAACAAGGTGGGATAGAATGTGTCCCTCTTTAAGGTTTTTATCATATTGGGATTTGTCTTCATAGACGTGCCGGGTGCCACACCAAAGAACCCTGCTTCGGGATTTATCGCCCAAAGCCGGCCATCGGGACCTATATTCAGCCAGGCAATATCATCCCCCAATGTCCATATTTTATATCCCGGCAGCGCCGACTCCAGCATTGCCAGATTCGTCTTGCCGCAGGCGCTTGGGAAGGCGGCGGCGATATAGGTGACTCTGCCCTGCGGGTCTTCTATACCAATTATGACCATGTGCTCAGCGAGCCAGCCTTCTTTGCGACCAAGGCAGGAGGCTATCCGCAATGAGAAACACTTCTTACCCAAAAGGGCATTTCCGCCATAACCCGAACCGATACTCCAGACAAGGTCCTCCTGCGGGAAATGCATAATGAAACGCTTATTAACGTCGAAATCGCCTATGGAATGAAATCCTTTGACAAAATCGTGCCGCTTTCCGATTTTTTCCAATACGGCTTTTCCCATCCTGGCCATGATTCTAATGCTCACGGCAACATAAGAGACATCTGTAAGCTGAACACAAGCCTTGGCATAAGGCGAGTCGGGATGGCCCATCATATAAGGAAGGACATACATGGTCCTGCCGCGCATGCACCCTCTGGATAATTCCGTAAGCATCTTCTTTGCTTCACCCGGCTCCATCCAGTTATTATTAGGGCCTGCGGTCTCCTTATCAGGATGGCAGACATACGTCAGGTGCTCTGTCCTGGCGACATCCGTAGGATGACTTCTGTGGAGGTATGAATTTGGCCAAACTTTATGATTCAATTCATAGAATACGGGATTGCCGTTGATTTTTTCATCGCGCATGCCTATTTCGATAAGTCTATGCGCTTCATCATCAGAACCATCACACCAGTGGATTCTGGCCGGCTGGGTGAGTTCTGCCTGCTGCTGAACCCAATTTTCAAGCGGTGTAGCCATGCGATTTTCTCCTGGTTGCTATCTATTAGCTAATTTAGCACAAAAACCGGCGAATTTTAGACCATTGAATGGGTGGAGTCAATTTATTTCCCAGTTTTTTACAGGCAAAAAGAGGATGGGCATGGTGAGAAAATATGTAAACAGGGCGGTTTCGGCAGGAGAAATATCAATCAAAAGCGCTGCACTCGGGGAAAAGTTGTGCAAAGATGCGCATTTTTTCTGCAATTTTTTGCAGAATTTTGCAAACCGCTGCATTTTTTTTGCAAATTTTGCATTTTTTTGCAGTTTTTTACACCCCCTTGCGCATTTGATTGAATTTTGCCTTAGCGACTAGCGGTGCAAAATTCAATCAAGAATCCTAATATCTAAATCCTAAATCCGAGACAAATTCGAATTACCAAAATACGAAATTCAAAACAAAATCGGCCACAGAAGATGCGGGGAGTTTTGGGTCCGCCTTGGGCGGATAAATGTTGAGTGCTTAGTTTTGAGTTGCTTTAACCACGGATTGCGCAGATTTTTTTAGACAGGATGACAGGATTTGTTTCGGCCACAGAGGACGCAGAGAAAGTAAAAAGTGCGGAGTTTGTAGAAAAAATAGTGGGCCTCCAACAGAAGTCCTCTCGAAGCTTGAGTTGGGGGTCTTTGCTCCTTCGACGGTGCTCAGGACAGGTGCGCTACGAGGGTCAGGGCGGGTCGGCGGGAGAAAGTATATTAGTATATGCATACATACTAATATAGTGATTTGATAATCGGGGTTTTGAGAATTGGGACCCGGCTTCGCTCTGTCGCCATAGCTATGTAGCGTCGGCGGATTTATTTCGTATTGCGTGATGCGTATATTGTATGTCGTATTATAGCGGACAGCGGACAGCGTATAGCGTACAGCGTGTAGCGTACAGTAATTTAGTTTGTAGTTCATTGTAAAAATTTAACCACGGATTTCACGGATTATTTTTTACCACAGAGGTCACAGAGGAAATAAAAAGTTCAGAGTTCATGGTTTATAGTTCATTGCAAATAGTTCATTGTTCAGTGTGTTTTGTTCTCCGTAAGGAGTCCTTACGGACATTGTTTTTAACTACGAACGGTTCGACATTGCTCACCATCTGGTTCGACCCGTTCGACTCGCTTCCTTCGACGGTACTCCCTACTTCGTCCCGATAGACGACATTGGGACTACGCAGGGCAGGCAGGACGTGGCGCTCGCTCAGGGCAAGCTCTGCTTCCTTCGACAAGCTCAGGACGGGCACCGCAGGCAGGCTTCCTTCGACACAGCCTGTTGTCGAAGGACTATCAACAAAAAACTTGGGACAAAAAATGGTGTCCTCGGATTTCCGGCGAAACTTACTCAAGAGATTCCCAATTCTCCACTGTTTTCCCGTCAATTTTCCAAACACGCTCCAGCGCATCGATCAAACCGCACATGAAATTGATGCTTCCGCCTTTCTCAAACATGATATTGATGGCGTCGATTCCTGTTTTGCGTCCTGCGAGCCCGACGGTATGACCATTTTCAACAACGCCGTAAAATACGTATCTCAAAATCTATGATTCGGAAGATGGTTTTTAGTTTTGAGTTTTTAGTGTTGAGTTTTGAGTTTACGTCATACTGAAAAACTTAGTCTTTGGGGCTTGCCTGCCCCTGTAAGCCGCAGACAGGGGGTGGTAAAAATTGCGGGAATCAGGGAGTTTTTCTTAAAACCACCGCACCGAGGCCGGAGCATATCAAATAATCGGACAAACGCTAATGCACTGTATCTCGTCAAGAGATAGGCACAAAAAGAATGTGTTGAAGGTTGCGTCCTTATTTGCGTTGGCTTAAATAAAGGAAGCTCGTGCATACGGCGCAGCCGTATGCACGAGCTCTTGGATTCTGTTAGACTAGGATGTCAGAATGCTCTGTTAATCACCACATTAAAACATCAGACCGACGCAAATCATCGGGCCATCGAACATAACCCCACTATCAGTATCTTGCAGCTTTGTCCAGGTCCATCTGTACATCGCTTTAACAAACAGGTTGTTTGTTGCATCCCAGCGCGCACCAACGCCGAGGTTGTAGGAAAAGTCTGTCTCGGCATAATCATCACCACTGAAGTTCATAAAACCGATGCCGGCGCTAACCAGCGGGGTAAGGCGGTTCTTCAGTATGTTATAGTCGAGGTTGATATCCCAGAGTATTTGAGTGGGACTGAGGGTCACTCCATTACTACCTTTAACATCGGTGGAACCGAATAGAAAGTCAGTATTTAGATTGAAGTGGTCATCCAGGTTGGCGCCAAAGCCAAAACCATAGGTTGTAGTCTTATCAACCTCCATACTAACGCTACTGCCACTGATCGTCGTGGTGTCGCTACTCATCATCTGCATGACACCATAGAAATCGCGCTTGCCTTTTCGGCTCCATTCATCGGCACCGGCGGCCGAGGCGACGAGCGAGGCCAGCAGGGCCAAAAGTATGACAGCCAAAAACCTTTTTGCACAAACTCTGTTTTTCATTTTTCCTTCCTTTCAAAAATAACCTGACCTGTTAATCAGCCACTACGTCGGCTGCTCTACAAATATCTATCTCCTGTTAACCTTCGGCTTATGGTTTTAGTATTACAGTAGCAACACTCTTTGCGAACGCCGGCTCGATGCTCTCAATCGTGGCTGAACCGCCGTATATTCCGCCCCAGGCAAAGGTTTTGGTGACCTTGTATTTTGCCAGTAGTTCATTTGTGGTTGGGTCTTCGACAAGAATGTCGGCATCGATATGCATCTGGCCGAGGCCCGCGAGCATTGCCCTTGCGAAGGCGTTTCCCTTATCGTATTTGGTGAATAGCAGTTTATAACGGATAGTAGATGGCTCGGGGGTCGCAGGATTAATTTCCTGGAATCGGGTGGATTCCTCCTGTTTTACTTCTTTGATGACCAAATCTGTGATTCTTTTCATATCTGCCGAGGTGAGTGGAACATTGTGGTCACTCACAGCGACCAGTTCCAGATTAGTATAGTTCTTCAGGACGACGCCCTTTTTCAAAGGTTGAATGACTTGGTAACCTCCCGCGTTGCCGGCACAGCCGCCGGAGATAACAGCAATACTTAGAAGAATGCAATACAACAGTGGATTTGCGGTGACGATGCTCTTCATACATCTCTTCTCCATAATTGGCTCCTTAAAAACCACCAAACAAAACCCGCAAGACTTGGGTGTCATGCCACACTGGTGGGGCACCTTCCCTTTCTGCGATCTAACGATGGGGAAATTATATCGCCTTGTTGGGAAAGGGAAAGAAAAATCTTAAGAATCATTAGGAAATAAAAGTAATTATTATGATTGGAATACTTGTAAGTATTTGCGTGTAATAAGCTTATGGCATATAAACAAGATGAAAAAACTTTAGCAGCAGACATAAAAACCTCCTTAGTCGATGCTTTTGAAAAGCAATGGAAGGCCCGTGGGCAGGTACAAAAACGTGCGGTAGCAGCAGCGCTGCGATTGTGGATATCTCTGCCAGAGGATTTGCAGGCCAGGTTGATTAGCCAAGAGTTAGGTGAAAACGACTTTATCAGTCTCGTCAGACAGATAGTTGACGAGCGTGTTGCGCTTGGCCGTCAGGCAGTATCCAAAAATATTCGCAAAAAGCCCGCCAAAAAAACCAAGGGAAAGAGTTGAATGCTGCCGGCTTATCTGGAAGCTCGGTATTAGGGGTTAAGAGCAGCAAAACGAAGCGATGAAATTGCTTCTCTCGCAATGACAGGAAAACAGATTCCTCGACTCACCTTCGGCTCGCTCGCAATGACCCTACTTCGCTGAGAAAGCTACGAAGGGCAGGCCCTCCGTAGCCCTTCGGGCTTCCGACTTCGCCCCTAAGGGGCTACGACGGACAGGATGCAGGGCGGGGCGGGCCCTTCGACAAGCTCACCACAGGTCCGCTCAGGGCAGGGGTTATTCTTTGGTTTGGATGGTGAGCTGGGTGGCGGAGCCGATGCCAGTTGCGACCTGGGGGATAATGCCTTTTCGGACATAAATTGGGTGGATTTTTTCACGAATGACGGGGAGCTTCGCCCAGAAAGCGACGGCGGCAAAGATGCAAAACAGGCCGCTTATCCGCAAGGTATTGGGGGCGCCCAGGATGTGGGCTACGCTGCCTGCGAGGAAGGAGCCGAACGGCGCCATACCCATAAAGGCCATGGTATAGAGGCTCATGACGCGGCCGCGCTTATCGTCATCGACGATTGTCTGGAGGATTGTGTTGATAGAGGCCATGTGGACCATCATGCCGAAGCCTGCAAAAAGTATCAGCAGCATGGAGAGCCAGAAGATTTGCGAAAACGAGAAAGCGATGACGCCGACGCCAAGAAGGGCGATTGAAAAGACCATGATTTTGCCGAGACCTTGTATGTTTTTTCGAGATGCGAGGAACAGTGCGCCGGCCAGTGCGCCGACGCCGACGGAACCCATGAGGAAGCCGAGGGTCTGCGGGCCGCCGTGCAGGATGTCCCTTGCAAAGACGGGCATGAGGACGGCGTAGGGCATGCCGACCAGACTGATAAATGCCAGCAGGATTAAGATGAGCCTTATGGGGACAAAGCCGAAGGCATAGACGACGCCGGCCTTTAGGTCGCTGAGGACGCGAACCTGAGGCTGGGCAGTTTTGGGTCGGGGGAGCCTGATTACCGCAAGGGCAACCAAGACGGCGAGGAAGCTAACGGCGTTGGCGAGGAAACAGACGCCCTCGCCTGCAGCGGCGATAAGGATGCCGGCGACGGAAGGGCCTGCCAATCGAGCGCCATTGAAAATCATTGAATTAAGCGCGATGGCATTGGGGAGGTCTTCGGGGCTATCAACTAATTCATAGACGAACGCCTGGCGAGCGGGGATATCAAATGCGTTGATTAATCCGATAAACACGCTCAATGCTACGATGTGCCAGAGCGAGACAGTTGAGGTCAAGACAAGAATCGCCAGGGCAAGGGCCTGAATCATTGACAGGATTTGTGTTGCGATGAGGATGTATCTACGGCTGTACCTGTCGGCGAGGACACCCGCAAAGGGCGCGATGAAGAAGGTTGGAATCTGGCTTGCAAAACCGACGACGCCGAGGAAGAAGACTGAGTTTGTGAGGCGATAGACCAGCCAGCCCATAGCGACCTGCTGCATCCATGTGCCTACGAGAGAGATGCCCTGTCCGGCGAAAAAAAGTTTGTAGTTTCTGCCCCGCAGTGCGCGGAGGACAAGTTTTACACCCCGCAAGCCCTGAGAGTTATTGTCAGCTGCGTGCATTTTTCACTACGTCCTTTGTTTCTGTATCTGCCGGGCAGTGCGCCAAGCGGTGAGTATAGAGGCGAAGGTCAAGGCGGCGGTCTCAGTGCGAAGAATGGTATCGGTCAAGCGCACCGGCTGAGAGCCGAAGCTTTGCAAAAGAATTTCCTCCTCGCCGGTGACACCTCCCTCAGGGCCTATAATGGCGACGACGTCAGCAGTTCCAAGCGGCAGGCCAATCAGCGGGGCAGACTGAGGGGACAAGGAGCCGAGCAAAAACTGTGCGTGCGGATAGTCGGTTTTCAGGGTTTTCAGGATATTGGGCAGGGGTTGCGGAGAGCCGATGCACGGCAGATACAATCTGCGGCACTGCTTGGCAGCGGCGATAGCGATATTCTGCCAGCGCTGAATAATTTTGGGGTTCTTCGGCTGCTTGACGGTCCGCTCGAATAATACCGGGCAGATTCGGTCCACGCCAAGTTCGGTGCATTTAGCAATCAGCCAATCGAGTCGGTCACCTTTTGCGATACTGACGGCAATAGTTATCTGCGAGGCAAAGGGTCTGGGTACAATTTGCAGCTGCCGGACCTGAAAGGCGACCTTGCGGGGGCCGGCGGCGGTTACCTCGGCAAGAGCCAGGGCGCCGGCGCCATCAAACAACTCAACTTTGTCGCCGGGGGCCAATCTGCGAACCACGGCCAGATGATGAATCTCTGAGGCGGGAAGCTGAGAGCTGGATTTGCTCAGCGGACAACAATAAAGGCGAATCAATTCCACGGCCGACTCAACACCAAATTAAACGTAATATCCGAATTAAGGTTTTTAACAAAAGCAATGAAGAAGAATCAATAGGATAACCAAAACCGCAAGGGTCGTCAAAGTAAAATGCTGTGAAGGCGGGTTTGGCGCCGGGGCCAAAAAATAGGTTTGACGATGGTTTGCAGGCTGATTATACTAGCGGGTTTAATACGGTACGAAGCGGCGGTTAATTAGGGAGAAAAAAATGGACAACAGCAAAATTGCTGCCGAGGGCATAACCTTCGACGATGTGCTGCTGATACCGGCAAAAAGCGACATTGTGCCCGGCCAGGCGGAAACCAGTACGCGACTAACCAACAACATCACAATCAACATTCCTCTTGTCTCGGCTGCTATGGATACGGTCACGGAGGCGGCTTTGGCGATAGCAATGGCGCAAGAAGGCGGGATAGGGGTAATTCACAAGAATCTGACGGTTGAGTCGCAAAAGCTCGAGGTTGCAAAAGTCAAGCGGTCTGAGAATGGAATCATACTTGACCCGGTAACACTGTCGCCGGCAGAGCCTGTCAGAAAAGCGCGAGAGCTGATGGACGAACAGAATGTGTCTGGCATTCCGATAGTGGACGGTAAAAAGCTGGTGGGCATTCTGACCCGCAGGGATTTGAAATTTCTGAAAGACTACGATGTCAGAATAAGCACGGTAATGACAAAGGACAATCTTGTCACCGGGCCGGCCAATACGACGCTGGAGCAGGCGAAGGAAATTCTGCAAAAACATAAGATTGAGAAGCTGCTTTTGGTCAACAAACAAGGTGAACTGGCCGGTTTGATTACGATGAGGGACATTGACCGAGTTCAGCAGTACCCGCGAGCGGCGCGTGACAAGCGAGGCAGGCTGCGTGTCGGTGCGGCGGTGAGCGTCGGCGATTACGAACGAATAGCGGCGCTGATATCAGCTGATGTGGATGTTATCGTGGTGGATACGGCGCATGGTCATTCACAAAACGTGATTGATACAGTAAAAAAAATCAAGGCCAGCTATGAGATTGACGTAATTGCAGGCAATATCGCGACGGCAGAAGCAGCGGAGGATTTGATAGCGGCCGGCGCAAACGCTGTGAAGGTGGGCATTGGGCCGGGTGCAATCTGCACCACCAGGATAATATCCGGTGCCGGTGTGCCGCAGGTATCGGCCATAATGGACTGTGCCAAAGCAGCGGACAAACATGATATTCCGGTCATTGCCGACGGAGGGATAAGGCACTCCGGGGACATAACCAAGGCGATAGCAGCCGGCGCTTCAAGTGTGATGCTGGGGTCACTATTTGCGGGTCTGGAAGAAAGCCCAGGGCAGCTGGTCATCTATAAGGGCAGGCAGTTTAAAGAATACAGGGGCATGGGTTCTCTTGGTGCGATGGTCAAAGGCTCAGCAGACAGATACGGGCAGAAGAGGACATCAGAAAAAGATAAACTGGTGCCGGAAGGAGTCGAGGGACGAGTGCCATACCGTGGGACACTTAGCGATTTTGTTTACCAGCTGGTCGGCGGACTGCGGGCGGGCATGGGTTATTGCGGGGCACGAAGTATTGAAGAGCTGAGGAAGAACGGGCGATTCGTCCGGATAAGCTCTGCGTCAGTGCTTGAATCGCACCCGCACGATATACAGATAACCAAAGAAGCACCGAATTACTCGGCAACAGAGTCTCTCGAATACTAACGCTCAGATAATCCGGCCTGTCTGCCAAAAAGGTGTCTTATATGAGTTTTCGGTTTTACACAAACATGGTCTCGAGGGCATCCAGGAATGTTGCTGCCGGGATATTTGTCACGGGGCTGGCACTGGTTGGTTTTGGGCTGATGATTTATCTTTTGCCGAGACTTTTCGCGACAGTTGCTGCGGTGATATTTTTTATTGGAGGGGCCGGCTGTATTAGTACAGCGGTAAAGATTTTTTTGGCGCAGAGGCAATTAGACAGAGACAGGCCTGACGATTCGACGGCATATAGAAAAAACGTTAGAATTCATATCGAAGAAAGCCATGATAGATAATCCCGGATTGGCCAGATTAAAGTGACGCATCTGATGGGGTAAGGTTAGAGGTACGTAAACATCGTGTTTTTAAGGACAACAACATGGATTTTGGGCGATTCCGGCGACAAGATTTATAAAAAGGAGATCTCAATTGGTTGTAATTCGAGGGAGATTTTAATATTATGGCCTTGCCATCTTAACGATTGTGGAATTGAAAGGCTTGGTTGCGTAGCCGGGCGTTTAATACCTGTGGCAGAGCTATGGGAAATCCTTATGAGAATATAGCTGATAGGCTCGGATCGTTTAGAAGTCTTACGCTTGTTGACCTTCCAGTCAAATATGTGAAGTATCATTTATATTATAGCCAGAGGTTATAGAGCTAATACGCGAATTTTTGCAGGATAAACAGCCTCACGAAAGTCAGGCAAATGAAAGAAATGGTCTTCAAAAATCAGTTGCTCGCAGGTTTGATAGTCATTGTACTTGTGAGTTTCACAACATATGCCCCTGCGCTTCGGTGCGGGTATATCTGGGATGATGACGCATATTTGACAGGGAATCCGCTGGTAGTTGCGCCAGACGGGTTGTACCGAATCTGGTTTTCGACGGATTCGCCATCGCAATATTTCCCGCTGGTGTATACGACTTTTCGTCTGGAGCACAAGCTTTGGGGATTTGAAGCGTTTGGTTATCATCTGAATAACATTTTGTTGCATACGATAAACGCACTTTTGGTATGGTGGCTATTATTGCAGCTTGGCGTACCCGGGGCATGGCTGGGGGGGCAATTTTCGCGGTTCATCCGGTGCAGGTTGAGACTGTCGCGTGGGTAACGGAGCGCAAGAATGTATTGATTGGATTTTTCTTTCTGCTTTCGCTTTTGTCCTGGATAAGATTTATACGGGATGAGGAGCGAGGGCAGCGAAGCTGGTTCTATTATGTACTTTCGCTAGGTCTTTACCTTCCGGCACTTTTCAGCAAGACAACTGCATGCACCCTGCCGGCAGCGCTTGTGCTTGTATTTTGGGTGAAGAAAATTCCAATGGGGGCGAAGAGGTGGCTTCAAGTGTTGCCTTATGTGCTGCTGAGTACAGGGATGGGAATGCTTGCGATGTGGTGGGAGAAGCACCATCAAGGGACGGGTGAGTTGAATCTGAATCTGAGTCTGGTTGAGCGGGTATTGATAGCCAGTCGGGCATTGTGGTTTTACCTGGAAAAACTGGTCTGGCCGGTTCAATTGACGTTTAGCTATCCAAAATGGAAGATTGATGCGGGCAATCCCCTGCAATACATCTGGCTGCTCGCGTGTCTTATAGCGGCGGGTTGTATCTGGCGGCGGCGTGAGAAACTGGGGCGAGGATTTATCGCGGCATTTGTCTTTTTTATTGCCACGCTGATGCCGACACTTGGATTTATACCGTTGTACACATTTACCTATACGTATGCAGCGGACCATTATCAGTACCTTGCATGTATCGGGCCTATAGCAATATTTGCAGCAGCAAGTTATAAAGCGGCTTACCGATGGGGATGGAGAGTGGATATTGCAGGTGCAATTATTTTATTGGTCCTCGGTGTTCTTTCCTGGAAACAGTGTCATGTTTATAAAAATGCAGAGACGATATGGCGTGATACGCTGAAGAAGAACCCGTACAGTTGGATGGCACACAATAATCTTGGTATAATGCTCGAGGGTGAAGGCAGGGCAGACGAGGCGATCGAACATTATAAAGAGGCGCTGCAACTTAAGGCAGACCATGCGGAAGCGAACAATAATCTTGGGTCGGCGCTTCTGTCCCAGGGAAAATTCTATGAGTCAATCGGGTTTTTACGTCGAGCGATAGAGGTAAAGGCAAATTATCCGGAAGCATACTACAATCTTGGGGCAGCATATCTTATAGTGGGGCGGTACCAGGATGCGGTGGAAGCATTTCGAAAGTGTACAAAGATCAAGCCGGCTTTTGCCGAGGCTTATTATAGTCTTGGCAGTGCATACGTCAAGCTTGGACGCGTTGAGTCGGGAGTAGAGGCTTTTAAGCAGGCGATAAAAGTCAAACCGAACTTTGCGGAGGCATGGTGCGATCTTGGGGCCGCTTATGGGGTTCTCTCGCAGTGGGAGACGGCGGCAGAAGCTTGCAAGCATTCTATAAAACTCAAGCCTGATTCCGCTGAGGCTCATTGCAATCTTGGAATTGCCTTTGGAAAGCTGGGCCGTTGGGATGAAGCGACAGGGGCTTTGAAAGATGCCATAAAGATACGTCCAGCTTACAGCGAGGCATATAATTATCTTGGCGCGGCATACGGTATGCTTGGTCGGCACCGTGATGCAATAGCAGCATGTAGCGAGGCGGTGAAGCTGAAGCCGAATTTTGTCGACGCGCACTATAATCTTGGCATTTCCTACTACATGAGCGGCGACAGGGGTTCCGCAATTAAAGAATACAAGATTATCGAGGCACTGGATGTGCAAAAGGCAAATCAGCTCCTTGGCGTGATTGGACAAAATTCTTCGCCTCGCTAATAATAAAAGCGGGTTTGAGTTCAGGTGATTTTGCCGTTCTGGCGTCGTCATGGATGAGCCAGGCGGGTCAGCCAAACTGGAATCCAGCCTGTGATATTTCGAGTCCTAAGGACAATATTATTAACTGGTCGGATTTGGCCATCTTTACCGAACACTGGTTAGCGGGTCAGCCGTAATTTCACAAGGGTATTGTCAGCGGATTTTGAGGGTGGCCAGGGCCAGGACGGCAAAGGCAGCAGCCAGGAGCCAGAACCTTACCACGACCTGCGGCTCACTCCAACCAATGAGGTGAAAATGATGATGGATGGGGGCGCATTTAAAAAGGCGTTTTCCATGGGTATATTTGAAATAAGAAACCTGAAGGACGACACTGATTAATTCAAGGATGAATACGCCGCCGATAATCAAGAGCAGGATTTCGTTTCTTGTAACCAGAGCACCATAGCCCATAGCTGCGCCTAAGGGGAGCGAGCCGACATCACCCATAAAGACCTGGGCTGGATGGCAGTTGTACCATAAAAAGCCGAGCGCAGCTCCCAAGATGGCTGAATAAAAGATACCCAGCTCGCCGGCCTGGGGTATATGGGGCAGGAGGAGATAACTGGCCCAGGTGATAGAGCCGGTTCGCGCCATTGTCTCGGAGGCAACATAGCACAGGACAATTAAGACGAAGCTGACCATTCCGACGCAACCGGCGGCCAGGCCATCCATGCCATCGGTGAGGTTGACGGCATTGCTGGTGGCGGCGATGTAAAGAATAGCCATGGAGACGAACATCCAATTGGCCAACGGCAGCCCATGCTTATAAAAAGGGAGCCAGAATAATTTACCATCAACTATATTGGCGAAATCGGCGTATAGAAATGATGCTATCAGGACAGCTCCACCGACCTGAAAGATGAGTTTTTCCCAGGGTTTTAGGCCGTTTCTGGTGCGATGGCGGGAACCGGCGGTGAGTTTGAGCCAGTCGTCAGCGCCGCCAATGGCACCGAACCATATCATCAGGATAAGGGCCTTTTGCACAAAGGGATTATCCAGCCTGGCCCACAACAAGGTGCCGGCGAGGACAGCCGAGATAATAATCAGGCCGCCCATTGTTGGGGTGTTGGCTTTTTGCTTGGTCAATTCATTGAGGGCGGCGTGGTGAAACTCTGGGCGGTCGCCGATTTTTTTACACATCAGCCAGCGAATAATCCGCGGCCCCAAGAAAACAGCGATAGAGTAAGCGGTCAGTACAGCCGCCACCGAGCGAAACATCACATCCTGATAGGCGTAGAAACCCAAGCGGTGGGTAAGGATATTGCGCAAATACCATAACAGGTGGTAAATCATCTGTCATCCTGCATTCTGTCTTGTGCTTCGCCAGAAACTTCCGGCGAGAAAAGTTCCTTTAGTTTCCGGACGGCCAGTTCCAGTCTGGCCACCCGAGAACCTTTGACCAATATTATATCGGTATCTTTTATGAATTTTTCCAGATTATTACAGACTGAAAAAATATCCGGGAAACAGGCTGTCTGCAAATTATATTTTGCGGTTTTTTTTGCGGACTCGGCGGCGATTTTTGCAAGGCTGCCGACCGCCAGCAACAACTGCACCCCGGCCTGTGCTATGTGTGCGCCGAGCTGGTCATGCAAAGGCTGGGTCTGCTGACCCAACTCAGCCATATCGCCGCAGATAAAGACTGTCCGGCGATTTGCGGCAGAAGCGAGATTGGCCAGGATATCAAGGGCGTTTTTCATTGAGGCGGGGTTTGCATTGTAGCAATCGCTCAACACCATCAGAGTTCCTATTTGCAGCGGTTCGGCCCGCATAGACACCGCCGACAGGGTTTTTGCCGCATCGACAAAATCACCCAAGCTTACTCCGAACCAGCTGCAAACGACCCATGCAGCGAGTGCATTTTCGACGTTGCCCGGGCCGGGCAGGGGCAGGAAAACCTCTGTATTGCCAATAGTAAACCGGCTGGCAAAACCAGTATAGCTGATGTCTGCGGCTTTTATGTCAGCGTCATCGGACCTGCCAAAAGTTGTAAACCGAAGGCCTTTGGCCCGGCAGGCGTTAACGAGCAGGTCAAAGTCGGCGTTGATTATCAACAGGCCCTTAGGTGACAATCCTTCGGATATGGATAATTTTTCCTGTACGACTGTCTGGAGATTGGCGAATCCTTCCAGATGGGCGGGGTGAACATTAGTGATAACAGCAATGTCGGGCTGAGCGATTCGTGTCAGGCAAGCAATCTCGCCGGGATGATTACTGGCAATTTCAGCGACGACGATTTGGTCATCGGGGTCGGCGCCGAGCAGCGTCAAAGGCAGGCCGATATTATTATTAAAATTTTTCGGTGACTGATAACAGCGGAAATGCCTGCTTAAAACATGATGAATAATCTGTCTTGTTGTTGTTTTGCCCACTGAACCGGTTACGGCAACAACCTTAAAGGCGGACCTGCGACGATATTGGCAAGCAAAATCACCGAGCGATTTTATCGTATCGCCAACCTTAAGGACTGTTTTGCCGGTAAATTTGTCGGCTTTGTCGTCCCTGACCACGGCGCAGACAGCCCCTTTGGCAAAGGCATCGGGCAGGTAATCGTGGCCGTCAAAATTCTCGCCGGGGATGGCAAAAAAGCAGTCTCCGGCCCTGGTGGTGCGCGAGTCTGTACTTACGCCGGTGAAAACACCGGTGTTTTTTTCAGGGCCGGCTTTTATTATTTCAGCCAGGGCTGTAATGGAGAATTCTTTCATTTTCGCTTTCGCAGATGTTCTTTGGCGACGACAAGGTCGCTGAAGTCGAATTTTTGTTTTCCGATTATCTGATATGTTTCGTGTCCCTTGCCTGCCAGGAGAACGATATCATTTTTGCCGGCGGTTTTAACAGCCAGCTCGATGGCTTTTTTCCTATCCGGCTCAACTGCGATATTGCCGGAATCCGGTTTTTCGAAGCCGGCGACTATCTGGCTTATTATATCCTCAGGCTTTTCGGTGCGAGGGTTGTCAGTAGTAATAATTACAGAATCGGCCAATTTTTCAGCGACGGCGGCCATGCGCGGCCGCTTGGTTTTGTCCCTATCGCCGCCACAGCCGAAAACAACCGTCAGCCTGCCTTTGCATAGAGGTTTTAACGTGAAGAGAACATTCTTCAAGGCATCATCGGTATGGGCATAGTCAACAAGAACGGTAAAATCGCCGTTCCAATCAATTTTTTCCAGCCGACCGGGCACTGTTTTTAGTTCCGACAGGCCGGCCGCTACTATTTCCAAATCCAAACCCGCTGCCAGACACAGGCCTGCGGCGGCCAGGTGATTGCTGACATTATACCTGCCCAGCAAAGGAGTTTTCATTTTTTGCCGCCTGCCGGCGTACTCCAGGATGAAAACTGTTCCTGTTATATCCATCGACTCGATGTGAGCGGTTATATCGGCAGGCGAATCGATTGCATACCACAAGATTTTTGCTTTAGTTTTACCGGCAAGCTGGCGAGCATGCGGCGACTGCTTATTCAATACGGCGGTTGAATCGGCAGAGAGCTCTTCAAACAAGAGGGCCTTGGCGGCCAAGTAGTTGTCTTGGGTCTTGTGGTAATCAAGATGGTCGCCTGTGAGGTTAGTGAATGCGGCGGCCTTGAAGTTTATAGCTGCCAGGCGGTTTTGAGAAAGTGCGTGACTGCTGGCCTCTATAACCATGTACTTTGAGCCTGCCCGGACCATCTGGTCGGTCATTTCGGCAAAAATCAGGCAGTTCGGAGTGGTCAGGGGCGCATCTAAAACAGCGCCGCCGGTATCGTAAAGGACTGTGCCGATGATGCCGCATTTGAAGCCGGCCTTTTGGATACAGGAGCGAACAAGAAAGGCAACGGTGGTCTTGCCGTTTGTGCCTGTGACGGCAAGATTGATTAGTTTTGCGGCAGGATTGCCTCGAATTGCCTGCGCCAGAAAACCGGCGGCCTCTGCGGTGTCATCAACAACTATCACCTCGGCATTTCCGCAGGCGCAAGGCTGCCGGCAAACTATATATTTGGCACCTGCGGCGATAGCCCGGCTGATAAAATCATGGCCGTCGAGAACCGTGCCTTCGATGGCTACAAAGATGTCACCTGCTTTGACGAGACGTGAATCGATACAAAGACGCGGCGGATTGTTTGAAGAAACCAGCGCCAAGAGCTCGTTGAAAGTCATACAATGCCCCAGAGACAAACTTCAAAACGACACAACTGCATTGCGGCCCTTTCCAGACAGACCTATTCGAATTGTATATCAGCGAGTACCAGCTGGACATTATCGCTGCCATTATAGGTATTAAGCTGCGGCTGATAAGCGACATTGAAGAACTGGTGCTCAAGCAGTTTTTTTTCTAATTTTCCGAACCCGAATCCAACACAGCGGATTGAAGCGGTATTATCCGTTATGGCAAGCTGCAAGTGGCCACCGTTTGCGCCGACCTTTCTGGGAAGAGAGGCCAGATGGACGCCGTTTGTTGCGAAAACCGGTTCTGGATTGCCCCGGCCGAAAGGCCCGAGCATCTGCATTTCGGCAACGGCCTCTTTGCTAAACCGGACAAGCGGGACGGCCGCATCGACGTTAAGTTTGGCAACTACGTCATCGTCGTTCAGATTTTTGGCGGCGTAAGATTCAAAATCGGCTGTAAATTGCGGGATTTTTTCGGTTTTGATAGTCAGGCCGGCAGCCATTTTATGTCCGCCGAAATCGACCAAATGGCCGGAGCAGGCACTTATGGCGCTAAATATGTCAAAACCTTCTATTGAGCGGGCAGAGCCCTGAGCGATGCCGTTTGCGGAGTTAAACATAATGGCGGGACGATAGAATTTGTCCACGATTCTCGAAGCGACGATGCCAATGACGCCCGTATGCCAGTTATCGGCTGCAAGCACAATACTTTTTCGGTCAGGGTGGCCCAAGCCCTGCTGAGCTATCATTTCGCAGGCCCGCTTGAATATTTTCCGTTCGCACTGCTGTCGCTGGGTGTTTTGTTCCTTGAGGTATTCGGCTATTCGCATTGAGCGAACCTGGTTATCACTCGTCAAAAGCTCCACCGCTAATCGAGCGTGGCCCATGCGCCCGGCTGCATTTAGAATCGGCGCCAGGCGAAAGCCGATATCAAAAGTGTCGAGCCCCTGGCCGGTGAGGCCGGCGGATTCAATCAGGGCCTGAATGCCAAAAAGCCTGCACTGCGGTAAAGCCCTGAGTCCGTAGCTTGTCAGGACTCTATTTTCGCCTCTGAGGTCCACAACATCCGCGATGGTTCCCATTGCCGCGAGGCTTGTGGCATTGAGCATAAACTCTCGAAGCGGGTCCTGAAGTTTTCGGCCCGCACTGAACTGGTTAGCTACCGCCCAGGCCAGTTTAAAGGCAACCATTGCGCCAGATGAGCATTGGTTGGGGTAGGATTTATCCATCGCAGGATGCACAATAGCAGCAGCCTTAGGCAGTTCTTCGCCGGGCTGATGATGGTCGGTTATTATCAACTCAAGACCAAGCTGCTCGGCAAGAGCGGCGGAACCAAATGCGCCAATACCACAGTCAACGGTGATTAAGAGTTTGCTTTGCGCCTGAGCCAATGAGCGGACGGCATCTTCGTTCAGGCCGTATCCTTCGTCAACGCGGTGCGGAATATAGTAATCAACATTCGCCCCCAAGAGCATTAATATCTGCCAAAGAATCGATGCCCCTGTAATGCCATCGACATCATAATCGCCGTAGATGGTAATTTTTTCCCTGTTTGTGATGGCATGTTTTATGCGAGGGACCGCTGCTTCGACACCGGGCATTTGTTCAGGGGCGATAAGCTCGGTCAGTTTTGGTCTGAGGAAGACGCTGCCGGCCTGAGGGTCGGTTACGCCCCGATTGATTAAAACCTGGGCAAGCAGAGGCGAAACCTTCAGCGATTTGGCAAGCTGCGCGGAGCGCAAATCCGCGGGGCGGATTATCCACTGTCTTTTTTGCATCCCTGCAGAAAGTCGCATTTGACCAAAACCTTATACCGGCAGTGTAGGAACTGTAATTTGGCGCATTATAGCACGCGGCGGAGAGTTGTCAAAGCGTAACTGCTGCTGTGCGAAAAGGGACCGGGCTATGGGCTGCAGGCAAAACAGTAAGCTGAAGATTATTGGGCGGCGGAGAGCACGGTTAGTATTTCATCAAACTCAGGCGCGACAGTTTCCCAGGATTTAATCACCGAGCCATCCTGCATCAACACCACCAGAGGGGTTGCAATATACCATTCCTTGCTTGCATCGAGTTTGCCGGTCAGACAAACTGTGCCGGGGGGAATGGGGCTGTCCTGCTCCTGGCAGTAAGGAGGGATTTCGACAAACGCGAAGCGTATCGCATCCTCTCCGCCGGACAGGTCACGGCACATCTGGTCATAAAGGGGAATGGCCTCCCGGCAGTTCGGACAATCAAAGTGATACAACAAGACAACGGCAATTCCAGTTTTTAGTGAATCGGCAATATCTATGTGTTTGAGCATAGGCCATTCTTCGACAACAGGTTTTTCGCCTGTCTGCATTTGCGCGGCGGGTTCTTTGCCGGCTTGTTTCTGGCTGGTCTGCGGCTCAGCAGCCGGTTTCTTCGTAGTCCAATCCTGCGGCTTTACCACTTCATACTTATTTGTTTTGTCGGGAGGTTTATTGAAGATGAGCACAGGCTCTACGACCGCAAGAAGTATAAAGGCGGGAACGGCAACGCCAAAGAAGTGCTTTGCCGAGGGCCACGGGGGCGGCAGCAGCTTGAGGCCCTTCGGCTGGAAAATCAACAATAAAAGGAAAAGCGGTATATCGATAGCGGAAAGAGTTATCCATGGGTTCACCTGCACCCTGCCGAAACAGCCGCAGGATTCGGCGCCGATAAGACCCTTCTGCAGCGTTACCCCGATAAAGAGCCCAAAGGCCAACACCGCCAGAAGCCAGGCTGCTTTTCTGAACAGCCCGCTGACGAGCCAAATCCCCAGCCCCAGCTCCAATGGTATCTGAATCAGGAAAAACTCCCATGACTCCCAAAAACCCCTGCTGATTATAGGCTCGGTGAGCAGTTGATGAATCTTCAGCGCGGAGGCGATCAAAAGAACCATGCCAGCTACAGTCATCACAATCTTGCAAGCTTTTCGCATAAATTATCAATTCCGCAGTTTTTGTGTGCCAAGAACCATATCTATTATTATTAATTACGTCCAAATAAGGCGCTTTGTTTAATAAACTCTTCCTGTCAATTTCAGGATGTTTATCCCAAGGCCTACTTTTTAATCGTGAAATTCCAGACCTCGCTCCAAGAGCTCCATGCGCCCCATGAATCTTTTGCGCGTATGCGCCAATAGTAAGTGCGGCCTTTGACGAACCATCCCTGCGGCAATTTCCACTGCGGGTCGGCTGAGGAGATAATGCGGTCGAAGTTGGGGCAAACAGGATTCAGCATATCAGGGCGCGGACTTACCTGGATATGGTAGCCGGTAACGGCATTGCCATCAGGGTCATTTGCCGGCTGCCACTTGAGCTCAATCAGCGATGCCGGGTCAACTTTACCGCCATTGCGCGGCGCAACCGGCGCGGCGGGCGGCAGAGGCGGGACAGTTTCGGAGCCCTCTATCCAGCCATGAGTAATCTTCACGGCGTGGGGCGATTTGGAATCATCGCGGTAAAGGACTTTGTTTGCGCCTGCCGAAAGAGCGGGCAGTGAAGTGGCGGCCATCTGAACATCGGTCTCGATGCGGAGCTGGGTCATATAGACGTCGGCTGGAGAGTTTTTGGCCTGAAGTTCAAACTTAACATAATAATCGTAAATAGCCGGCGTGGGTTTGGGATTCAAAACATTGTCGATGGCAACATGTTTTTCGGTTTCGCCGATTTGATTGGCAGAGCAGACTTCGACCCAGTCGCTGCTGTGAACCGATATATATATCCGGCAGGATTCGTCGGCGGCTTTTCTGCAGAATTTGGCGCCCACCATTCCGCCGACAATCGGCCAGGGCGAGCTGACCCTGTAAATCACAAAGGCAGGAAAACCGGGCAGCTGCGGACGCAGCACAACGTCTCCTCCAGTGGTTTTATCGGTTTCGATATTAAGTTCCGAGACGATACTTTTCTGGAACAATGCTGTCGGCGCGAGTCTGGGCTGGTAGATTATTTTGCCGTTGGCGAGCTGGTAAGGCGGCAGGCCCTCTGGGCGGGTTGGTTTGATGTTGCGCTGATTATCACCGCAGCGGTATTTATTGACGTTGTCCCAGCGGTAAATAAATTTTTCGCCCGGGCGAAGCGTCATCGCCATTGTCGCCGCCCAGTCTTCGACGGCCATAATGTGCGGGGGATAAATATCACGATACTGACCCGACCTGTCTTTCAGCCCCTTGCTGGCAAAGCCCCCATCGCGGCTACGGCCAACCAGAGATGGGTTTTTGTGCAGCGCCAGGTAAGAGGCGACATTGGTGTTGTCGCTGTCGAGATAAAAGGTCTGCTGGTCAGGGTCGAACAGGTGCCAGTCGCCGTCATAAAAAGTTTCTGCGACGCAATGGCTGCCGTATTCGTTGAGTTTGTTGAGCCAGCAGGCCCTTGCGGGCAGGCCTGCGAGGCGACAGAGGATGACGAAGTTGGACGCCTCATACTGGCATCCGCCGCAATAATAAAAATTGACCGCCTTGACGGGGTCGGCGCGCTCTTTGAAATCGTTGCGGGAAGGATTTGAATTATCGTCGGGCACTTCCGGGCCCGGCCTGCGGTCATTTTCGTGGGCCTGAACCTGGTGAGAAGCCAGGAATGCGTAAATCGCCATTGCTTTTTCGGAGTCGGTCATGCCGGGTTTGAATATGCCGGCGAGAATATCATCCGCGGAGAACCAGTTTCGCCGGCCGTTAATAACGATGCGAGGGTTAACTATGTCGGTGTCGCCGATGTTTTCTATGATAAGATATTTATTCGGCTGAAATCTGCTCTGAAGCCGCATATTTTTATCGTATGTTTCGATGTATTGGGCGGTGTTGAATTCATCGAGCGTGCCGCTTACATTGATTTGATAGGTATGCGGAGCTTTCGTTATTTCCTCAGTGTGTTTTTTGACAGCGTCATTGGGTTCCGCTGCGATAACAGCGCTACAGCCGACGGCAAAAAATGCTGCCTGCAAAAAGATGTTTCGTAAAATCATTTTAAGCCCTCATATACAAGCCGCCATTGACGGCGATATATTCGCCGGTGATGAAACCGGCGGCATCATTACTTGATAAAAACAAAATCGCTTTTGCGACATCTTCTGCGGTGCCGTTTCTGCCGAGGGGAGTCTGTTTGGCGACCTCTTTTCTGCGCTCGGCGGTGCTGAATCTCTGATGAAAACGGGTCTCAATAAGGCCTGGCAGGACGGTATTGACGCGGATGCCGTATGGAGCGAATTCCTTTGCCATTGCGATAGTTTCTGTGGCGACGGCCGCCTTTGCGCCGGCGTACATACCAGCGCCGACTGCGCCGGCGGTATGGCCTGCGATTGAGCCGACATTGACGATGCAGCCTTTGGTTTTTTTCAGGTACGGCAGGGCCGCTCTTGTCGCCAGAAATATACTGCGGACGTTGGTGGCGTAGACATCCTCATGGTAATCCAGCGTGGCGGTCTCGAAGGGTTGGCGGTCGATGAGTGAGCCGGCGTTATTTACAAGGATATCGATGCCGCCGGCAGCCTTGGCGAACTGTTTGACCATTTCGATGACCTGTTTTTCGTCCCGCATATCGGCGCGGAGCAGGATGCCATTGCTATTTTTCTTAACCTCTTTGAGGGTTTTCTCACCGCCGGGGCTGGTTTGGAAGTAATGGACGCCGACGAAGCAGCCCTGCTGCGCAAACATTATCGCCGTCCCCTGCCCGATTCCGCTCGACGAGCCGGTAACTAAAACCTTCTTGCCTTTCAAATCTTCGTAAATCATTTCACATTCCAGCGTCTAAACCCCAGTGAAACTGGGGGCTGGATATTTAACTCCATGTTTTACACTGTTATTGCTTTTTATTTTACTCAAATAGATCTTTTTCAATTATTTTCATGTACTTGTTAACGTAAAACATATCTGGTTCGTGTTTAATGGGCCGGACTCTAATTTCAAATCGAGGCTCATTTATGTTATTACTATCGAATAAGACCAAACCTATACCAAAAATAAGACATAAAGCATCCAGTTTTGAAATGTCATCTTGGGGTGAATTTTTTGGAATTACTATGTAAGATTTGTGACTAAAGAGTTTATATGAACAGGCTTGGCCAAACGCCGTAATTAAATCTCTCGTATCTGCTTTTATTTCCGCCGAAACAATTTCTGTAGGCCCTTTAACAATGTCGCTTCTATAAGACTCTTGCTTTCCTATTACGTCGGGCGTGCCCCATTTATCTTTGAATTTGTTTCCTCCTAATGGTATCGCTTTAGTGCATTCCTCAACTTCCTTCTCAAGCCAGTCCTTAAAAGGTTCATAAAAATCCTCTTCTCTTATTTTTTCGACCTGAGGCAGTGGTTTTTGTTCCTCTTTAATGATTTCTTTAATTTCTTCTTCTCTAAATACAACATGGCGAAAAAGCCCTCGTGCTGGTTTATAAACTTCATTAGGCGTACTCGCATCTAAATCCCAAACTGATCCGTGAATAGTGTTAACAGGAATCTCTGGAAATGCATCATGTATTGCAGTGACAAGCTCTGTGTAACGAATGCCATCGGGACTTGATTTGAGCAACTCTATTGCCTTTGATCTGATCTTTTCTTTTCTTGTTTGCATATATCCCCTTATTTTTGATAATTATGTTTTTTCTTCCGTTTCGCTCTGTATCTGGCCAAGCTGCATGCCGAATCTGTCGAATTTTTTCTGGCCTTCGTCGTACTGGGAGTAGGCGTTTCGCAGGTGCCTGCCGAGGACTTCCCAGCAGCCGGCAAAGTCCGCGAAAGAGGCGTTTAGTTTTTTGAGGTTCTGTCTGATTTCGGCGGCCTGCTTTTCTATCTGCAGGCCATGAAGGCCCATCACCACCGTCATCAGGTACGCATACAGCAGGTTGGGACTTACGGGGATTACCTTTTTATCGAGAGAGTACTGCAAAATGTCTTTCGTGTCGTCGGCGTATTTTACAATCGTTTCGTAATAGACGTTCTCGGCAGGGATATAGGCAAGTGCAAAATCGACCGTGCCCTCGGCGGGCCTGATGTAGCTTGCTGCGATTTTGTCGATGTGTTTTATGACATCATTTAGAAATTGTTTTCGCTCTTTTATTTTTTGCTCCTCGGTTTCGGCCTTTGTCAATCGCTCGAAGCTGGGCAGCGGGAACTTGGCGTCGATGGATACGGAAAAGCCAGCCATTTTTACAAGGGCATCGACTATCCTGCCGTCTTTGAAGGGGTACTGGAGCTCGTAGCTGTCTTTGGGCAGAATTTGAGAAAGTAAATTTTCCAGCGACCACTCGCCAATCTGGCCTCGGAGTTTGGGGCTGCTTAAGATATCCTGCAGGCGTCTTACATCAACGCCAATCTGCATCATTTGCTTATTTGTCCCCTGCAACTCGCCAATCTGGCTGTTCAGCCGGCCCAATATCTGCTGGCTGGACTGCAGATTAGTATTGAGGCTGGTTTGGCCGTCCAGCAGCGATTTTTGGAGGGTGTCTTTGGCGATGTCCTGGGCGGCCTTGAGCGATTCTATCTGGTTTCGGCTGTGGTAAGTTATGCTGATGAGCCAGCCGACCGCCAAAAGCAGGGCTATGCCAACGATAATTAAAACCGCTTCCATATCTGCATTCCTGAAAAAGTGTCCTGCATTATAGACTTTTTTGCGGCAGAGGTCAAAAACCAAAACAATGCTTGAATGGCGATGGAAAACCGGGTAATGTCTAACGCCAATATGAATCGAATAAAAGCGGTGATATTTGACTGGGGAGGAGTGCTGATAGACGACCCTGTGCCGGGACTGATGCAGTATTGTGCGGACACTCTGGGCGCGGAGAAGGAGAAGTACACCCAGGCCCATCGTAAATTTGCAGATGATTTCCAAAAAGGGATAATCAGCGAAGATATGTTCTGGACAAGGGTATGCGGCGAACTGGGCGTGCCAAAGCCCAGAGGCGATTCGTTATGGGGCCGGGCCTTTAAGACGGTGTACAGCCCGAAGAAAGAGATGTTTTCATTGGCGCGGTCACTGCAGAAAAACGGGTACAAGACGGCATTACTGTCTAATGCGGAAGCGCCGGCGATGAAACTATTCTACCAGCAGGAATACCACATGTTCAGCCTGACCGTGTTTTCCTGCATTGAAGGGGCGGCAAAGCCGGAGAGAAAAATCTACGAGCTAACACTAAAAAGACTTCAAGCGGGCGCAAGTGAGTCGGTGTTGATAGACGACAGACAGAGCAACATAGACGGAGCAAAACAGGTCGGGCTCAATACGATTCTCTTTGAAAGTATCGGGCAGACAGAAGGCGAGCTGCACCAGCTTGGCGTTAAAATAACCTAGGGGGCGGTATGGCAAATCATCTGGTCATTCTCAGGAAGCCTTATCTGGAGGCGATACTTGCCGGCCGAAAGACGATAGAATCCCGCTTTATAAAAACAAAGCACAGCCCCTTCGGAAAAGTCGCCGCAGGGGACAAGTTGTTTCTCAAAGCAAGCTCTGGGCCGGTCTGCGCGACGGCGACGGCTGCGGAGGCAAAGAGTTTTGAGAATCTGACTGCCGGACAAATAGACGAGATAAAAAACCAGTACAACTACTGCATCGGCGGCAGCGACGAATACTGGCAGAGCATGGCATCGCGCAGGTTCGGCGTTCTGGTCTGGCTGGAGGATGTCCGGCCTATCAAGCCGGTGCAAATCTGCAAGAAAGACTGGAGGGGATGGGTGGTTTTGACAGAAAAAGAAAACTTCGGTCTGGGTGAAACTTTGGGGAGTCAGCAGCCGTCAAAAATATAAAGCTGCGCTGAGCTGCGGTGGGAATATCACTATTGCCAGTCGCTTGGGTAATAAACATGCTCTGGGTGGATGTCAAACTTCCGGCACAGTCTTTCTACCAGGGTATCTATTCTTTTTTTCTGGTAATTGGTTGGGGGATTGGTTTTACCATCGGCTACGACACAAACACGTATAGTTTGACTGGTGCCGTACCAGGTTCGGCCCGGGACGATTGACCATTGTCTTTGCCATTTTTCGGTTGGCAGAATTTGGCCATCGCCGCCGCCAAGACCGTTGCAGATGACAAAATGACAGTTGATTTCCTCGGGACCAGCCAAGCCATTGAGCGAGGCCAGCTGTTCGATATTGCCGGCCTTGGTGTCGCTATAGTAAACTTCGATGCAGTTCCAGCGGCCTGGGGTTTGTGGGCCTTGTGAGAGAACAGCTTTTTCGACAGAATCCAGACGGTAGTAGCTTGAAAGACAAAATGGCCCAGCGGATGGGGGGTTATTGCCCAAAACCATCAGGAGTATCGCCCCTGCTGTCATTGAAGCCAGCAATGCGGCGAAAACCTTTACCGCCCTTGGCTGATTTGACATAGCTCCGTCCATGAAAGTGCTCGGTAAAATCAAAAGATGCCGGCCCACAGAAGGCACAGCTATCTTATAAAACAAATATCGGCGCTTTCCAAGAAAGTACTTCAAGTTTTGCAAAAAAATTTTGCAACTTGTCTCTGAGGATTGGCGAGAACGACTTGACATTTGAAAGGTCACAACAAATTCCAGCAGATGTGCCGGCATTATGAGACTGCCGGGGAGAAAAAACCTTCATAAGAACGGGGCTTATATTCCAACTCTATGTTGGAAGCTCGTGCCAAAGAGACGTTGGCAACACACAGACGGGCGAACAGCCGGCCAAGACTCTCCGGCGCGGCGTCCAAGAACGAGAATGTAACGTCGAACCCATCCGGCAAGCGCCAAGAGCAAGCAATGCCGGCCCGGAAATGGACCACGAAGAATTGACCGGCAAATTCACGTCCCGCGAAGTCGCCGGGGGGTAATTATCAACGAAGAATATCTTTAGTATTTCTGGTGGGGTTATTAGTTATTCTGATGCGGTATATCACCAATTCGCCCCTTGTGCGGGCTTTGGCAAATCAGTATACTAATCGCTTTAATGTTTTCCAGACAATAGCTCGATTTGCCGTTATGGCTTGATTTATGGGACGGCTGGGCGTATATTCCCTGGGTAAAACCAAACGCCAACCATTAAAAATCGTCCGGCTGACGGAGAAACAAAGATAACCACATTACCGGCACAGGTCGGCCAAAAAGCCAAGTGATAACAGGAGAGCAAAAATGGGAGCAGCATATCGTCCGTTATCCGCAAAAGAAATCTCTCAACTAACCAGCCAGGGCTGCAGCAGCGATAACTGGGCAAATATTCAGGTTGCTCAGGGGTTTGATGCCGCCAGAGTAAAATCGACGCAGTTCTGCGGGGTGATAAAGTTAGGTGTGTTTGATAAACAAGCGTCTTTCTGCGGCGGGGTCAGGAAACCAACGGGGATAAGCAACGCGACCATTCACAACTGCGCAATCGGCAATAATGTATATATTGACCAAATCAGGAACTACATCGCCAACTACGCAATTGAAGACGACGTGGTAATTGAAAATGTTGATTTGCTTGTTGTCGAGGGCAAAACTTCGTTCGGCAACGGAACAGAAGTTGTCGTGATTAATGAAGCCGGCGGCAGAGAAATACCTATTTACGACCATCTGTCGGCCCAGACGGCTTATATAATAGCTTTATACCGCCATCGGCCGAAGGTAATCAAAAGCCTGCAAAAAATGATTGCCGATTATACCGCTTCGGTGACCTCGTCTATGGGGGTTGTGGGAAAAGGCTCCAGACTAATCAACTGCAGAATTATTAAAAACGTTAAAATAGGACCTGCCAGCACAATTGAGGGGATTAACAGGCTTAAAAACGGCTCGGTCAACAGCTGCCCGGAGGACCCTGTCTATATCGGGCCGGGCGTTTTTGCAGAAGACTTTATTTTCTGCAGCGGCTGCGATATCAGCGACGGGGTAATACTGTCAAAATGCTTCGTAGGCCAGGGAACGGTACTGGGCAAGCAGTATTCGGCTGAAAACTCTGTGTTTTTTGCGAACTGCGGCGGCTTTCATGGAGAGGCGTGCTCGATATTCGCCGGCCCTTATACGGTTACACATCACAAATCCACCCTGCTGATTGCAGGTCTGTTTTCATTCTTAAATGCCGGCAGCGGAACAAACCAAAGCAACCACATGTACAAGCTGGGTCCGGTACATCAGGGGGTAGTTGAGCGCGGCTCGAAGACGGCCAGCGACTCATATATACTCTGGCCGGCAAAAATCGGGCCTTTCACCGTTGTGATGGGCAGACATTATAAAAACTCAGATATTTCGGATTTGCCTTTCTCGTACCTGATAGAGCACGAAGACGAAAGCATCCTTGTGCCCGGCGTGAACCTGCGCAGCGTAGGGACCGTCAGGGACGCGCGAAAATGGCCGAAACGGGACAGGCGTAAAGACCCGCGAAAACTTGACTACATAAACTTCAAGCTTCTCAGTCCCTACACCATTGGAAAAATGCTCAACGGCCGCAAGCTGCTGGAAAACCTCAAAGCCGCTACAGGCGAAACGTCAGAATACTTTACCTACCACAGCGTGAAGATTAAGAATTCATCGCTGGACAACGGCATCAAATTTTACCAGATGGGCATCGACAAATTTCTGGGCAATTGTCTTGTCAAGCGGCTGGAGGGCAAGGGACTCAAAAATGTCGGAGAACTGCGGGCTGCGCTATCGCCGGAAACAACCATAGGCCACGGGAGATGGGTGGACCTTGCAGGCTTATTCGCCCCGGAACAAATCGTACAAAAAATGCTTGATGATATTGAAGGTGGCGCTATCAGCACGCTGGAGCAGGCAACAGAAACCTTCCGGTCGATGCACGAGAATTATCCGGCATATGAATGGGCCTGGGCGGTAAATGTTTTAGAGCAGATGCTGGGCAAAACGGTTGGCCAGGTAACGGCCGGCGACATCATTGAGCTGGCAACAAGATGGAAAACGGCAGTTGTAAGCCTTGACCACACACTCTCTGCCGATGCCAAAAAGGAGTTTGCTGCAACTGCTCAAACCGGATACGGCGTTGACGGGGACGAAAAAGTAAAGCGCGGCGACTTTGAACAGGTAAGAGGGACGTTTGAAGGAAACAGCTTTGTTACTGAAATCGAGAAACATATAGCCACGAAAAGTCAGCTTGCCGACGAGCTTATAAAACGAATGGAAAAGCTGCAATAGCGCCAAGCAATATTAAGACAGGAGAACAGTTTATGAGAGTTATCATCGAACCGAATTACGAGCTGGTATCGAAATGGGCAGCCAACTATGTTGCCAGAAAGATAAACGACTTTGCCCCGAGCGCATCCAAGCCGTTTGTGCTGGGGCTTCCGACGGGCTCTTCGCCGCTGGGAATGTACAAAGAGCTGATAAAACTTAATAAAGGGGGGAAGGTTTCGTTTAAGAACATTGTTACTTTTAATATGGATGAGTACGTGGGCTTGCCGGAGGACCATCCGGAAAGCTATCATTCGTTTATGTGGAACAATTTCTTTGGCCACATAGATATTCGGAAAGACAACGTCAACATCCTTAACGGCAACGCGCCGGACCCTGACGCTGAATGCACGCGTTACGAGGAAAAGATAAAAAAGGCAGGAGGCGTAAAGCTTTTTCTCGGCGGGATAGGTCCGGATGGACACATAGCGTTTAATGAGCCCAGCTCGTCGCTATCATCAAGGACTCGGCTTATGAGGCTGACGCAGGACACCATTATAGCCAATTCACGGTTCTTCGGCGGCGACGTCAATAAAGTTCCCAAGACCGCGCTGACGGTGGGTGTCGGGACAGTCATGGATGCCGAAGAGGTGCTGATTATCGTCAACGGCCATAACAAGGCCCGCGCACTGCGGCAGGCTATTGAGGGCAGCGTAAACCATATGTGGACAGTCAGTGCCCTGCAGATGCACCCGAAAGGTATTATTGTCTGTGACGACGACACTACGGCAGAGCTAATGGTCGGGACGGTAAAATATTTCAAGGATATAGAATCAATCAACCTCAACCCGGCAACACTTTTAAAATAGGCTGCCGGCTGCAGAAACCAATTGCCGGGCGGGGCAGTTAAGATAAGTGCTTATAAACAAAACAGGAAATCCGTTGAACTGGATTTCCTGTTTGCTTTTCAATACCCTTTTATATGCTGTTGCTGCTTATTGAACCGGCGGTGTGGGACCAGCTGCTTGTGGCTCTTTGCCGGCCGGATAAACTATCTTGGCATTTGCCTTGAGAGACTCGACGTATTGCATGGCAAGCTCGCCTTTTTTCTTCTGGGCAAGCGATTTTAGTATATCATCCTTGGCCTGTTCAAACGACACTGTATTGGCCTCCTTGCGGTCGGTAACTTTAATTATGTGGTATCCGAACCTGGTTTCCACGATGTCACTTATCCGGCCGACTTTTAATCCAAAAGCTGCTTCTTCAAAAGGCTTGACCATCTGGCCTTTACCAAAAAAGCCCAGGTCGCCACCTTTTGCAGCCGAAGGGCACTTCGAGTTGGTCTCGGCTAATTTGGCAAAATCAGCGCCATATTTGATTTGTTTGAGCAGGTCATCTGCCTTTGCTCGCGCGCTGGCTTTAGCCTGATTTGGGTCAATGTTGGGGTCGCTCGTATCAAGTTTTATGAGAATGTGACTTGCTCTAACCTGTTCCGATGTTTGGAAGTCCCCTGGATTTTCAGAATAATACTTCCGTGCGTCATCTTCAACGATGTTTACCTTTCCGGCAAACTCGGCATCCATAACTTTCTGATAACCAAGGCCCTTTCGGATCTGTTGTTTTACCCTGTCAAAGTTCTGGCCGGAAGCCTCAATCAGCGACTTAAGGTCCTCCATGGATAAATTCTGCTGAGTGGCCATTTCTTGAAGCTGTTTTGCCGCCTCTTCTTCGGTAACTGTGATGTTAGCCTCTTTTACCTTCTTGTCGAGCAATTGTTCGACAATCATTGCATTTAAGGCCTGCTGTTTGAGCTGCTTTTTGTAGTACTCTATGAACTGGGGCGGCATCTGCTTGGTCATCCTCTCAAGTTGCGGCTTCATCTTTTCCTGTACCTGGCCTTCGGTAATGTTAACGCCGTTAACAGTGACGGCAACACTGTTGGGGTCAATGGGCTGCTCAGGAACGTTCGGTTCAGTCACTTTGGCGGGCTTGCCGGGAAATGCCAGAGCAGAAGTTTCGGTTTTTGCCTCGGCAGATTGCTCGGCGGTAACAGGAGAAGCCACTTGAGTCTCGGCATCAGGCGTGGGTTGGCATGCCAAACCCAAAATAACTACAAATATTGCAAACAAAGTGAAAACTGTCAGATAGATTCTCATAAATTCATCCTTTCGAAAATCAAGTTTGTTAAAAGAGTTTTCAGTAAGAAACCCTAAATTATTTCAGAAAACCCGGAATAAGTCAACATTTTATTTTCCGTCAGCGATTTCAACGTGTTCGGTATTACAACCAGATAGGTACTCTAAATAGACTAAAGGCGGCGGAAGGAAAGGTTTTTTGGTGCGTTAAGTCCTGCGAGTATCGGCTTTTATGGTTTCGTTTGCGATAATGCCTTTGCAGTGATAAAATACCCCCAGCAATTTATAGTAACCACAAGTAAGGGAATTTCTGATGAAACAAAGATTCAACAAGGTAGGCGCAAAAACAGCTATGACCAGCAGGGAGCGAGTTCTGGCATCGCTTAATTATCGGCCCGTGGACCGTGTCCCTGTCGACCTCGGCGGGACACCCTGCAGCGGCGCTCACGTAAACGTCGTCGCGAGACTGCGAAAGACGCTCGGTCTGGACAGGCCCGGTGAGCCGGTGAAAGTCATCGATTTGCATCAAATGCTCGGTGAAGTTGCGCCCGACCTGCAGGAAGCACTGGGGCTCGACGTGGTATTTCTGACGCCGCCAAAATGCTCTTTCGGTTTTGAGAACAAGGACTGGAAGCCGTGGAAAACCTTTGACGGCACAAACGTACTGGTTCCCGGAAAATTCAACACCGAGCCGGAACCCAATGGTGACATTCTACAGTATCCGGAAGGTGATAAATCGGTTCCGGCTTCAGCCCGAATGCCGAATGGCGGATTCTATTTTGACGCGATAATTCGGCAAGAGCCAATTGACGAGGCCAGGCTCAATCCAGCCGATAATCTTGAGGAGTTTGCGCTGCTCAGTAACGAAATTCTGAAAATTTACCAGCAGCGGGCAAGTGAGCTTTATGAAAACAGCGAGCGCGCGATTGTAATGGCGATTCCGGGGGCAGCTTTCGGTGATATTGCGAGGGTTCCGGCGCCGTTCCTGAAACACCCAAAAGGTATTCGCGACATCGAGGAATGGTATATCAGCACCGTGGCACGAAAAGAATATATCAAAGAGGTTTTCGCAGGCCAGGCTGAAATAGCCGTTAAAAACCTTGAGCGAATGTATCAGGCTGTCGGCGACAAGGTGCAAATTGTATGGCTGGACGGCACCGACCTGGCCGCGCAGGAGACGCTGTTCTGCAGCCTGGAAGGATACAGGGAACTTTATCAGCCGTTCAGCAGGAAACTCAACGACTGGATACACAGCCATACCAAATGGAAAACAGCCAAGCACTGCTGCGGGGGCTGCGAGCCTTTAATTGAAGGGTTCATCGAGGCCGGATTCGATATTCTCAATCCCGTTCAGACCTCGGCAAAGGGTATGGACCCGCAGCACCTGGTTGACAAATTTGGCGGCAGGATTGTCTTCTGGGGCGGCGGAGTTGATACGCAGCAAACACTGCCGTTCGGCACGCCCGATGAAGTACGCAAGCAGGTAAAGGAGCGCGTGAAAATCTTCAGCCAAAAAAGTGGGTTTGTTTTCAATACGATTCACAATATTCAGTGTAATACCCCTGTTGAAAACGTGCTGGCGATGTTTGAGGCACTGGGCAGAAAAATATTATGAACAAAAACAACAGCGGCAAGGCCAGCATCCCCAAAAAGACTATGACTGGCAGAGAGCGGGTGCTGGCGGCATTAAACTATCAGCCGGTTGACCGTGTCCCGGTGGACCTGGGCGGTACAGCTGTTACAGGGTCGCATGTCAGCATCATAGCAAAGCTGCGGCAGGCGCTTGGGCTGGATAGGCCTGGCGAGCCGGTGAAGGTTGTCGAGCCTTACCAGATGCTCGGCGAGGTCGCCGCTGACCTGCGGGAGGCGCTGGGCATCGATGCGGCAGGCCTGCCGGGGCCGACAAACTTTTTTGGCTTCGAAAACAAGGACTGGAAGCCATGGAAAACCTTTGACGGCACAAATGTACTGGTCGCAGGAAAATTTAACACCGTAGCGGAACCCAACGGCGATATTCTACAGTATCCGGAAGGTGATAAATCGGTTCCGGCTTCCGGTCGAATGCCAAAAGGCGGATTTTATTTTGACGCAATTGTCCGCCAGGAGCCGATTGACGAAGCGAAATTAAACCCGGCTGATAATCTTGAGGAGTTTAAGCCGGTCAGCGATGAGATTTTGAAGTTTTACCAGCGACATGCAAACGACCTTTATAAAAATACTTCTCTTGCAGTGGTAGGCGCGTTTGGAGGGACGGCCTTTGGGGACATAGCGTTTGTGCCAGCACCATTTTTGAAACACCCAAAAGGAATCCGCGATATTGAAGAATGGTACATCAGCACAGTGGCCCGAAGAGGATATGTCCTGGAGGTCTTTGCCCAGCAGGCGGAGATTGCGGTAAAAAATCTCGGACAAATTTACCAGGCCGTCGGCGACAAGGTACAGGTTGTATTGCTGGACGGCACGGACCTGGCGGCGCAAAACACGCTGTTCTGCGGTCCGGATACTTACAGGGAACTTTACCTGCCATACAGCAAGAAGCTGAACGACTGGATTCACAGCCATACCAAATGGAAAACAATGAAGCATTGCTGCGGCGGCTGTGAGCCTTTAATAGAAGGGTTCATCGAGGCCGGCTTCGATATCCTAAATCCCGTTCAGACCTCGGCCAAGGCAATGGACCCGCAGCATCTGGTCGACAAATTCGGCGGCAGGATAGTTTTCTGGGGAGGAGGCATCGACACGCAACAGACCCTGCCGTTCGGAAACCCCAGCCAGATACGAAACCAGGTTGCCGAGCGGGTCAAAATATTCAGCGGCAAAGGCGGCTTTATCTTCAATCCGGTTCACAACATCCAGTGCAATACCCCCGTCGAAAACGTGCTGGCGATGTTTGAGGCACTGGGTAGAAAAGTATAGGAAACTCTAAACAGCTGCCTGCGGTGAAAGGGCGCAAGGATGGACGATAGAAACGAATTAAAAATTACGGAAGATTCGGGTAGTGTTGCTTACGTATTTTTTGTTTGCCTTGTGGCAGCTTTGGGCGGACTTCTATTTGGTTACGACACAGCTGTTATCTCCGGCGCTATAGGTTTTCTTCAGGCGCGTTTTGCCCTCGACCCAAAATGGACCGGCTGGGCCGCATCCTCGGCCCTTGTCGGATGCATCATGGGGGTTTCTGTAAGCGGGATGCTGAACGACTGGTTCGGCCGAAAAAAGGTGCTGATTGCAGCAGGTGTCCTTTTTTTAATCTCGGCAATCGGCACAGCGCTGCCAAGAAATCTGGCTGAATTTATCATTTACAGAATAGTGGGCGGCATTGGGGTCGGAGCAGCTTCGATTACTTCTCCGATGTACATAGCCGAGATATCCCCGGCCCGCATAAGGGGACGAATGGTCTCGGTCAACCAGTTTGCCATCGTATTCGGTATGCTGGTGGTTTACTTTGTGAATTACTTTATAGCAGGGCAGGGCGCTGACGAATGGAACGTGCAATTTGGCTGGCGATGGATGTTCGGCTCCGAAGTCATACCTATTATTCTCTTTTTGTCCCTGCTGTTTTTGGTGCCGGAAAGCCCGCGATGGCTGACAAAACAAAACCGCGGCGATGAGGCGCTTGCTGTATTGGCAAAAGTAAATGGCCGCGAAACTGCAAAAAAGGAACTGGCGGCAATTAAAGACGCTATCGCCCACGAGACCGGCTCGATTACGCAGCTATTTATGCCGGGCATGAGAATAGTTTTGGTAATTGGCGTCGTGCTGGCAGTCTTGCAGCAGGTAACGGGGATTAATGTCTTTCTTTACTACGCGCCGGAAATCTTCAAGAAACTTGGCTCGGGAACAAACACAGCCCTGCTGGAAACAGTAGTAGTTGGGGCGGTCAACCTTGGCTTCACGGTTTTTGCTATCTGGACGGTGGACAGGCTCGGACGCAAACCGTTGATGGTCATCGGGGCCGCGGGAATGGGAATCTCGCTTTTTGCCATGGGGTTGGCTGCTTACTATCAAAAAACAGAAATGTGGGTACTAATATTCATCCTTAGTTATATTGCCAGCTTTGCGCTGTCCGTAGGGCCGGTTACGTGGGTCATCCTGTCGGAAATCTTCCCGACGCAAATTCGCGGCCGGGCCATGAGCATTGCCACATTCTGCCTGTGGTCGGCAAATTTTGTTGTTTCGCAAACCTTTCCGATGATGAACGATAATAAATGGCTCGTAGACAAATTCCACCGCGGTTTTCCGTTCTGGCTGTACGGAGCCCTGTGCGCGGTTCTGGTAGTATTTGTCTGGTTCTTTGTTCCTGAAACAAAGGGCAAAACGCTTGAGGAAATAGAAAGACACTGGCTGCAGTAAATTTTTATGGTGCATCGTCAACCATGAATTTTCCAAAACATACGGACATTAAAACCCATAAGATAACCATCGTGCCGCGATACGCTGAGACCGACCAGGCAGGCGTAATTCATCACAGCGTATATCCGGGTCTGGTTTGAGATGGGGCGAACTGAGCTTCTGCGGGCTAACGGCCTGGCTTACAAAGAGCTGGGAAAAGCCGGCATATTCTTCGTCGTCGCCGAGCTCCGCTTAAAATACCGCCAGCCCGCAAGATACGATGAGAAACTGCAGCTGGAAACAACCTGTTCAGCGGTTACGGCCGGCAAAATCGAGCATACCTACAAGCTCAGTCGCTGCTGTGACAAAGTTATCGTGGCCGAAGGCTCAAGCGTATTTGCATGCGTCAACGCCGACGGCAAAATCCGCCGAATGCCTGATTTTATGCATTGCCGGACAAAAAAAACAATTATTTGACTTCACCCGGTCAATCAACTAAATTATAGTGTGAGAACACTACGGCACACGGGGGCACGTGTGCGTTATCATTTGTATGTGAGGCTCTAATGATTCCAGACAAAAAAGAAAGCTGCGGTCTTTTCGGTATCTTTGGCGACAACGAGGCTGTTCAGAAAACTTACCTCGGCTTATACAGTCTGCAGCACCGCGGACAGGAGTCGGCAGGGATTGCCTCCAGCGACGGACAGTTCATTCAGTGTTACACAGGTATGGGCACGGTGGGAAGGGTTTTTCGCAGCGGCACAGGGATACTGGAAAGGCTGGCTAACCCGATGGCAATCGGCCATGTGCGCTATTCCACTACGGGTGCGTCCAAAGCCATTAACAGTCAGCCATTTTTAAGCGAGTATTCCCGCGGACAGGTTGCAGTGGCACATAATGGCAATCTGATAAATGCGGCCCTGCTGCGGGACGAATACGAGGCGTATGGCAGTCTCTTTAAGTCCACAAGCGATACCGAAATAATTACTCATCTGCTCGCCAAGCCGACCCATGTCAGCAAGGCCGACCCATTGGCTCATGTCCTCAATCACCTGCAGGGGGCATACTGTCTGCTGTTTCTGTTTGCCGACCGCATCGAGGCGGCCAGAGACCCTTACGGCGTCAGGCCTTTATGCATCGGCCAAACCGAAAAAGGCTGTTACGTTATCGCCAGTGAAACCTGTGCCTTCGATGCTGTTGGAGCAAAATTCATCCGCGAGGTCGAGCCCGGCGAAATCATCAGGCTGGATAAAAACGGCATGAGCAGCAGATTCTTTGTCACCCCCGGTACCATCACGCCGGCGTATTGCACCTTCGAGCACATCTATTTCGGCAAACAGACCAGCTTCTTTTTTGGCGAAAATGTGCACGAATTCAGAAAGAAGCTCGGAAGACGGCTGGCAATAGAGCACCCTGTCGAGGCTGACGTTGTAATACCGGTACCGGATTCAGGGACATCAGCGGCAATAGGATACTCAGAGCAAAGCGGGCTGCCTTTCGACATGGGCCTGGTTAGAAGCCACTACATAGGCAGAACATTTATCTCGCCCAGCCAGGATTTAAGAGAAACGCAGGTGAAACTTAAGCTGGCTGTTGTTAAAGAGGCTGTGAAAGGAAAGCGGATTGTGGTAGTGGACGACTCAATAGTCCGCGGCACAACCACAAAGGGCAAGATAAAAGCTCTGCGCCAGGCCGGCGCAAAAGAAATCCATATGCGGGTCAGCTGTCCCCCTCTCAGGCACCCCTGCTTTTATGGTGTGGACTTCCCGACCAGGGAAGAGCTGCTGGCAAACAATCGCAACCTGGAACAAATCAAGGAATTCCTCGGAGTTGACAGCGTCGGCTATGTGTCGCTGGAAGGACTTCTGTCCTGTGCATCCCAGCCGACCGAAAACTATTGCACCGCCTGCTGGACCGGCAAGTACAAAATACCGGTGGATATCGCCGTGAATAAGTTCGCCAGGGAACACCACCAAATGAACATGTTCGACGATTTTGTCAGAGCAGATGACTAAATTTATCAGCTATGCACAATCCGGCGTAAGTATCGATGCCAACGATGAGATGGTCGAGCAAATTTATTCCCACGTCGCCGGTACATTTGGACCGCGGGTCATAGAACTCAAAGGCGGTTTTGCGGGGCTGTTTCGGCTTGACTACGACGAAAAAATCTTCAAGAAAAATTACAAAAGTCCCGTTCTGGTAGCCTGCACGGACGGCGTCGGCAGCAAGGTTCAATTGGCAGCCGAGATAAAAAAATACGACACCGTCGGCATCGACTTGGTGGCAATGAACGTCAACGATATGCTCGTGCAGGGAGCTGAGCCCCTGTTTTTCCTCGACTACCTCGGTGTAAATAAGCTCGAGCCGGCCGTAATAGCCGAAATGATAAAAGGCATCGCTGCCGGCTGCAAACTGGCGGACTGCGCACTGCTCGGCGGGGAAACCGCTGAAATGCCCGACACCTACCGCAAAGACGATTTCGATATGGCGGGGTTTGCCGTAGGAGTTGTTGAGCGAAAAAAAATCATCACCGGCAAAAACATCAGAAAAGGCGATGTGATTCTTGGCCTTGCCTCAAGCGGATTGCACAGCAATGGATACGCACTTGTTCGCAATATCTGCTTTAAGACGGCCGGCCTGAAAATGACCGACACGCCGGATGAGCTCGATGGCGCCGCCCTCGGCGATGTCCTGCTGGAGCCGACACGGATTTACGTTCGGTCAATAGTCAGGTTATTGTCACAATACAAAGTCAAACAGGTCGTTCACGCAATGGCACATATAACAGGCGGCGGAATCCCCGGCAACCTGTGCAGGGTGTTCCCGCCGGACTGCGACGCCGTGATAAAAAAATCGAGCTGGCCAAAACATAAAATATTTGCGTTCCTGCAGGAAAAAGGCCCAGTTGAAGAAGATGAAATGTACAGGGTCTTCAATATGGGCATAGGATTTATGCTCATCGTGGCAGAGGACTTCGCCGATTCGATAGCCGGCAAACTGAAGCGGCTCGGCGAGAAGGTCTACGATATAGGCAGAATAACAAGCGGAACCGGCAAAGTAGTTCTCAAATAGAACAGATTTAATGACTAAGAACCTGAGTCGAAAGCCGCACTCGACCTTGGCGGGGACCAGCGCCAGTCTGAGCAAGTTTGCCGCCGCTGCTGTTGTTTATGCTGCCTTTGCCGTCTATATCTATCACCCGCACTTCAAAGGTTTCAACGCACTGCGCCTCCGGGACTTTTTCGTCATAAATGTTTGTTTGGCTTCCCTGGGCTGCTATGTGCTGAGCCGACGCTGGATATCGGGATTCACCGCCTCATTTTTCGCAGGATTAATCTACGGCTTCGGGCCCTTCTCGCTGGGGCTGGCCAGGTATCATCCAACGGTTGGCCTGCTGGCGGCAGTCATACCCTGGCTGTTTTGTCCCGCTGCATTCGGCCCAAAGGCCAGGTGGAAGTGGTTAAGTATGCCGCTCTCAGTCATGCCCTTTTTGGCGATACTCGTTTTTTTCGAGGCATCCGCTCGCTGGCGTCTGTTCGCAATTCCGGTACACACCAGGCTCGATTTCGCTGACCTGCTTGGCCTGCTGGCTCCGCTGACTGTGGCAAGTCGCGGGTCGGCATTTATTGGTTTTTATCACGTCCCGATAGCGGCGCTTCTAATGGGCCTTTCAATGCTGCTGGCCGCCAGGCGGCTGGGCGTGATGGCGCTCTTCGCCGTAGGCGCAATCCTGGCCTTTCAAAAACCTTTTCTTAACACCAGCCCGATTATATGGTTTGCCATCCCCGCCCTGTGCTGCTCGATAATGATAGGCGAAGGAATTCAGGGACTTACCGGCGCAGGCTTCCCCGACAGAAGATGGGTCCTGGCAGCTGCAATTATCATGGCGGCACTTTCCATTGCTGCAGTACTGGCGGCAAAAAAATATGCAGCCGCCCTTTCGCTGCTGGGAATGAAAGAAGCTTGGCTTTTCATCTATACCGCAAAAATGTATGCGCTCGGCGCAGTTGCAACTGCTGTTATTTACTTCATGACACGTGCAAACCTGCGCATCTCTTCGGTGCGCCTGATTCTGCTGTGCTTTGCGATGGCGGTGGATGTATTTCTCGGCGCGAGATTCCTCATCGACAACATCCTTTGACGACCTTCGTATTTTTGCCGGCTTATATTTGCCGTTTTACGGCGGGTCTTTATTTTGTCATTCCCGCGGAGTCAAAAAACTTCCGTGCTAAAATCTTATTAAGATGCTTGCTCCAACAGCATCGGCAAAAGCTGTATGCTGCCATTCGATGCTAATCGGCATCTTCTTGACCAGTTCTATTCGTGTACCGATGTAACCGCCGAACCATGATGCCTCACGAACATCGTCGGTTGTATCGGTGATAGGGCCGGTTCCTGCAAAATAGTCTTTATGCTTGAAATCGCCCGAAATAAAATGCAGAAATGGGCCGCCATAGATTGAAATACATTCACTCAAGGTATAAGTTGGCCCTGCCGCAATTTGAATTTCCATAAAATCAAGTTTACCTTTGACGTCATGGTAATACACACTCTGTCCCACTGTTACCGGAATATGTTTTTCGATATCAAGGCCACTTGCGTAGGTCAGCTGTGCAATTCCGCCCCATTTATACTGAGCGCCCTCGCAGAAGGTCACATTCGTACCAATGCCCAAAAGAGGGGGGCATGTAACTAACACCGACCCCGAGTGCTCGATTTCCGCTCTAAGCCGCGGAGTGCCGAGCATCAGGTGTGCATTCCAATCCCGCCGGATGCCGTAGTCCAAAACACCGTAGTATTTGTTGATTTTGATTTCCTTCGGCAGTTCGATTATGGAACCTAAGTAACTTCCGAAGTAGCTCCCCTTTACGTCAATATCCATATCGCTGTACGAATAATTAAAGCCAATGCTGTATTGTCCCTGTTCCAGGCTCGCACAAGGCGCACCCATAAAATCCAGCCCCTCTGCCGGCAAACTGCAAAGTCCGACCATAAACAGAACAGCCATTAATAAATTTCTCTTCATAACATACTCCTTTCTGCAAATTGAACCAGGTTCTTCCATGTTAAACGCTTAAAAAGCACAACGTAATTTCAAGTTTCTGCAGTTTCACCAAGACAACCTAAAATGTCAAGAAATTTTGTTTTTAGTTGACGGCAGGCATTCTCTTAACCAGTCGGCCTATCCGCTCCGGCCGAAACAAATTCCTAGCTTGTATAACTCAAAACTAAGCACTAAGAACTCAAAACTCTCTTAAAAGGTCTCTCTCTCAACCGCCCCAAGGTAAAACCGCCCATCGCCCCGCATAAAATCCAAAATGCTGTCGAACTGCTGATTTATAAATCGGCTGTCATTTGAAACCACCGCTATTCCCAGAACCGCGCTGGTTTTCTCATCCTGATGGTCAACTTCTGAAATGGAGATGTTGAATCTGCTTTTAAGCCTGCCGATTAGACTCTTGACGATACTCCGCTTTTCCTTCAGCGAATTTATCCCCTGCATGTGCAGTTGAGCTGTCAATACCCCGACAATCATAATCACCCTTATAATCTCACTCGCCGGAACCATTGTAGCCCCTCCGCCGACAAATTTCAACTAAATGAATTGCTTTTCATCCGCACAGCAACCTGCGTGCTTCAGGGAAAAACTATTGAGCTATATCGTAAATATATGTAATCTACCATACTGAAAAGGAAAATCTTAATCAAGGGAGACGGCAAAATGCAGAGCAACCTTTCAAGGCAAAGGGGTAGAGGGTATGTATTGCTTCTGTGGCTATTTCTAATTTTTGCGACAGGTATGTTCTTCTATTATTTCAGACTGGTCAGTCCGGGAATAGAACTAGACACAGGCCAGAAGGACAAAAACCCGCCATGGCAGCAATGGGCAAAAATAGAAAAGCGATTGGCTCGCGGCGGCCTGGGACAGCTCGACTCCAAGCAGCTCCAATTCAAAGAACCCCTCATGCTCACAGCTGACCTTTTCGAAGGACAAAACAACAGAGGAACAATAGCTATGCTGATAGACCCGAACGGAATCGTAAAAGGACAATGGTCAGGCACTTTTCGCCCAAGCAGCACCTTGGAGCATGAGGTAATAGTTTGCAGATTCAAAGGGTATCTGGACCCGAAAGAAATCCCCGCCGACAGCCAGCAGGCCGAACCTGCAAAAATATATTTCCTCACCAAAGGTACTTTTCTGATAGTTGAATACAACTACGACAATAACAGGGTCAGAAACGTTGTCGGACGCATTTACGTCTCAGGATGGCTCGGCTCCGACCATAACGTCAAAGGAAAGGCAACCATAACATCGGATGATAAACACTTTAAATCGTTCGAATTTTCCAGCCAGGCCAGACTGTTAGGATTCAGACCCCTCGAATGGTAAAAAACTTACACCCGCAAAAACACCTGTCCCTCTAATTATGCAAAGACCTGTCGGGTATCAATTTTTGCTCCACGGCCCAGCCGTACGCCTCCTGGTCATACTGCTGCGGGTGCGGATGAAACTTGGACGCCTGCAGTATCAGCTCAATCCGCTTTTCTTTGCTGAAACTCGTCCGCACCGTCTCCCAGAACTGCCCGCCTGTCATGCACCCATCCGGCGCAGCCGCAGGCTTATAGAAATTGGCCGGCCGAAGCTTCGATAGTATCTCCAGCAGCTTTTTGGTATTCGGCACCGCAGGGTAGTCGCTAATCTTGTGCCGCCTGACCGCCTCCGTCAGCCTCTGCCTGCTGCAAACCGCTAATACCGAAATCGCTCGTGCGCCTCGCTCTTATGGCGATAACGCTCAGCAGCGTCCAGGCGTGCGGGTCCTTGAGCAGCTCTAGGGTCTTGTCGCCGCGAAATAGTTTCACATATCCGTATTGCTCAGACACCGATGTCCCCCTAACGCTCAATGCTCGATGAGCTATGAACTCTTTAATTGCGCCACGATTTGTCGGGTCTGTGGTGATTGACTGCTTTGTGCCTGCTTGAAGGCGCCCGCTGATTCGGTATTGGCCTTTTTGAAAAGTTCGTTGCCGGCGATAATCTCCTTCAACGCCTGCGTCTTTACCCTGGCGTCCTTCAAGAACCGTATCGCCCTGGTCCCATACACCCCGCCCAGCAGCGCTGATATGCCGATAGCCAAATCAAATACGCTGTCAGTCATCGCAAACGCATCCGGCCGGTCGGCTGATTCACGCAAAGCACTTTGCGCAAGTTGAATATTCGATTCGGCCAGCACATCCTCAGCTGTTTCTGCCTGCGGAAATTCTTTAGGCAAACCATAATAACAGATAAACGCCCTGCTCTGCAATTCCGACAGCTGCGCCAGCGACTGCAGCTTTTGCGAGCCTCCTTCCGACCTGACGGCCTCCGCGGCTATTGCAGCCGTGCGATTGTGCAGCCAGGTATTTTGCTTCTGACCTTCGCTCGGCGCAAAACGCAGGCTTTCACACCCAGCCAATAGAGTGCCTGTTAAAACAACCATCACTAAAAATTTTTTCATAACGCCTCCACTTGATATTTCGATTGTCAAAAAGATTTTCCCGTCCTTTCTGATTTAGTTAAAGCCTTCTCGATGGCCTGCAAACGATATTCGTATGCAATACTTCCCGCTGAAAGTAATTCGAGTTTCTGTTCAAGACTCTTCTGGCACCCAAGCAGCATAGTGACATCTCGCTGCAGTAAATCGAGCTGCCGCTGCAGATTCATCCAGCTGCCGATAATTAAAGATGCCAGCAGGACCAGCTGGACCAGAACAGAAACATTTACCTGGCGATTAAAATGCCAGCCCTTCGGGTAATTTTCAGTCATCACTGCACCGGCACATGAAAAACGTTTTTTTCGCCCGCCTTAAACATTATCGCGTATGTCCCCACAGGAAGCTGGCCCTCGTCTATAAATGACTCAGCTAAATTGACAGCCTCCATCTCCCCGCCAATCTCTGTCGGCAGCGACCCTGCATCGCCCATCTCCACCGCGCGAACGTTATAAACGTTATACGACGAGTGGCTCTTAACCTTAACAGCCCAGCCAGAAGCTCTGGCGCCGGGTGAAGCAACAACTGATATCTCGCTGGACTCCTCCATGCCCCTGCGGGATAACCGTTGTAGTATTTCCTGACCATCTGTAATATTCGCCCCGTTGCTCATAGCAGCTGACTCCTTTTGCTGATGATTTTCAGGTTCGTACATTGTTTTTCAAAATCCACCTGCACCCGCTCTATGCACGCAATGCTTCGGTTATCGCTCCTGCATCTGAGCAGGTCTCGGCTTTCAGGACTCACGCCAATCCTGTCGCCAACCTGGTAATCAAGAATCAGATAAGGCGTCCGCACATCAGCGGTTTCAACAATTTCAGATGTGTCCTCGGCTCTTTTACGCACAAACTCAAACAAAGCGGTAGTGTCGTCAAT
>Ga0315294_10000470_pt1 | contig 42993 bp, 50 predicted proteins | sample YL17G13_40_MG_FD_203626 | JGI IMG/M metagenome (GOLD analysis project Ga0315294, IMG submission 203626) | Sediment microbial communities from Yellowstone Lake, YNP, Wyoming, USA - YL17G13_40 | ecosystem: Environmental > Aquatic > Freshwater > Lake > Sediment | place: USA: Wyoming | collected... | reverse complement strand
ATAAATTCATTTTAAATAACTATCAAATAGTTAATGGATGTCAGACATCTAATGTATTGTTTTCTAATAGAGGTTTAAAAGGTATTGATGATTTATTAATACCTATAAAGCTTATTATCACTGACAATCCCGATATACGAGATAGTATTATTGTATCAACAAATAATCAAACTCAAATAAAAGAGGAACAATTATTAGCATTAACCTCTTTTCAAAAGGGCCTTGAAGAATTTTACAAAAGTATGAATGATAAATTATTTTACGAAAGGCGAAAATCTCAATATTCGTTTAATCCAAGCATAAAGAAAAAATCAATCATAGATATTAGAGAACAAATCAAATCCTATGTTGGTATGTTTCTTGAAGAGCCTCATGTAGTATCTGGATATTTTGGTAAAGTATATAAAGATAGGAATAACCAAATATTTCAGAAAACACATAAGTATGAACCTTACTATTTAGGCGGATTGACTCATTATAAGTTTAAAGCATTTATAAATTCAAAAAAAATTGATAGGAAATATAATAAAGCAAGATATCACATTTATATGTTATTTAGAAAAATTGCAGAGCCATATGAGAAAGTAGGACCGTCAAGCAATAAGATAAAAAAATATTGCGATGCGATAATCAAAATTCTAAGAGATGATTCGGAATGTTTAAAAAATTTCACGAGTGCTATTAGTATTGTTGATAGTTCTAAAATCAAAATTGAAGACCAGAAAGAAATTTATAAAAAATCAACAACCAATGCGCTTATCAAAGAATTTGAAAAACGTTATAAATAACTATGACTTTACCAAACAGTTTTAAGAAACATATTACTGAGACTATCAAAGCTTGTCTACGAGATAAATTTCGAAATTATCAACCGGAAACTGAAAATATGCCATTCCATTATAGGTTACTTGGTAAAGATCGAATGGCGTTATTTTCATTTATACAATCTCTAAATACCACTTTTGGTACTTCAATTTATGAACCCGTAGCAAAAGAACTGGCAAAAGAAACATACAAAGAAGTCTACACTCAATTTAAACTTGGCAATATTATTTCGCAGGACGCACAGAATGAAATTCAAAGAATAATGAATGACCTTTCGGTTGGAAAAGACGTGAGTAAATCGGACGAAACAGAAAGAATTAGAAAAGTAGCACAATCAGGAAAATTGAATAATCTGAAATCAATAAAAGTGGATTTGTTTCTTGTCTCTAAAAAAGATGAAGTGTTTATGTTTGACCTTAAAACTGTCAAGCCAAACAAGGGTGATTTTATTTCCTTCAAACGAAATATGCTTGAGTGGTTAGCAGTTTACTTCTATCCGCATCCGAAAGCCATAGCGAACACTATTATTTCAATTCCTTATAATCCTTATGAACCTGAACCATATAAACGCTGGACAATGAAAGGTATGTTAGACTTAAATAAAGAGGTAATGGTAGCTGACGAATTTTGGGATTTTCTCGCGGGCAAAGGAACATACGCTGATTTACTAGACTGTTTTGAACAGGCAGGTATAGATTTGCGTCCAGAAATTGATGAGTACTTTACTAAGTTTAATAAGAAATAATCAAGAGATAAATTTTTAATAAATTCTCGTGTAGATTTTATGTTTTACCATTTTTATATACGAAAGCGTTTTGCACAATCTCTTTTATTTTCCCCATTATCTCTGAATTGAGACCGGCTTCGAGCCAACCTTTGGTTAAATCATTTAGATGCTGTTTTAAGAGTAACGGATCTTTGATGTGAAATTTTCTGGTTTTGCTAAAACATTCGCGGGCAAAATTCATATACGAGTTATATAATACATGTCCGGTCAGTTTGTGCTCGGCAAGGAGCTCGGCGACTTTGGCTTCCACTGGCGCAATGGCAATTCTGCTTCTAAGATATTTTTCTGCCATTGACCGTGCCTTTTCAAGGCGTATTGGTTTCTGCTTTGCGACTTTTTTCTTTTCCGCATTCAGGGTTTTGATTGCAATACCCATAATCTTTATCAGATATGATTTGGAAATACCTGATATATGATACTTATTAATTATTGAGGTGAAATCAGGTTTTTCCTTGTCTGATTCAGCACAAATCTCATAAGCAAAGTCAAGATAATGCTTAACAAGATTATCTTTTATACCAAGACTCAGGCACAAGGTTTTTGTTTTGTATTTAATCTTCTGCTTAACCAAGTCCATATCTATCTTGGTAAAATAATTTACAGGTGGTTTGATTTTTGTTTCATAGAGAAGAGTATCGCGGTCAAGTTTGTGCATGAGATTCTTCGCTCCGCTCAGAATGACATCTTGTGTTGCTTCAGACATTATTTCTTGATGGCTTTGTTTTGACCTGCTTTTGGATAATTCGGTAAAGAATGTTATCCAGCTCACACCAACCGCATCAAGATAATTCAGGATTGTTGTCATAAAAGGGTTTTTTATCATCCCTTTTTCAAGCTGTGCAATATAACTTTGTCCGGTTGTCGGGTTAATTCCCATTCTTGACGCGACTTCTTTTTGAGATAATTTACTTTGTTTTCGAAGATTTGCCAGTTTGTTAGCAATTTCTGGAGTAAAGGCAAACATAGTAAATATTAGTTGCAACTAATATCTAAGTCAAGCAGATTTTTTTTCTAACTCGCTAACCGCCAATTCCTAACACCTGATTACCAATAAACAAGGGGAGGTATCCCCTGAATATAGGACTGTTTTGCTTGTCAGAGTGCTTAGCAGATTAATTTCGCGATTGAATAGTGAATTTAACAAGGCATTTATATCGGTTTATAAATGGTTATCAAGACAAATATCTAATAGATTATATTATTGAGATTCTTGATGAAATTATAGCAGGAAATAAAGCAGGGAAGTAAGCACGAAGCTAAACAGGTTATTGGGGAGAATATTAAGCAGAGATTTAAGCAGTCTAAAAAGAATCGTCAATTCTCAAATGAGAAATATAAAATGATTGCTACTTCCCGGTTTTTAAAGTGAGACTTCCCGCCTTAGGGCGAACGACCAGAGCACCCCCATGACGTTACAGTCACCGAAAGGCGTACAAAAAGGCTTACAAAGCTGTCTCAATGCGTCTCTCTGACCCTTCGTAAGCTTCTTGGCATAGGCTTTCTCTTTGTCTGTTGCTTTTGTTGGCATTTCTAACTCCTTTCTTTTTCATTGATTGATAGGCACTTTTATAAAACGATTTACGCGAGACTTGTAGTAACGCTGTAAAAAGTTATGTTTAAAGATTTTGTTTTGCATTCCCATCTGTAGTGATTAACATAATAGTAACTAAATCTTTGCTTCATCTTACGGTCTGCGTTTGACAAAGTTTTGGACTATTGTTCTTTGCTGAATACCTCCTATTTTACGGTTTCTCTGGAAGATTCGTACTGTGCCCGGATCTCTCGGTGAAGATTATAACGGATCGGCGGACACCGCTTCGTATAAGGATTCTGCGTTGAATCATGCAAAACTGGGCAGCCACCTATACAAATCGGAAGGAGATTACAGTCACAGCAGAGTTCGTCTGAGAGAACTTTTGATTCGACACGAGCCAATGTAGACAAATGGCTGAGCGTATCCGGCTTCAGAAGATTGGCTAATGGCTCTAATCTACAATCCGTTTTTGCCCAGCAATCAACTAACTCCCCGTCCGGCTTGACCACAAACCCCGAACGAGACTCCGCGATGCAGTACTCGAGCATACTCGGGCTCACAGAATTAACATTGCTTGATAGCGGGATTGCACTATCTAAGCATTGCTGGGCAAGCGACCTGAAAAATTTAGCAAACTCCTCTGGTGTCATACGTGTATTTTTTAGAGCGGTATAATCACTAATATAGCATTCCACCGGTGCAACATAAGCTGCAGCTCGGTCAAGCACACCGAGATCCCTTATTTGTTCAAGCAGAGTAAAGATTTCCAATCTATTTTCTCTGTCCACATTGATGCGGATTGCGATTCTCAATGTACTGGCAGCAGCTTTAATGTTCTTAATGATTGTGTTGAAACTGCCCTGACCGTTAGCAAGCGGTCGGCGATTATTATGGACTGCCTCGGGTCCATCCAGAGTCACCTGAGCGCTACGGACACCAGCCTTTAGCAATCGGCTGACATTCTTCGCGCTTAGCAGGCTTCCGTTGGTGACGATACACGCAGGGGCAAGTCTGCATCCATGGGATTCTGTCGTTGCAGAAATCCGGTGGCTCAACCGTTCTAGTGTGGGAAGTGCTAGTAAGGGTTCGCCCCCATACCATTGAATCGCCAAGCTCTTAGTACCGGGCAGGACATATGATTCCAAGAAACGTAAAAGCGCTTCCTCTACCTCTATACTCATCGTTTTAGCGGAGTGACGCTGAAAACAGTACTTACATGCGAAATTGCAACGAAGCGTGGGTAAAATAGTTAATAATACATCTCCTTTGTCCGCGACCCCGATTCTACGAACTTCACGTACTACGACCCGTTCGTCAATATCAAAATCAAGCAAAAATCCAAGGGATTTGAGTTGCTCAATCTCAAAGGTTGAGGCACGCTGAGGAACCTGCTTACTCAGAAGGGCTGTGCGAATATGTGTCTTATTCACGCCATTCAACCGAAGGAATTTTCCCGTAAGGGCATTGTAACCGATACAAAGACCGTCCTCGTACTCGCAAATGTGTGTATATCTAGAGACCTTCAGATCCATATCATCCTCTCATCAAGATAACCTGTGGAACCAATATTGGTTCCACAGGTTGTTGCAACGCCTACTTGGTCTGCTTGGGATTAATAACTTGGCCGAAACACAGTGCTCCTTGGACTGTGCAATCATTATGTTGGGGTTTACAGACTTTTCCTGCCCTCTTCTGCTCCGCCGCAATCTTCTTTGCGAGCGCTTTTTCTTTGTCCGTTGCTAGCATTTATAACTCCTTTCTAAATTAGTTTAACTAAATATTAAACTAATAATACCCCATCTAAATGAATTTCCTAAAAATCCAATACTCAGTAATATAAACGAAAAGAACATTTTGTCAAGTAAAATCTTTTAATTCATATGTTTTATCTTCTTGATAATAAATAGATTATAATTTGTATATTTTTTGTGAATATTAGATGCAAATTGACAACTGCTATACTACATAACTTGTTTTCCGCAATTCGGGCATTTGACCAGATACCAGGACCGCTTGGCACCGCAGGAACAAGTCCATCTTTTTTCCTGTTCTTTTAACCAGGCTTGTTCGCCAATCTCTTTTAATCGCTTAAGATTTGTTATTACTTCCGCGTGATGCGAAGCGCCGTCATTATTAAAATCTTTTATCCGCTGGCAGGGAAATTCATTACATAATCCACAATGAGCCACATTATGCTTTTCGGCACATTCTTTAAAACCGTGATCGCATTGTTTCAATTGCCGGCAACCAGCACAGAATTGTAAGGGTCTATCTGCATAACGCTTGTATTGAACCGGAATGCCTTCAAGATGCGCGCGGTTATTTTCGTCAAACCCGACCTTAAAACTACACGCACCGCAATACAGCCCGCAATAAGCGATAAAATCATTGTTCTTTGTCATTTGATGAGTATAGATGATTAGGATCTATCAGTCAAGCGAATATGCAAGGCTTCAGGTTTGCTTTGTTTCTTTTGTATTAATACTGGTTGCAGCAAGGTAGATTCCCATACATAAGACAATACCGCCGATGATTTCTTTTGGGGTTGGCGGTTGTTTTAAGATTAGCCAGGATAAAATCGTTGTGCCGACCGGTTCGCCTAAAATTCCCATTGCAACAATCGGTGCAGTCAAATATTTTAAAGCCCAGTTAAAACTTGAGTGTCCGATAAGTTGCGGACCAAGACCCAAAAGAATCATAAAAAGATAGGCTTGCGGAATATAACCGGATAAATGATGTTTGGTTGCCAATGTTACTACGAGCAGGATTATCGCAGCAATTGTGTACATTATATATATATAGGAAATCAATGAGGTCTGGGGACGAATCTTGCGACCGACAATCAGATAACCGCCCGCACATGCAGCACCGCCTAAAGCCAAAAGATTGCCCTTGGTTATCGCAAATGAGCCAAAACCCTGACTGGCAATAATGCTCGCACCGATTACACCCAATATAACGGCTAGCAGAATTTTTAAGGACAACTTTTCACGTAATAATAATGGCGAAAGAATTGCCACAAAAATCGGATCCATTGCAACCAGCACAACCGAACTTGGAACTGAAGTGTGGCGTAAAGATTCAATCCATAACGCAAAGTGTATTGCCAGGAATAGACCAGCTAAAACAATTAAACCCCATTTAACATTTCTCAGTTCAGAGCGAACTCTATTAAAACGTGGCCAGAAAAACGGCGTTAGAACCAAAGATGCGGTACACATGCGGATTGTTGCAATAACTAGACTCGGCGCGTCAGTTAATTTAATAAGAATTGAAGCAAAGGATAAAGTAATTATACCAATGCCCATGACAATAATAATCTTCGTGCGAGACATTGTTACAGATTATATTATGGTTATCATGAACGTCAAGAAAACAATGTCTGATTTTGTAAGTTGATTAACTTGACATGAGATATTGATTTGCTATGATGATTGTAAAATATGAGAAAAATCTGGGAAATATTAGAATCAGGTCGGGTCGGTCGGATGATAATGATGTTTTTAGTTACTGGTTCTACCTGCTATGGATTTGGCGGGCAATGGAAACAGATAGTTCTGGTCGGCATTTGCGTTGCATTTCTTGCCCTTGGCGGATTTTATATCGATTATTATTTTGACCGGCAAAAAGATAAAATATCAGGCAAGACACTTAATCCGATTGCGACCGGGAAAATTTCCAAGCGCACAGGCATATTGCTCATAATTATTGGTTGTCTGGTAAGTGGAGTAATTGGATTACTAATAGATCCGATGATTTTATTGCCGTGGTTATTAGTAATTCTTGTCATCATCGGCATGGCACAGGGATTTTTAGATACGCCAATTTTAAGGGCAATCAGCTTAGGAGTGTTACAGGGGCTTTATGTAATAATCGGCGGAATTGCTTCGGGGAATTTTAATTTTGGCGTTTTGCTGATCGCGCTGTTCTTATTATTCGCAATGACCGGCGGACGGGTAATGGGTGATGTCCGAGATTTACCGCACGATATCAAAGCCAATACATTAACCATACCGCAGAAGTACGGATTGGTCTGGGCAAAAATCTTTTTATTAATAAATGAAATTGTTGCATATATTGTCGCAATATCTGTTTATTGGATTGGTGCTTTTAGTATCGGTTACTTTTATTGCATGTTATTGATGGTAATTATCGGTATAATATTAAATATAATTTTTATTATCAGAACCACACCACGAATCGCGGACATTACAAATAAATTATCATTAGGAGTTTTGGGAATGCTATATGTGCTGGGAATGATTTTAGGGCGAAAATAAATAATGAGCGAATTTCCCAAGCCAAATGTAGTTATCAGTAAATGCCTTGGGTTTGCCAAGTGCCGGTATGACGGTAAGATTGTGTTTGATACGATTGTCAGGCGATTGAAACCATTCGTCAATTTTATCCCGGTTTGTCCAGAAGTTGAGATTGGACTTGGCATCCCGAGAGAACGCATAAGAATTGTGTCAGATAAGGGGAAATTACATTTATATCAACCTGCCACTGATAAGGATTTAACCAGACAAATGATTCGATTCTCTAAAAGATATCTTGCATGTTTAGAGGATGTTGATGGGTTTATCTTAAAATCTCGATCGCCATCATGCGGGATTAATCGTGTTAAGATTTACCCCGCCCTTGCACGCAAAGGCGGGGCTTATAATAGTTATAGCCCTGATGCAAGACCAAGTGCCGGAACAGGTTTTTTTGCCAGCGCGGTCAAAAACAAATTCCCATATTTAGTAATTGTGGATGAAAGCAGATTGAAGAATCTGGCTTTCCGCAAAAACTTTATTATAAAGCTATTTGCCCTAGCTCGACTTCGGACACAGCGACGAAAACACAAAAGAAAACAAACATCATTGAAACCAAATTATTCATAATCCAATTCTCCAAAAATTAATAGAAATTCCCGATTCAAGAAAGAACAGAAATAAAGAATAGCCAAATAGGAAAAATTTAACACCCCAACCCAATTTAAACGATATATTTAAACGAACGTTTGAACTACATATATAACTTATTGATATTTAATCTATTGTAAATTCAATATAAATAAAAGTTTTTCTTGACAAAAACGCAAAATATATCTATAATACAAACGTATGATTAAAACAAACGTTTGGTTGATTGAAAACCAGAATGGAGCAAGTATGAAAAACGATGAACTAAATTTAGACGCTAAAATGCGTATTTATAAAGCTGCAGTAACCTTGTTTGCTCAAAAAGGATTCTATGCGGTTGGTGTACGTGAAATTGCCAAAGCAGCAGATGTCAATATCTCAATGATTAATTATTACTACGGCGGAAAAATCGGTATCCTTAAAGAAATTATCACTGAGACCCTGAATAAGTATTATGATTCAATGAAGGTAGCGGGCGATGATTCAATGCCAATGGAAGAGCGGACTTTAATAATGATTAAAAACATGATTAAATTTTTCCGCGAGGAGATTGAACTGGCAATGGTGACTTTTAACTCAATGCCATTTGACATTCCTGAAATCGTTGAGCACAAAATAAATTTAAGCGATAGTAAACGTGACACAATGAAGTGGTTTTTTGAAAAGGTTGGCGGTGATTTTGATGACCCGGTCCAGATGGGTGTGCTTAGCGGATTCTTGAGCAATATAATCTTAGCTCATTTTGAAAACAAGTATGTCTGGGAACTGGTTAAAAAGACCGTAGGCGAAACAAGAAAGATTGAGGAGAAAACATTTGATGAGCAGGTTAAACAATGTTGTATAGACGAAGATGATTATTATAACAAATATGCTGAAACACTGGCGAAAATTTATTTTCACGGTGTTCCAAGTATAAGCAAAAATAAAAATAAGGAATAAGGAGAAAAAAATGACAAGTGTCATTACATTATTAACAATCATTACATCATTAATGAGCCCGGTTGATTCAAAGCCGGCTTATTATCAGGAATATAATCTGGTTGGCGAGACACCGGATATATTAGTTTCATCTATTACCAATGATAAAGATATGACTCCGGTAGTTATGATGCCGGAAATCGTGGTGAGCGCGTCAAAACCGATGGTGAAAAATAATAGTATCGAATTTCCTGAAGTCGTAATAACTGCTTCAAGCATTAATCCAGTCGAAAACATGACGGGTGTTATAATGATGCCGGAAATTGTCGTAACCGGGAAAAGAATTTCGACCGATAATGTTGGGATAGCAGGACCAAAACAAAGCTCCAAAAAAGGAAGTAAAAATGTTTAATATTATCACATTAATTACTATAGTTACATCGCTAATGAGCCCGGCGGATATAAAACCAGCTTATTATCAGGAATATAATTTAGTTGGTGAAACACCGGACATATTAGTTACATCTGCCGCAAATGATGTAAATATAGTTCCGCTAGTTATGATGCCAGAAATTGTGGTTACACCTCTAAAATCGGCAGAAAAACCAGTAGATGTGGTTTTTCCGGAAATCATTGTTAGCGCTTCAAAGTACATTCCAACTGATAATTCGAAAGATGTTTATATGATGCCGGAAATTGTTGTATCAGCAAAGCGAAGTTTAACTGCTAATGATGATATTGTTCAGCAAAGACCGGGATTCGAATTTGACTATGGTAAATCGACAGTTAAAGAGTTCTCTGTTTATGCAATGATTGCGGTGCTCGGTGTTTTGGCATTTGCCGGGACTCGGATATTTTTCCCCAGAACTTTTCAGAAACCAATTTTAGTATCGATTAATCGTGTACATATTAAAAAACACAACCAAATCCCGCGGAAAAAGATATAAAAAGGTTTATAATGAACATTTAAATTGGGGGCAAGGTGAAAAATCTGCTCATATCTAGCCTGTTTTTTCTACCCGTAATTCTATTGGCTCAAATAAATTGGACTAAACATACAGTATCCAGCAATTTTAATGGCGCCTGTGGTGTATATGCAGTCGATGTTAACCAAGATTCTTTAATCGATATTTTAGGTGCTGCCTGGGACGCAGGAAAGATATCTCTTTGGATAAATTGCGGTGGTCAACCAATCGCATGGCAGCAACAGGTTATCGATAGCAATTTCAGCGGTGCCGATTATGTACGAGCTGTTGATGTTGACAGTGATAATGACCTTGATGTACTTGGCAGTGCATGGACCAGAAACGAGATTGCCTGGTGGGAAAATAGCGGGGGAAATCCAATCCAATGGATAAAACACTCAATTAACACAAATTTTACCTGGGCTCATGAAGTGCATGCTGCGGACATTGATAATGACGGGGATATCGATATTTATGGTGCATCAGCCAGTTTGCATCAGATTGCCTGGTGGGAGAATCTGGGTGGTTATCCTATTCAATGGATAAAGCATACAATCGATGCAAATTTTAGCGGCGCACGTTCGGTTTGCGCTGCCTATATAAATAATGATTCACTAATAGATCTTGTTGGAGCGGCGTATACTGCCAATTCGATTGCCTGGTGGCGGAATAACGGTGATACGACCTGGACAAAATATGTTATTGATAATAATTTTGTTGGTTCACATATGGTCTATACCGGTGATGTCGATAATGATAATGACATTGATGTATTAGGTGCGGCGTATGGTGCCAGTGACATTACTTGGTGGAGAAATGATGGAGGAAATCCAATTCAGTGGACTTCACAGACAATTGACGGAAGTTTTAATGGGGCGCTTGGGGTTTATGCAGCAGATTTCAATGGGGATAATCATATCGATGTGGTTGGTACTGCTGATTATCTGGACGATCTTGCCTGGTGGAAAAATGACGGTGGTAATCCAATAAATTGGACCAAACAAATCATCGACCCTAATTTTGATGGTGCCTGGCCAGTATATGCAGAAGATATCGATCGCGACGGTGACAAAGATATTTTAAGCGCTGCTTATGGCGGCGATGAAATCGCCTGGTGGGAAAATAATGGCTTGGGAATTGAAGAGAGTAATTCAGTGTTAGCAAGGAAACAGAATCTGTTTCCAACTATTATCTGCGGGCAAATTCGATTACCGGCAAACCAAAAATATTGCATTTATAATATTATGGGAAAACGCGTTGATTATATGACTTCTGCTTCCGGCATTTATTTTATTAAAGTACCAGGCACTGGTCTTCAAAAAGTGATAAATTTTAAGAGGTAAAAAATGATTTTAAGACTTTTTATTTCATTAATTGGAATAATTATTGTTACATGCAGTATTATGTCAACATTGCTGGTTGTTGGTTTTGTATTATTTATTTTAAAACGATTTATCTAATATAGGAGGATTAGTGAATATATTATTACTAATAGCTTTAATAACAAGCACACAAAAATCAGTTGAAGTAAGGTTTACACAAAACCCACCGAGAATTGATGGTTTTATTGAAGAGGTTTGGCAACAAGCTGACTCGGCTTTTGATTTTGTACAGTCGTCACCGTATGAAAATCAGAAGCCAACCGAAAAGACATCGGTTTATCTGCTTCAAGATAAAAATAATCTTTATGTTGCTTTTCGTTGCTATGCGGAAAAACATAAGCCAACTGCCAACCTGACTAAAGATGAAGATTATGTCTCATTCGCAATCGACCCATTTCAGAGCAAAACGATGGGTTATTATTTCTGGGTTTTTGGCAGCGGCATTGTTTGGGACGGCTGGGTTCTTGATGACGGTCGTAATCATGATGACTCGTGGGAAGGCGTATGGTATCGGGCAATCAAAATGTACGGTGACCGATATGAAGCGGAATTTAAGATACCATTCAAGTCGATTCGATATAAAAGGGACCTCAAAGATTGGGGCATCCAGTTTATGCGTTACATTGTCTACAACCAGGAGACCGATTATTGGAATGAAGTAACTCAGGCGACCGGTGATTTGGTTTCGAAATGGGGAAGTTTGACCAGCATCAATCCTCAAGCATCAGGCTACTATTTTGAATTATACCCTGAAGCGTATACTCGTTTTGACCATCGCTGGTATGCCGATATGTATGGTGTTAATCAAAGTGACAGCACGCATATAAAACCGAGCGTTAGCATGAACGCGAAATGGGATATAACTTCGCAGACTACTTTAAATGCCACCTTGTATCCGGATTTTGCCCAGATTGAAGCTGACCCGTACACTCTGAATTTGGGGCGTTACCCAGTACGACTCAGCGAAAGAAGACCGTTCTTTATTGAGGGCAGAGATATTTTCCGTATGTCAGATATGGGGGAGGGAATTGGATTCTTTGACCCGTTGAATATTTTTTATTCCCGTACCATTGGCAAATCAATTGGCAATGATGCCGTACCGATTATCGGCGGACTAAAATTAACCAGTAAATCCGATGACTGGAACTTTGGCTTATTTTCAGCTTATACTGACAATTATACAAGGAATAATGTATTACTCGAACCAAATCGGGGATTTGGCGTGCTTAAATTAAAAAGAAGAGTTATGGGAACATCAGATATCGGTCTTTTGGCAAGCGGCACTTATGCAAGTGATTCCAATTATAATTATGTTTTTGGTTTAGACCAGGTTTTTCGTCAGGGCTCAAATCAACTGATTGTCCAGACCGCATACAGCGACCGAAATCACAAACAAGACTTGGCAATATCGACCGGCTATAAGGGCATGATCGGAAATTTTCTAACTATGGTTGGCGCCGAAGCGATTGGCGATTCATTTGATGTATCCGATATTGGCTTTTTACCATGGGCAGGTCGGAAACGAGTTACCTTGATGAGCGGTCCTTATAAAACCTATCGTCAGGGTCTATTAACCAGTTTTTACTTAGCCCCCATACTCTCTGTTTCCCAAGAACCAGGCAATAAAAATTGGTCAAAAGGGATTGGCGTTAACTTTTCGTCTAATTTCCGAACGCTTTGGAGTTTCGGCACCAACCTTGCTACGGGTCGCGCCTATGAAGCTGATACCAATTATGTTGCCCGAGAATTTAGTTATTGGGTAAATGGCAGGTTATTAGCTCAGAACTTAAATTTTGGCGGTAATTATTCATATGGTTACAACTACGCGCGAGGGTTTTTAGCTTACCAGGGTTACAACTGGTTTACATACAATTATTCGATAATTCAGCAGATGAGTGTTGGGTTAAGTGCCAATTGGTGGATTGAGTGGAACACGTTCAATAAGGTGCTCGCGACCACGCCATTGCTTAGACCAAATATTTACTTCAGATTCAACTCTAATATGGGATTAACAATCTTTAGCGAGCTGGTTATGCAAACCCCGCAAGCAAAATTCGATTCAACCGATTTATATTCGGTCAGAACCGGCGTGCTCTTTAACTGGAATTTCTTGCCAAAATCATGGATTTACATCGCATTAAATGATTCTCGCAGTGATGACGCATTCGGTAAATTACAGCCGCGTTACCAAATTGGTGCAATAAAAGTAAAGTATTTATTTTATTTCTAAGAAGATAAAATACAACTGGGCAATTTGACCGGTGTTAAATAAAATTAACAGGCAAACCCTTAACCTATCTATGTGCCTAATCCGTCGGTTGCCCAGTTTATTATTTTTCAACATCTAAATATTTTCTCTTGACAATTGAATTGATAAAGTTATAATCCGCATACTTACATGATGCCAACGGTGGAGACATCGCTCAGTTTACTCCTGCTACCGATTTTAATTCCACTTGTTACGGGAGTTCTGAGTTTCTTAATACGCCGGCTACGCAATGAGATTGCGATTGCTGGTTCCCTTATAACATTTTATTTTGCGCTTCGTATATTCATTCTCAGCCGTTATGGCATTATTGTGCATGATTATGCGAGTATTGGACCAGTTAATATTGGACTGCATGTAGACGGGTTATCTGCTTTTGTGCTATTAGCCAGTGCTTTTCTCGGATTAATGGCGATTATCTATTCGCGGCGAGCAATGCGCGAAAGCCCGGGTGTTGGCTCATACTATTTATTCATCATGTTTACAATTGCCTGTGCCAATGGTGTGTTTATGGCGAGCGATATGTTAATCGTGGTGTTTTTCTGGGGATTTCTCGCCGCGACGCTTTATGGCATGCTCTTCTTGAGCAAAAAAGATTCGTCGGTAGTCGCAATGAAAGGATTCTTCATAGCTGCGACCGCCGACCTTTTATTAATGACCGGTATCGGCATACTGCTTTTCAATCTCGGTGATTCGGGTATTGCACCTGCGACACGGATTCCATTAACCTCTGGTTTGGCAATTGCATCTTTCTTTTTGCTGACTGCTGGTGCCTTGGCAAAAGCCGGCTCGATGCCATTTCATACCTGGATTCCGGATGCAGCCGGAACCGCGCCTGCGACATTTCTTGGTTTTATTCCGGGTGCGATTGACAAATTACTTGGTATCTATCTGATGGTTCGAATCTCAACTTATATTTTTGATATCTCAACCAGCATGGCGGTCCGAAATGTCATAATGGGCGTCGGTGCTTTAACAATTATGGCGGCAGTAATGATGGCGTTAGTGCAAAAAGAAGCATACCGTTTATTGTCTTTTCATGCCATTTCACAAGTCGGTTATATGGTGCTTGGTATCGGTACTGGAAATCCGATTGGCATTGCCGGCGGTTTATTCCATATGGTGAACCATGCTATTTATAAGTCAACATTATTTTATTCGGTTGGCTCGGTTGAATATCGAACCGGCGAGACCAGGCTTGACCGTTTGGGCGGACTTGCCACGCGTATGCCCTTAACGACGTTTTCATTTTTAATTGCGGCACTGGCGATTTCCGGCATTCCACCGTTGAATGGTTTTGTTTCTAAGTGGATGGTTTATCAGGGAATTATTCAGCTTGGGCAAGAGGGCAATAAGATATATCCGTTATTTCTAATTGCTGCGATGCAGGGCAGTGTTTTTACGCTGGCATCATTTTTAAAACTTTTACATTCGATGTTTCTTGGTTCAGGTTCTTCATTAACCGAAAAAGTGCGCGAGGTCGGATTCTCAATGTGGTTTCCAACTGTAACCCAAGCCGTCTTATGTATCGCATTTGGTGTATTTGCGATGCTCTGGCCAATTCCGATGTTTATTCTGCCCAGCCTGCGCAATCTCGGTTTGGCACCAATAAGACTAGTCGATATTATGAGCGGATACTGGCAACCTACTCTTGCGACCGGTTTAATTATTGTTGCGCTTACCATCGGATTTATCGTGTATCTTGTTGGTACTTTATTCAAACCGCGCCGGGTTGAAACTTTTGTTGGCGGTGAAAAATTATCACCCGAAGAAGAAAGGATGCCGGGCACCGAGTTTTACAGTCCGATGAAAGAACTTGGTCCGATTCATAAATTATACGCAACCGCGGAAAGCGGAGCCTACGATTTTTATAATATCGGAATTAAGACTGCCCGCAACATGTCCGAGTTTGTTTATAACTATATTGACCGTCTGGTTGATCGATTCTATTCAGTCGCGAGTGATATCATTGTCATGTTTGGTAAGGGTGCCCAGTCAGTTGCCGGATGGTTCTTCTTATTATTATTAATACCTATTTTCATTTTTGCTGGTAGCCGCGACCTCAGAGCTTTGCAATATTTGGCGCTAGCATTGATGATTGGCGCAGCTTTAATGGCGCTGGTTGAAAATAGCTTCCACCGGTTCTTCCTGCTGATTGGTTTGGCACAGCTTGGTCTGGTGATTCTTGCGTTCAGTCGCGGCGGAATAACCGGCGTGCTCGCAGGTATCTATCAGATTTATAACTCGGCAGTAGCTTATATTACGATATATTTGGCTTATCGTCTTATTATGCAAACCCGTGCCGAAGACCGGATACAGGAATTTCACGGAGTATCGGATGGAATGCCGATTGCCGCGCTCGCTTTTATTGTCGGCGGCCTGTCTTTAGCCGGCATGCCGCCTTCGGGAAATTTCTTCAGTAAATATTTATTAGCATCAATTTATTCCGAAAATATGACTTACATCATGATTATCATTTTTGTCGCATTGCTTATGCTCGGCGTTATGCTGCGGGTTATCAGCCAGGTATTTTTTGGCAAACCGAATATGGTTTATCAGGAGAAACATAACCGCCTTTATTACGCAACACTGGTCATTACGATTCTGGCAATTTTTAATGGCGTATTATCAAAACCATTAGTTGATTTATTGTCAATTATTTTCAGGATGAATTTACAATAATGAGCGAGGATTATATATAAAATGATTGCCGCAATAATGGTTCCGATTCTGGGCGGGTTATTAATACCCCTGTTCCCAAAAGGGACAGAAAAAGCCCGCAACATATACGCCGCGATAATTTCCTGCCTGCCGGTATTATTCATAGTTCGGATGATGCCAGGGGTTCTTGCAACACAATCTCAAGTCAGTATCTGGGAATTGCCGATGTTTCGCAGTCTCAACCTGCTATTCCTGGGCGATGCGCTCTCGGTCTTTGTCGCATTTGCCTCGGCATTGGTCGGCGCTCTGGTCGTGATTTACTCGATTGATTATGTTAGGGATTACCCGAACCAGAAAGAGTTCTTTACCCTGGTATTAATTTTCCAGGGTTCGATGATGGGACTCGTTTTCTCAGGTAATCTGGTCATAATGTATGTATTCTGGGAGCTGACCGCAATCTGTTCCTGGCGATTAATTGGTTTTCACCGTCACGAAACAAAACCGATATTGCATGCGGATAAAGCTTTGCTCGTTACAGTATTTGGTTCAGCGTGTATGCTTCTGGGTTTTAAGTTTATCTTCCACGAGTTTGGGACAATGAGTGTTCTGGAATTAAAAGGGCACGCGCTTCAAGCTTGGCCATTATTCTTGGTGCTCTTAGGAATGCTTGCCAAGTCAGCTCAGTTTCCATTACAAACCTGGCTGCCGGATGCGGGTGTTGCACCTTCACCAGTAACCGCCTTGCTTCACGCTGCGGCATTGGTGAAAATCGGTGTGTATGCCTTTGCCCGTATCTTTTTGGCAACATTTATCATGCCCCGCTCGTCAATCGAGCTGATTATGATAATAACCGCATTGAGCGTATTTATCGCAGCCTGCTCGGCAACTTTGGAAAACGATATTAAGCGGGTTTTGGCATATTCAACCATTAGTCAGATTGCTTATATCTTTTTAGGGCTTGCGATTGGTACGCCATTAGCCGTAACTGGTGCACTCTTTTATATATTAGCGCATGGTTTGGGTAAAGCCGGACTCTTTTTAGGTGCCGGAATGGTTGAACACTATACTCATGAAAAAGATATGCGGAAACTGGGCGGGATGAGAAAAGTGATGCCAATTACTTCATTCGGCTATTTCTTAAATTCATTGTCGGTAATGGGCATACCGCCATTCGGCGGGTTCTTTGCCAAGCTTTTAATTATTCTGGCGGCGATCCAGACCGGCAATTATTTTGTCGCTGGTTTAATTGTCGCAACCGCAGTCCTGACTTTGATTTACTTAATGCGGTTGTGGACCAAAGTATTCAACGGACCGGTAACCCATCCTGGCACACCTGAAAAACGCAAGTTAATGCCGGTAATTGTGGTGGTTTTTGCGGTATTGTCTCTGCTTTCTTTTGTTGTGCTATTGCACCCGTTTAATTTAGTTGCCAAGGCAGTTGCGGTTACGCAAATTTTGGGAATAAACCGATAAGAGTCATCAAGTCATAATATAGATATAAAACGATTCAGTTTATGATATTTATCATAGGAGGATATTATGAAATTGGTCAGAGCAAATAGTCTGTCCGATACTCTGGATAATATCAACGAGGCATTTTTCTATAATCAGACATTATCAAAATCAGAACGAGAAGAAGCGGCAAAATGGCTGGCAAGCCGTCAAGGGAAACAAGGTTCTTATGCCAGCATGTTTGCACCGACTGATCGGGATTTTCAACAATGCGCAAAACTTTTTACCGGTGAAAAAGTCAGTTCATGTGCTGCGATTGGTCATATTCTGGGCGAAGAGACCTGCCGGGCAATAATACTTTTAAAATCTTCGGATGCGAAGGTTCGAGATGCTTTAAAACGCGCAACTGAAGGAATGCTGAAAAGAGTTGATGAATACGGATCAAAAAACCGCGGATTTTATTGCTGCGGAATATGTTCGGCATCGCTTTTACGGCATCTTGCGGTCGGCGGTCTGGACCACAGCGAAAAAAGACTTGTAAATGGCATTAAAATATTAAAGTCATACCGAAAAGGTAATGGCGAGTGGGGTCGATTTCCGTTTTATTACACGCTTCTTGCGTTGAGTGAAATTGATTTAAAACCAGCAATCACTGAGATGCAATACGCCGCGCCAATTTGCGAGCGGTATTTAACGCGTACTAAAAACAATAATAAATACAGTGTCCGGAAATACAACCTGTGCGAAAGAGTTTTGGTTAAATGTTAACTCTGTTATAAGTAAGTTGTCGAACATGCGAAGATTAATCTTTATTACAACAATATTATTTTTAATGATTTTATCGTGTTCTAAAGGAAGATTTGTTACCGGTTTTGGGAAAATTGTTTATTGTGATTTTGAGTGTAGATTTTATGGAATTGAAGCGAGTAACGGAGAATGTTATGACCCAATTAATTTACTTCCAACTTATTATACAGATGGTTTACAAGTCTATTTTCAAGGGGTAGTAAGAGATGACTTAGCAAGTATTCATATGTGGGGAACGATAATAGAATTAACCGAGATTAATACATTAGAAAAGGAATAAAAAATGATAAGGAAAATATTAATTGTAACTTTTATCGCAGTCGGCGTTTTTATTATCGTCGGTATTGCAATGATGATGAAAATGCGTCCGGTTTTACAGGAACAGAAGCAGGTGCGCAGAATGGAAATCAGCAATGCTGACCTTACCAAAGTCCTGGACGGCGTGTACCAGGGTGACTTTACTTATGGCGGGTTTACTTTTTTAGTTGAAGTTGGAGTGACAAATCATAAGATTGAAAATATCAAAATACTTAAGAATATGGAAACTTCACATGCCAAGCATGTCGAAGGGGTAATTGAACGTATCATCCAAAAACAATCGCCGAATGTCGATGCGATAACCGGTGCGACCACGACCAGCAAGGCATTAATGAAAGCGGTCGAGAACGCTTTGACAAAAGGAGTTCAGAAATAATTTAACAGGACAAATGGCATTCCCGAAATAATCCTGTCAATGTAAATATTAAATGGAACTCGAACACGAACCAGACATAATCTTAAGGGCAGTCAAAGGCGATGAGCGCGCCTGCGAGACACTGCTTAATTCCTATAAAGGCAGGATATTCAGTTACGTTTATCGAACAATCAGAAATTACCATGATGCCGAAGATGTCACGCTCGACACTTTTGTCAAATGCTTTAAGTCGTTAAAGAACTTTGACACTAAAAGACCTTTTGCAACCTGGCTATATACCATCGCTCACAATCTGACCATAGATTTCTTAAGAAAGAATAAAAAACATTATGAACAGATTGACGAGCGGCCAATCGAAGAGGTAGAAATTGCCGATGAAAAATCGAGCCGTCCTGCTCTGGATTATGATATTCAACAGAAACTGAATAAGGTTGAACAAGCACTTGGACAATTACCGCCAATCGACCGCGAAATTATCATATTGTTCCACCGCGAAGAAAAATCCTATCAGGAAATCAGTTCAATATTAAACATACCTGAAACCACCATTAAAACCCGTTTACATCGGGCAAGATTAAGACTACGAGAGTTGATTTGATTGGATTGGACGGGTCGCACCCGTACCAATAACAATTTTTTACTTCATCTGGATAATCTCCCAAAGAGTTGGGTAGAGAGTTTTCTGATATATTGCCTGATGAGTTCACTATATGTAGTACTGAAGAATTACCTCAAGATATCATTCAAATATAGGTTAAAAAATGCCTTAATAAGTATGCTAAAAAATGGTTTGATTTATAGAATAATACGTGTCTCAAATAACTCCTTAAACTATCTTTTAGACAATCTTCTTTGTAATTCCAAGACCAATCGGGGGAATACTATCCCCTGTCACACAGATTTTAGATGTTAAATTTTAGATTTCAGCGAGTTAGAACAAAAAATCAGTAATTTTTATGTTATACTGACAGTATAAATTTTAAGAATATATTTACCTCAATTTTCCCCGTGCCAATGAAGCAAATATTCCACCAAAGCATAGCAGGGCAAAGATAGAAAAGGCGACTTTAATACTGGTTAAAAACGGCGTATAATATTCAGGAGTGATTTTGACCCTGCCCATAATAATTGAAAATAATAGCATGGCAATACCCATACTGAACATCTGTCCAATCATGCGCATTGTTGCCAAAGTTCCGGATGCCACGCCGTAAAACTTTTTATCAACCGAACTCATTATCGCATTAGTATTTGGTGACGAGAACAAGGCAAAGCCAAAACCTAATATAATCAGATTAAATGTAATAAAACCAAGATGCGTATGTGCATTCAAAGGCACCAGCAACAAAAGACCGATAAAGCTAAATGCCATACCAATCGAAGCGGTTATTCTTGGTTCGATTTTATCGGACAATCTGCCGGCGAGCGGCGAGAAGATTGCCATGACAATTGGCTGGGAAACTAAAACTAAACCAGCATCTTTGGGATTTAAACCTTTTATATTCTGCAAGTAGAGACTCAAAAGAAATCCAACCGCAGATGTCGCGCTGTAATTAATTGCGGCAGCGAGATTGGAAAAGGCAAAAGTTATATTTTTCTTAAATAAATTAACATTAAGAATCGGATAAGGTACTTTTTCTTCGCGGGTTATTAAAAGCCAAATACCAACGGCACCTAAAACAATCAGTATAAAACCAAATAATTTCGGCAATATCGAGAGTCCATACATAACTAAAAGCAGAGTCAATCCATATATTATTGAACCGCCAATGTCAAGTTTTTCGTCTCTACACTCTATCCATTCTTCTTTCATTTTCCAGATGGTTAAAGCAATAACAATTAGACCCAATGGTACGTTAACGAGAAAAATACTTTGCCAGCCAAAATATTGGGTCAGAATACCACCCAAGAACGGACCGAGCGAAAGCCCCAAATAAACCGCACCAATGTTTATGCCCAGAACTTTGCCGCGCTCGCTGAACGGATAAACTGAAATGAGAATCGCCGTGCCCGTACCAAAAGTGAGTGCTCCGCCAATCCCCTGTAATGCCCGGGAGAAAATCAACATTAGGGCAGAGCTGGAAATTGCCGCTAATATTGATGCAAAAGTGAAAATAATTAGACCGTATAAAAACACTTTTTTTCTGCCATAGATATCGGCAATTCTGCCAAATGGAACTAAGAAAACCGCGGCGGACAGCATATAAGCCGTGACAACCCAGCTTAACAAAATTGCATTCATTCCCAATTGCTGACTTATCAAGGGCAAGGCGACATTGACTGATGATGCCATAAATGGCGTGAGAAAAGCAGCCAAGGTCGTAATAAATAATGTTAAATTTTTGTTAGCGGGTGCGCTCATAGATAATAAGCTTACGCATAATACCTGTGATTGGCAGTGTGATATCCTTTACTGATTTTAATATTAAATTGTTTTTCTTGAGAATTTTATTAGCCAGCGCTATTTCTTTTTCGACCCCTTGAATTTTGTAGAAGATAATTTTACCATTGGGAGATAATAGTTTTGATGTTATTGGCAAGACATCGTGAATTTTACCAAACAGCCTGACTAATATTACATTAAACTTTATATCCTGAATTGTTTCGGCTCGTTTATTTAAGATAGTCGTATTTGTAAGTCCTAATGTTTTTACTGCTTCAGATAGAAAATATGCCTTCTTTTTTATTGACTCGACTAAATATAATGTTATATCGTCGCGGATAATCTTGACTGGTATACCGGGTAACCCCGCGCCCGTTCCTAAATCACCAACAATCGAGCTCAGAGGAATATCCGGTATTGTTGATATCGAATCGATAAAATGATACGAGACAAACCTGTTAATATCTTTTCGGGAAACTAGATTAATCTTCTGGTTCCATTCCAATAATAGTTGGTGATAGGTCTGGAATTGTTTTGTCTGTTCTTGGGAAAGTTTAAAACCTAATTTTTCTGTCCATTCAATTAAGGTTTGCCAATCAATATTCATTAAAGATTTTTCTGTATTAATCTTTGTTAATCTGTGGCAGGAGGTTTAATAAAAACTCTGGTTTCCAGAAACTGATGATAATCACTCCATTTTACATCGCGGTTCTTATCAGTCTCATCGCGAAACATCATCATTCGCGCGTCCAAATTATCCAAATCGTGCACCATGAATGCTTCGGCAAACTTTGGGGTAATCGGCGAGCCATACTCACGCAGACCATGATGACTCAAAATAATATGTAATATCATTTCTTTTTTAGCGTTCGGGAAATCGGGAATTTTATTAATAACATTTTTAGCGATTTCATAACCGCGTACAATGTGTCCAATCAGATGTCCTTCATCAGTATGGTCAATTACTTTATCGTAAGTGTAACTGGTAATTTTACCGATATCGTGCAGGATTAAACCTGCGACTAATAACGAATAATCGATTTCGGTATAAACACTCGGAACTGAACGCGATAACCTGAGCATAAACAAAGTATGCTCTAAGAGTCCGCCCAGATAACCATGATGAATACCGGTTGAAGCAGGAGCAGACTTAAATTTTATGACAAATTCTGCATCAGAAAATAAATTGTCGAGCAATTTTCGATAATCTTTATCCTTAACCATATCAAAATAACCTAGCAGTTCTTTGTACATCTCCTCGACATCGAAACGACTGGTGGGCAGAAAATCTTTGCTTGATATTTCCTTGTCCGAGACTTTGAAGATATGAGATACGGTAATCTGAAGGTCGCCCATATACTCGGTGACATCGCCGTCGACTTTAACAAAATTTCCCGGATTAGAATCGGAAAACAGGTCATTGACATTATCCCAGATTTTTCCTTCAACCGTGCCGGTTTTATCCGAAAGGTCTAATACGAGAAACTTACCGCCGTCCCGTTTTTCAAGTTGCCGGCGCGAGCGGATATAGAAAACATCGTTGACTTTATTTCGAACGGCTAAATCTTTAACAAATTGTTTTTTCATTAATGAGATTTTACAAACCGAAGAAAACCGTGATATGATGGAGTCTTCCTAAATCACCCATTGGGGTAAAACTATAATCAACCTGATAGCGTGAATATTTTACACCCAAACCAAGCGAGAATCCGGATGTGATATCAGTGGTACCGCCGGTTTTGTAATCTTTGCCTAACGAGTTGTAGCCGCCGCGCAAAGCGACATATTTATTAACCCACGCTTCTGCCCCAAGGTTGAAAAGTACTGTGTTATCAATTGGCTTGTGAATATCAAGGGCTAAATTAACATTATTGCTGATGCTGTAACCTAATCCGATTCCGATATCGAGCGGCAGCCTATCCCTCACCGCATCGAACGCTTTTACCTGATAACCTAAATTTCTTACAACGGCACCAATAGTTAATCCCGCTACATCAGGTTTAAAACGAAGACCTAAATCAGTTGCGACACCAAGCCCCATAAAACTATCAATCGAACCGTAAATGACTTTTACCGCCATTCCCGCATGTAGCTTCTCATTCATTAACGCGACATTGCCGGCAGCGTCTAAGTCAAGATATGAAACCGAAAAAGTACCGAGTTCGCTGCCGTTAATATCAGTTCGTTTTATTACCCCGGAGTTGAGAAAAGAAACCCCAATGCCGCCTGCCTTGAGAAATGAAAGCGGTGCTTGTTTTGTGTAACCAACACTGCCATAACTGATACCAGCTAAATAATTGAGATAACTCATACCGAATGCTGGTCGGGCAACACTCGCCGCCGGATTAAACCAGAACCCGAAACTTGAAAAGTCCGAATTATTTTCCAGCCCGATTGTTGCATTTGCCATTGCCGCTTCTTTGGCCGATGGAATAATCTTAAGGAAATTAAATCCTGTGGTCCCGGCATTAGAATTGGCATTTACTATTAATAATGAAAGAATTAATGATAACATAGTATTTTAGTTTAATTCGCTATGTGCCATCTGTCAAGGGGTAATAGTAGTCTTTTAGTTTGAGTTCTGTTGATCTATATGCAGAAATGACACAGTAATATATAAATAAGTACAACATTTTTAAAAGGACGGATTTTCGGATTTTATCTTGACAGGAAATAGTTTTCTAATATACTCCGATATAAATATACACAGCACAATGGAGGAAAAATGAAAAAAATTGCTGGATTCTTAATTGTTTTATCAATTGCTTTTGTATTGCCTGTATTTGCCGAACCTTGGAATAAATCAGTTGATGCAAACTTAACCCTGACCCAAAATGCTTATAGTAACAACTGGGCAGGAACAGAAGTTGGTGTATTATCAGGGGTATTTAATTCTAATTCGCTCTTTGAAAAACAAATTTCTACCAAAGTAAATAACAAAAATACTTTTAAACTTGCATTTGGACAAACGACAAATCAGATAAAGGTTAATGATTCATTAAAGAAGTGGTCATCTCCGGTCAAATCTTCTGACCTCATAGACTTTGAATCGCTGTTACGTTTTACATTAGGGGTTTTAGTTGACCCATTTATTGACGGCAGAATAGAAACTCAATTTATTGATATGAGAGATACAATTAAGAACCATCCGATTAATCCGATTAAATTTACGGAAAGTTTTGGTATCGCAAGAACTTTAGCTAAAAAAGATAAGCTGGAATGGAATGCACGGTTTGGTGCGGGGCTTAGACAGAATTATGATCAACTCATGTTGCTTGGCAGTAAAACAACAAATGACGGTGGTCTTGAGTTTGTTACTGATTTTAAAACACCGTTAGCCCAAGAACGAATTACTTATACGAGTAATTTTTCATTATTTCAAGCTTTGTTCCGTTCTGGTTCACCGGCGGATGATAAATGGAAATCTCCAGATATCAACTGGGAAAATATTCTTACAGCCGGGATTACCAAATACCTGATGGTAAATCTGTATACCCAAGTTCTCTATGACAAAGAAATACGTACCGATTTCAGACTGAAGGAAGCTTTGGCATTAGGTGTTACTTATAAATTAATTTAATTATCGATTTTTCTAAGTTCTAAAAGGCTTGACATTTGGGTAAATAGATATAGAATTTATCATAGAATTTCTTATAACTTGAGCAAAAGTTCTATATAAATGTATTTTTTTAGATTTCATAATTTATAAATAGGAGAGATTTATGTCAGGACATTCTAAATGGTCATCAATTAAACACAAGAAAGGTAAAGCCGATCTTGAGCGCGGCAAAATATTTTCTAAGTTAATTATGGAAATAACAAACGCGGCACGGATTGGCGGGGGTGATGTTAATGCCAACGTGCGACTGCGCACATCGATTGAATCAGCACGAGCGGTAAATATGCCGGCGGATAATATCGAACGGGCAATTAAAAAAGGCACCGGTGAGCTGCCCGGCATCAGCTATGAAGAAATCGAGTATGAGGGTTATGGTCCGGGTGGAGTGGCGATGATTGTTAAAGCAATCACCGACAATAAAAACCGAACCACCGCTGAAATACGGCACACCTTTGCTAAATACGGTGGCAATCTGGGAAATGCCGGTTGTGTGGCTTGGCAATTCTTGCCCAAAGGTCTGATAATGATTCCCCGCGAAGGTAATGACGAAGATAAAATTTTCTCAATCGCTTTAGAGGGCGGTGCGGATGATGTTAAAACCGATGTTGATTCGTATCAGATTATAACTCCGCAAGAAAACTTTGACAAGATAAAAAAAGCGTTTGAAAAGGAAAATATAAAATACAGCCTTGCCGAGCTGACCAGGGTACCGCAAAATAGCGTTACGCTTGATGAAAAAACTGCTGAGCGTGTTTTGAAGCTGTATGAACTCTTAGAAGAGCATATAGATGTACAACAGGTTTTCGGTAATTTTGATATCTCAGAAGAAATCATGGAAAAGTTGTCAGCTGAGGTAATGAATAAAGAATAAATACAATTCTTAGTAACCAGAACCGATTGAAATCATCCAGTAAAGCAAATATAATTTTAGGTATTGACCCAGGATTAACCGCAACCGGGTACGGATTTACAGCAGGCAATAAATGTATTGATTTTGGTATAGTTCGTTCGGATAGTAAAATGGAACTAGGATCCCGAATTTCCAAAATTCTTACCACACTTAAGAAAAAGATTCGCGAATATTCGCCGAGCGTCTGTGTAATCGAAACATTGTTTTTCCGAAAAGTTTCAGCACGCAGTGTAATCTATTCCGCACACCTGCGCGGCGGAATATTTTTACTTATGTTTCAAGAAAAAATACCGATTATCGAAGTGACACCAGCAAAGGTTAAACAGATTCTGACCGGTAATGGCCGGGCATCAAAGCAGCAAATCGGGTTTATGGTGCAGAGAATTTATAACATCCGGGATAAAATCAATGAACATGCATGTGACGCATTGGCGGTTGCGTATTCTTTTGAATCACTTCAGCGGATGAAACGTATTGGATTGAGTAAATGATTGCCCAGCTGACCGGAAAAGTTACAAGTAAAAGTGCAACCAGTTTTGTAATTGATTGTAATGGTATCGGGTTATTGGTTCACGTGCCATTCCCGTTTGCGCAATCGATTAAATTAAATACTGAAATTACCGTACATATTGAGATGGTTTTCGGACGAAATAATATGGAGTTGTATGGCTTTGCTTCGGAAAAGGATAAAGAAATATTTAATATTATAACCAGTGTACGTGGTATTGGAGGACGGGCTGGTATAAGTATTTTATCAAGATTGACCGCAGATGAAGTGATGAAAGCAATTGACTTAAATCAGGTTGAGTTGTTTAAAACAATACCAGGAATCGGCAACAAGAAAGCGGAAACAATTGTGTTCAACTTAAGAAAATCGGCCGAAGAAACCGCCGCGATTCCTGATTCGCACAAAGAAATTATCTCGGCATTGAGAAGTTTAGGTTTTGCTCATAAAGAAGCGATGCAAAAAATATCAGAGATTTCCGATTGGCAAAAAAAATCAGTTGCCGATGTTATCCATGAGGTCCTGAAAAAGACAAAATAAATGATATGACCAAGGACAATCAGCCACGAATAACTTCTCCGGACTCATTGGAAGGCGAAGAAGTTTTTGATATTAAGTTAAGACCAGAACATTTATCCGAGTTTATCGGTCAAACCAAGATTAAAGAAAATCTTTCGGTATTTGTCACAGCGGCAAAAGAACGCAAGGAACCATTAGAGCATGTACTTTTGTTCGGACCGTCTGGTTTAGGCAAAACAACTTTAGCTCATATCATTGCCAATGAAATGTCGACCAGCATCAAAACAACGACCGGCTCGGTTTTAGAGCGCCCCGCAGATTTGTGCGGGATTTTGACTAATCTTGAGGATAAAGAAATCTTCTTTATTGACGAAGTCCACCGGACCAATAAATCGGTGGAAGAATATTTATATCCTGCCTTAGACGATTTTTCAATTGATATAATGCTTGATAAGGGTCCTGGCGCAAGAACCTGTAAGATTCCGATAAAAAACTTTACTTTAATCGGTGCCACGACTCGGTCCGGTTTATTAACCGCACCATTACGAGCGCGGTTTGGTATATCATTCCATCTTGATTTTTATCCGCCCGAGGAACTGTATTTAATCGTAAAACGGTCGGCAAGTATTATGGAGATTAATATCGATAATGAGGGGGCGCTGGAGATTGCATCACGGGCAAGAGGGACACCGCGGGTCGCTAACCGGTTATTAAGAAGAATCAGGGATTTTGCCCAGGTTGAAAAGAAGTCAATTATTGATAAATCGATCGCCGAATATGCGTTGGAGAAGCTGGAAGTGGATAAGAATGGTTTGGACGAGATGGATAAACGCATAGTTTTGACGATTATTGATAAGTTCAGCGGCGGACCGGTTGGCATCAACACTCTGGCAATTGCTTTGGGTGAAAACGCCGAGACAATTGAAGAAGTGTACGAGCCTTATCTGGTACAAAAAGGGTTTCTGCACCGAACACCCCGGGGCAGGGAAGCAACCGATATTGCCTATGAGCAATTTGGTAAAAAACCCAAATCTCAAGTCCGTCTAGGATTTAACAAGTAATAACACCTTGAAAAATATCGCATTAATTCTGTTTCTATTGTTATCTAATGTGTTTGCTAATAATACACAACATAGGCAGATAATTATTTGTTTTGATGATGGGTTTTATTCAGTCTATAAATATGCTTTTCCGGTTTTAAATAAATATAAGATACCGATCACATTCGCTTTAATAACCGCATCGCTTCAAAATGGCAAAACGCCAAGGGAATATGCAAGCGGTTATTCATTCATAAACCGGGGCGAAGTTAAGGAAATGATCGATTCTTTAAGTATTGAGATAGCCAGTCATTCAATCACCCATCGGGATATGACCAAACTGAGCACCGACGAGATAAAATATGAACTTGCGAAGTCAAAACGGATTCTGGACTCTATTTTTGGACAGGAAGTAATAACTTTTGTTTATCCTTATGGGGCGGTTAATAATCGCATTGTTGAATTGACCAAAGCAGCCGGTTATAAACTGGGGCGTTGTATCAGGTGGGGAGAACCCAATCTTTGGGTTGACCGTTATTTGATACCAATTAAAGAGGTCAGGATGTCAACTTCGGTTGAAGAGGTTATTAGCCATATAAAATACCATAAAACAACCGTCTTATTGTTTCATCGGATTTCGCCACAACCATATTACTTTACTGAATGGGGAGATGACCAGTTCAAAAACTTATTATCAATATTAAAATCCGATGAAAACATCGAGTTAATCACCTTAAAAGAATTATATCGAGAATGGTGGCAGGAAATTACTGCGAAATATCTGGCAAAAAAAGGGTGGTTTCCAGAAAGAAATCCGATTTTATTCCAAAAGGTAGATGTCGACCAGACTCGAGCTTTCAATACCAGCGTCGGTCAATAACTTAGTATTCTCTTGATACCCAACAAAGATATCAATCGAGTTACCATTAATCATTGAACCGATATCATGGGCATAAACAACTCCATTATGCGGTCTTTCTTTCATGGTAGTTAATGCTGGGATATATAGTTTTGAGCCAGTTGCAATTACCGACGGGTCCACTGCAATTGATTTAAACGGACTGATTGTATAGCCATTTACCCCTAAAAATTCTCGGACAACCCCGACTCTATTGACTCGCTTCATATAACTGATAAGTTTTCCGCCTTTAAGCTCGGCACATGCCTCTTTTTTAAAGGCCTGGACAAAGTCATAGTCGAAATATCCAAGAAGCTTGCCGTTCTCAAGGTATAACGGGGTATCTTTTGGTCCATCATAATCGGTTTCCCGAATAATCCAGTAGAATGTAACCTTAAACTTACCAAGATATTTCATTGCACCGCTTGGTGACTGGGTAATGACCGTGTCTTTAAGTATCAGCTTTGATTCCTGACCAATAATTTCACCCTTTGGGCTCTTTAACACAGTGCTCGAAATACAAGCCAGGTCAAAAACCACTATTAAAAACAAAAAGCGGATACTCCGCCTTAGGCTTAAACCAAACATAATGGGAATTATAACCAGATTCACTTAAGTGTCAAGATAAATTTTGATAAGTGTAAAATGAGCTATAAATATTAAATCTTTGATAATGAATATGTTATAATATATTTCTGCTGTCTTATGGGTTTTTCCTGTAAAATTGCTTAATTCTAAGTGGGGGTATTTGGTTTTGAGTGGTTTAATTGGGTTATTTATACCTTGACATCAAGTTTAGACGACATATAATATTTATATGCAGGAAGCAAAAGACCAGGCAGAAATAAGAAACGCAATTAAACTGAACTTTTCTGATTTGCAGGCTCGTATTGGCAGAAGTTGTTTAAAAGTTGGGTGTTCGGTCGATGAAATTATACTGGTTGCGGTAACTAAAACTGTTCCGGCTGAGCGAATTCAGGCAGCAATAGATGTTGGGGTAACTACTATCGGTGAAAATCGGGTTCAGGAAGCAATCGAAAAGTATAAAACAATAGGAAATAAGGTAGAATGGCATTTAATCGGGCATTTACAGACTAATAAGGTAAAAAAATCGATAGAAATGTTTACTATGCTACAAAGCATTGATTCTCTTTATTTAGCAGCAGAAGTTGAAAAACGGGCAAATGCACAAGGCAAAGAAATTCAAGTGCTTATTGAAGTTAATACATCAGGTGAAGATACAAAGTTTGGGGTTAAACCGACAGATTTATTTATGCTGATTAAAGAGATGTTGCCATTCAGTCATTTGAATATCTCGGGTCTGATGACAATTGGTCCGGGATTGGCAATTGAGGATAAAGAAAAGTCAAGACCATGTTTTAGAATGCTTTATGAGCTAAGGCAAAGAGCAGAGATTGAATTCGGTATAAAATTACCCTATCTTTCAATGGGGATGAGCTCGGATTTTGAGGTAGGCATAGAAGAAGGTTCGAATATGATTAGAGTCGGAACCGCTATTTTCGGTCTAAGACCATAATGATAAAGCCACAGATGACCACAGATAAAGAAAAAGAATATATCCACAAAGAATTGACCGAAAAGATACTAAGTGCGGCTTTTAAGGTTCATAATACATTAGGACCTGGGTACTTGGAATCAATATATCAAAATGCTATGGTTATCGAGTTGAGGAGTTTTGGTCTAAAATGTGATACGGAGAAATTAGTCGAGATTTTCTACAACAATGACAAGGTGGGAGAATACAGATTAGACTTGGTAATTGATGATAAGGTTATTGTCGAACTTAAAGCGGTGAGTGAATTTCATCCAGTTCATAAAGCGCAGATTATTTCATACTTAAAGGCTACAAGGTTGAAAATAGCGTTACTACTCAATTTCGGTACTGAAAAAGTTGAATATAAAAGGTTTATATTATAAATGAATATTAACCAAATATCATCTGCGTATATCTGTGGCTAAATTTTATGGAAAGAGTTAAATTTGAAGAGTTTGTCACTGAGGCAGTAAAAGACTTGCCTAAGTTTTTTAAGAAAAAGATGGAGAATATCAGTATTGTTATCGAAGATTTTCCGTCTTTGGAAATTCAAAATCAGATGCATCACGGTCCTTATGGACTTTTAGGGTTATATCAGGGAGTACCATATACAAAAAGGAATACATGGTATGCTAATGTTATGCCGGATAAGATTATAATCTATCAAAAGCCAATAGAAAATTATGCCAAGACCGAGCCGGAGATAAAAGAATTAGTCCGCAAAGTCGTTATGCACGAAATCGGGCATTATTATGGGCTATCAGAAGAAGAATTAAGAAAAGCAGGTGTATGACATGATTACACAGATTATATACGAGATTACACAGATTTTATTGCTGGTATGTAATCAGAGTAATCTTTTTGAAATCGGTGTAATCAATTACAGGAGGTAATTATGAATAAATTTCATTCAACAACAATAATTGGTTTAAGAAAAGGCACAATATGTGCGATCGCGAGTGATGGTCAGGTTACCTTCGGAGATACTATTGTCAAAGAAACGGCTAATAAAGTCAGAAAAGTGTATGATGATAAAATTTTAGTCGGATTTGCCGGTTCAGCAGCTGATGCCTTTACCCTTTTTGAGCGATTTGAGAATAAATTACAGGAATTTCATGGTAATTTACCCCGTGCAGTAGTGGAACTGGCAAAAGACTGGCGGCAAGACCGGGTTTTAAGACGACTTGAAGCACTTTTGGCAATCTTAAATCAGGAACATTCTTTTATCGTATCTGGTTCGGGTGATGTAATCGAACCGGATGACGGAATTGTTGCAATCGGTTCTGGTGGGGCTTATGCTTTAGCCGCAGCGCGGGCAATGGTAAAATATACTGATTTAGAGCCAAAAGTTATTGTATCGGAAGCGATAAAAATCGCCGCCCAAATCAATATCCATACCAATCAACAAATAGTTATAGAGACTTTAGAGTAAAAAGTAGAGTAAAGTAGTTTTTATCATTTCGTATTTGAATCTTTCAATCTTCTAATCTTTGAATAGTCTCGGTAGGGTTTGACCTACTATATTACCTACTAAGTTGTCTAGTGGGCAGTCTACTAGACAGTCCGGGGGCTAGCTTATCTGACCACCTACTAGAAGACCTACCCCCTAACCCCCTAGCTCACCTACCAGGTTACCTACTATATGACCTAACCCATTATCTACTAGGTCACTTACCAGATTACCTACTAGATTATCTGGTAGATGACCAAGTAGATTACCTACTATATTACCAAGTAGGTTACCTACCGGGTCAAGCAGACCCGTGAGTCAGAAATTTTGGAGATTTAAAGAGAACCTTTCCGATTTGTTTCTATAATATGAAAAATTGTCTATTTAAGTTTTAATCTCATGTTACATTGACAATAAATGGTATCTTATCACTTTTAAACTTTTCACTCGTTAAACTATAAAGTAACGTATATTTACCTGGCTTATCTGGTGTTGTAATTTCTAATTCACTGGTATATTGAAGGCCTTGGCAAATTGGCTCGTTGAAAGGTTTGTTGGTAGTTAATGCATTTGGTATATCAAAATTTTTAGTTTGCGTCCATTTTGATTTGTTGTTCGGAAAATCAAATCCCTGCGGAGCATGAAAGCAAACCTGGGTATGATGTGCTGGATCTCCCTGAAGTAATTCAATATTAAATTTAATTGTAAAATTAGTATTTTTTGCTATTTGAAAAGGAGGTGTGGTTTCATCAAAATTTAACTTTAGAACTGGTCTTTTAGATTCTTCATTTTCTGCAATGGCTTGTTTAAAAGCATCAACAGTCATTTGCATAAGTGCTTCTTCAGCTGGATATGCTACTTCCTGTACCACTTGCATAATTTGATATTGTTTTATTAATCCAATAATGATAAATATACAAGCTATTGTAAATAACCCGTAAATAATGCCTATCGCCTTTGTAGTTACAAACTGATTCAAAAGAAGTCCTTGTGCAAGTAATACGGTAATAAATGATAAAGTGAACCAGAAGAAAGGAACAATACTTCCCTGTAAAGAAAGCTTTCCATATGTCTTGCCAATCTTTTTTATTTCTTCTTTTGATGCTTCGTTTTTCTTAATAATTTTATCGAGATTTTCTTTCGCTTCTTTTATTTGAGCATGTTGTTTTGTTTCTAATATTTTTTGATATGTTTTGTTTTCGGCTTCAAGTTCGATTTTTAATTCTTTATCACGCTTACTGATTTGACTTTCCTCTTCTTCTTTTCGTCTTTTTATGGCTCGTCCTAAAAGAGAAACAGTTAATACATAAATTAGCGGAACTATACCCATCAAAAGCAAACTAAGTTGTAATAAACCACTTATGAATTTTTCCATTTACGCTCCTTATTTATTAAGATATGAAATATTTGCATATTAAACAATTACTTTATATTTTCAATATTAATTAACTTCTATCATTTGTCAATATAAATATTATATAAATTAGGTAGTTACATATTGAAATAGCCAAAATGTCATTTGAAAAACCATAGGCACGACTCTCTTTTTATTATTTCGGTCACTATATCGATTGGAAAATTTGAAGATTAGAAGATTCAAGATTAATCAGACAATCTTTCAATCTTAAAATCGTTATTTGGTCATTATCCTGTAAATCCTGTCAGTGACGAACTATTACGGGTGCGACCCGTCAAACCGGGACGCACCCGTTTTTATTCGATGACAGTTTGTTTTATTCGCGTAATTCGCTTCATTCGTAGTATGGGCTCGCGTTCGCTTCGCCTACGCTCCGCGTTCCGTGGCTAAAAAAATCCCGTTAATCCTGTCAAAAAGAATTCGGTCTTCTATGAAATTTAGTCTTTCCCTTTCTTAATAAACGGTGTTAGTAAATCAATTGGGATTGGGAGAACTATCGTCGAATTCTTTTCGGTGGCAATTTCGGTCAGAGTCTGAAGAAATCTTAATTGGATCGATATTGGTGCTTTAGCTAAAACTTCTGCTGCTTCCCGCAGTTTTTCTGCTGCTTGAGATTCGCCTTCCGCGTGAATTACTTTTGCCCGACGTTCACGCTCGGCTTCGGCTTGGCGGGCAATCGCACGCCGCATTGTTTCCGGAATATCAACATGTTTTATTTCAACCATTGTAACTTTAATTCCCCATGGGGCGGTCTGTTCATCGATGATTTTCTGTAATCGGTGATTAATCAAATCACGTTTCATCAACAAATCATCTAATTCATACTCTCCTAACACACTACGGAGTGTTGTTTGGGCAATTTGTGATGTTGCGTAAAGATAATTTTCAACTTCAATTATCACCTTTGCTGCATCAAACGGACGAAAATACGCAACCGCGGTTACACTAAGCGATATATTATCTTTGGTGATGACATCTTGTGGTGGAACATCTAAAGTAACCACGCGTAAGCCAACCTTGACCATTCGGTCAATAAAAGGTATCAGTAAAATCAACCCTGGTCCTTTGATACCAATAAACCGACCTAAACGGAAAATTACGCCGCGTTCGTATTCTCGCAAAATTTTTATCATTGTCGACAAAATAATGAAAACAATGATTATTAATGCAATTAGACTATACATAGTACCTCCATAGACGTTTTGATTTTTACAAAATAATTGATAAATACTTTATAAATGCTACTCATTACTTATCGATTGTTGTGTCTCTTCATGGGACGGTTCTTTTTTTAGTTGCACAACAATCCGAAATAGAGATTCTTCGCGAAGTTTATCCAGCACTTTTGTAAAAGTGCTGGGCTCAGAATGACAAGAAGAGGATGAGTTGTCTATTTATAAACCGCTTTTAAGGCGTCGGCGATAAGCTGGGCAGAATATTTTATCCGTTGCGGTTTTCTTAAGAATTGGGAAATTTCCAGTTGAAATGAGTAGTCGGGAGTGCCAAAATGATATTGAACCCCGTTGTGTCTTGACCATGCCGCATATCGTTCTCCAATTCCGACATTAATTGAATAATCAACCTCCAGTTTCTCGGCTAATAATGTCCTCAGTTTTTCAATATCCTCTGGCTCTGCTCGAATCTCGCTATAATTGTTTCGGGCACCCGGACGTTCTCGTGCGCCTTTAAGTTGCCCATCAAGATACTTTGCTCCAAAACCGATATCGATGCCCAGATTCGTGCCGTCGTCGTCCATGCCGTGAATGTAGATGATAATCGCCCTGCCATTCCAATATTTTCTTGAGTCTTCCGTATATTCTTTAATATGCTCATAAAACTCTTTCATTTCCGGACATCGCTTATCCCATAAATATATCTGTTGCGCGTCTGACCATGGTAAATTATTGAAATCTTCGACATAAGGATTCTGATATGAACGGGTACTGGTTTTTTGAACATAAATCTCATTGATAACCACTGATGCATTAAGCAGTCGCGCAATTTCTTCGGCGAGTTCTTTAGTCCTTAAATCGTCGCCGGCGGCATGCGGGGCAACAAAGATAAACTTAGAGTTTCCCTTTTCTCTTATTCCGTAATTGGTTCGCGGCATCAGTTTTGCTTTGGCATCTTTATCGTATCACTGTAGTTAACTCGTCCAACGTATCACTCTTCTCAATGGTTTTATAACGATGCCCGCACCAATAATGCCAATCGCGAAGTAAATAAACACATCGCCATACCGGCGATAGAACGTTGGTTTTAATGGAGACGGAACCGAATCAATTACGACGGCTTGAGTTAATAATTTGGTTCGACTTTTTATTCGGGCATAAGGGTCGGCAATCAAAGAAATCCCGTTATTGGCGCATCGGACTAATGGCACGCCATTTTCAACCGAGCGCAAAATTGCTAATTCGCAGTGTTGGTATGGACCTGGTGTCTTACCAAACCAGCCGTCGTTGGTAATATTAACGAGCATATCAGCGCCGCGTTTAGTAAATCCCCGCGTCAAATCCGGCAAGATTGATTCAAAACAGATAAGACATCCAAAAGCGTTAAGCTTGAAGCGTGAAGCGGCAAGCGTAAAAATGGTAAATTCTTTTCCCGGCGTACAATCCCCCATATCACCGGTCTCAATTTTTCTGAATAATGGTATTTTATCTGCATACGGTATTTTTTCCGAGAACGGCACTAAATGAATTTTACGGTAAATCTCTTTAAATGTCGGTAGGGGTTTACCCCGCCCTTCTCGATAAAATAAAGAATCTAATAATGAAGCTGAATCCAATAAAGAAGGGCGGGGCTCAAATAACACTGCCCCGTTGTAGTAAATTGGGCTACCCGGTATATACAGCGGTGTTCCGGTAAACAGATAAACATTATTGGAATCGACCATGCTTTGTATCGTATCACGAAGCACTTCATTTCTTGTTATATCGGATAAGGTCGCGGTTTCGGGCAGGATGATTAAATCAGGTTTACCCTGCATTGCTCGACCAATCAAACCAAGCAGTTCGCTAATCAGGCGTGTTCGACTTTGATAATCACCTTTTTCATTTGGACCAACATTAGGTTGCACAATGCCAACTTTCAGCATTGCCGGTAATTCCTTAATTCGCAATAAACCATAGCTGATCGGTAGGACAAATGACAGAAGTAATATGATTACATAAGTAAGCTTATGTTTCTTTTTTAGTATCCAATAAATAAGTACATTTATCCATAAAACCCATGCCGATAATCCATATACACCAAAGATTGAAGCCATTTGAACAATAGATATATAAGGCGTCTGGGTGTAACCTAAAAACCCCCATGGAAATCCGATTTCGGATTTAGTTCTGATAAATTCCATAACCGCCCAGACCAAAGGTGCGAAGGCGACGCCTAAATATTTTGTCACAACCGAGAAAACCGCGGCGTATAATCCCAAATAGAAAAATAGAATAGTTACACCTAAATAGAGTAAAATTTTTGTCGTCGGTTCAATCGGAATAATTAAAAAATATAGCCACCAGAGATGAAATAATGCAAACGCTGCCCCAAACAACAGTCCGTACCAGAATACTTTTTTGTACGAATATTTATTTATCACGAACAGCAGTGGAATTATTGCAAAGTATGCTAAAAACCTTAGCGGGAATGGCGCAAAAGCGAAACTTAACGCGGCAGTGGATATTATAAGAATTAATGTCATCAAGACAGAATTATTGTTCTTACAATGGTTACGATGATTTTATTGCCACTTCTTTTTGGCTTGCGTACGATTTATAAAACGCCTCAGTGACTTCGCTGATTGCCAGGCCGTCTTTACCCGATATCGGTAATTTTGTTTCTTTGCTGATGCTGTCAATAAATAAATCAATCAACAGTTGATACGCTGCCTTTTGATAGTCTTTTTGCCCGCCTGGCAAAGCGGGTGTGACATTGACTAAATGTCCGTGCATTTCTCGGTGAATTTGGACCGGATTCAGTAAAGCCGCACCTTTATGGCCAAAGATATTAAAATATGTGAAGTCACGTTCCTGTAACATACTATAACCGACTTCAATTGTTAATGTTTGATTTTTTTCTAATCGAAGCAGTGCAAAAGCGCTGTCCTCCACCTGATTCCGTTCATTCTTTTTATAACCGGTTCCGACAATCGACAATGGTTTTATCGGTCCCAATAACCAGAATGCAATATCTAATATTTGACTCCCGAGCGAAAGAAATACACCGCCACCCGCTCGAAGACGCTCTGCCCACCAACCGGTTACTGCCCATTCGGTACGACCTCTAAGCCAACCTGCCTTGCTGTAATAAATCGAACCAAGTTCACCACCGTCGATAAAATTCTTTATCATCTGTACATCGGTTCTCAAACGCTGCACCAAAGCCGGCAATAAGATTTTTTTCTTCTTGGCGGCGAGTTCGATTGCTGATTCCGCTTCCTCGGCGGTAATTGCCATTGGTGTTTCAACCAAAACATGCTTATCATACTCTAACGCACCCATCGCCATCGGTATGTGAAGATAGTTGGGAGTGGCAATAATTACTGCATCAATTTCTTCATCGGCATGAAGGTCTTCGAAATTAATATAGTGTCGTTTTATATTGTATCGAGATGTAAGATAATCAAGTTTTCGAACATCGGTGTCACAGATCGCGACTACTTCAGCGGTTTTACTCCTTTTTAATATTGGTAAATATAGTAATTGGGTTTGCACTCCGCAACCAACAATGCCAATTCTGACTTTTTCTTTCATTTTAACCTCTTTTAATCTTTACTCTGTTTCCGACAATTTCCAATTTGTTTTCCGCAAACAATTTAATCGCTTCCGGGTAAGCTATGTGTTCTTGTAGCAGAATTCGCTCGGCCAGTGCCTGTGGGGTATCATTGTCTTCAACCGGCACTATTTTCTGGATAACAATTGGTCCGCCGTCGACATCGGTCGTAACAAAATGAACCGTGCAACCGGAAAATTTAGCGCCCGAATTTAAGATTGCTTCGTGGACATGTTCTCCGTATAACCCTTTCGCCGCCGGGAGTAATGCTGGATGAATATTTAGAATCCGGTTGGGGTAATGACTCACAAACAACTCGGTAAGAACTCGCATAAAACCGGCTAAACAAATTAAATCAGCTTGCCTTTTATTTATTTCTTCTATCATTGCTCTTTCAAAATCTTCGCGTGATGAATAATCTTTGTGATTAATAAATACGGTTGGGATGTTGTGTTTGCTGGCTCGCTGCAAAGCATATGCGTCCTGCTTGTTTGAGATAATAACTGCGATTTCCGCCGGCACATAATTTTCTTCAACCGCATCAATTATCGCCTGTAAATTGGTTCCGCCACCTGATACCAAAACCGCCAGCTTGAGCTTGGGCATAAACTTATGATAAATAATATATTCGGTTTGTCAATGTTACTATTTCGGAAGTATGCTGTAAAATTATCGTTTATACTCTGGGTTTAACCGTATGGTTTGGATGCGGCTTGAAAAAACTTCCTGCCTATTGAGTCTTTAAACTTTTTATCTTTTCCTGAATTGCCTGTACTTGCGCTTCGCTCAGTTTTTCCTTATTTTCTAATGCCTTCTGATACCAGTACAGCGCTTTCTGATTATTGTTTTTCTGCTCGTAAATAACTGCCAGTTCCCTCATCGCATTCGCATCTTTGGGACTTAAGTTAATCGCTTTCTTGTAATCAGCAATCGTTTTATCTAATTCTCCGATTTTTTCATACAACAAAGCACGATTATAATAAGCTTTGCCATACAGCGAATCAAGTCCAATTGCTTTCGTAAAATCGGCAATCGCTTTCGTCATGCTATCCAGTTTATTATAAGCCAGCCCGCGATTTAAATAAGATTTAGCATCTTTTGGTCCGAGTTCAATCGCTTTATTATAATCAATAATCGATTTTACAATGTCACCCTTTTTGTAATAAGCGATACCGCGGTTATTATACGCCCTGACATATTTGCTGTTCGATTCAATCGCTTTGCTAAAACAGACAATCGCGCTGTCAATGTTGCCCTTGGCATAATAGCCGTTGCCCTGATTATATAATTTGTCGGCAATCGTCTGCGTTGTATCCGCTGCTTTAATTATACCTGGCAAAATTATTATCATTGCCATTACGGGCAATAAAAATCTTTTCATATTATTTTTTATTTTCCTTTGCCTGACAGCTGGTTTAAGTGGTTAATAATCCACCCGCCTTTGTCCGGCAGATTTTCTTTGTTTTGCAATGCCGTCTCAAACCAGACTATTGTTAATTTCACTATTATTAGTCTATTTTTAAATATGCTCAAAGTCAAGCGGTTTTTTCTTTTAAAATTTTACGGTGCATCAATTCATTTGAATATAACTTTAAATTTATAGAATAAATAATGTAGCATTGAGAATATTATTTTTACTTGACGAACTAAAAAAAATCAGTTATATTTAAGAACCGAAATGAAAAAATCACATCCTAACCCAGTCGTGTCAACCGCGAAATTGGGTATTGAAATAAGCGTAATTAAGGAATTTTGTAAAGGTTGCGGCATCTGTGTTGAGTTCTGCCCCAAAGACGTTCTTGCCTTAGGTAGTGATTTAAAGGTAAACTGCATTAATATTGAGGCGTGCAACGGCGATGCACTCTGCGACGTAAGATGCCCGGATTTTGCGATATTTGTCAAAAACCCTAAAAAGAAAGCGGTGAAGAAATGAGCCCCTCCCTTCCCTTAAAACAAACAGATAAGACAGGTTTAAGCGATATCAGGAAGGGCGGGGTGAATCCAGCCCTTCCCTATAAACACATAAGTAAATATAATAAATGTCATAAAATTAACAACCAAGAAATGAACCTAATTAGATTAATAAATCAAGGAAGGGCGGGATGAACCAACATTCAGAACTATTATCCGGTAATGAAGCTACCGCATTAGGTGCAATTAGAGGTGGCGTAAGGTTTTTTGGTGGTTATCCCATAACGCCATCAACCGAAATTGCAGAAATCATGGCACTTGAATTGCCAAAGTTGGGTGGGGTTTTTATCCAGATGGAAGATGAAATCGCCAGTATCTGCTCAATTATCGGTGCATCGGCAGCGGGCATGAAATCAATGACTGCGACTTCTGGCCCGGGCTTTTCATTAATGCAGGAAGGTATCGGTTATGCGGTAATGACCGAAGTGCCGACCGTAATCGTCAATGTTCAGCGCGGGGGTCCGGCAACCGGTCTGCCGACCAAAGTTGCCCAGGGTGATGTGATGGCGGCGCGCTGGGGAACTCATGGCGACCATCCGGCTGTCGCATTGGCGCCGTGGAGTGTGATGGAATCATTCACGCTCACAATCAAGGCGATTGAATTTGCCGAGCGTCTGCGCATGCCAGTAATAATACTTTCGGATGAAATTGTCGGACACATGAGAGAAGTTGTTTCATTGCCCGAGACCGTGCCAATTTACGAACGAAAGAAACCGACCAAATCGCCGGACGAATATCTGCATTATGGGGATGATACCAATTTTGACAGCCCGATCGCCAGCTTTGGCGAAGGTTATCGGATTCATATCTCGGGTTTAACCCATCGCAAAGATGGTTTCCCGACCAACGACCCGAAAACAATTGCCTGGAAAATGGACCGCTTGCAGAAAAAGCTCGACCTGAACCGCGACTGGCTTCACTTTACCGAGCAGATGGATTTGGATGCCGAGACCGTGATTGTTTCCTACGGCAGTTCGGCACGCACTTCCTTGGAAGCAAAATATGAGTTTGAGAAAAAGAATGGTAAGAAGATTGGATTTTTAAGATTGATAACACTGTGGCCTTTTCATTACACAAAAATGGCTGATATGCTACAGCATGCAAAACGCGTGGTGGTTGTGGAAATGAACCAGGGACAGATGATAAGAGAAATCGCAAGGGCGGTTCGCCGCGGTGTTGATGTTATTGGTGTCAATCGTGTTGACGGTGAACTGATAACCCCGGAAGAAGTTTTGGCGGTACTATGATTGAAATATCAAAAATACAATACCAAAAACCAAAAACACATACGCAAAAATGTAAAAATGGTGCAGTTATTAATACTGATAAAATAATAGTTTTTGAATGTTTAATTTGTGTTTTTAATATTTGGTTTTTAATTTTTCATATATAAATATGAACTCAGAAATTGTAGAATATCTTCGTTTAGATGACCGATTCCCGCATATTCTCTGTCCGGGTTGTGGTATTGGTTCAGCAATGAATGCGATGGTGCGGGCAATTAGCGAATCGGGTATGAATAAAAATGAAGTCTGCGTAGTTTCTGGTATCGGTTGCTCGTCACGAGTCCCTGGCTATATTGACTGTGACACCTTTCATACTTTACACGGTCGAGCAATTCCATCAGCAACCGGGGTCAAGCTCGCTCATCCGAATATGGAAGTAATCGTTATCGCCGGTGACGGAGATTTACTGGCAATCGGGGGCAATCATTTCATACATGCCGCGCGACGTAATCTTGATATGACCGTAATTTTGATTAACAACTTTAATTATGGTATGACCGGCGGGCAATTTTCACCAACAACACCGCAGGGCAAAAGAGGAACAACCGCTCCTTATGGTTCAGCAGAACGGGATTTCAATGTTTGTGAGATGGCAAAAGCAGCTGGTGCAGTTTTTGTCGCCCGCAGCACAACTTATCATACACCACACTTAAAAGGTCTGATTAAACAGGCGATGAAGAAAAAAGGGTTTGCGATAGTTGAAGTTGTTTCCCAATGCCCGACCTTATACGGACGGTTAAATCGAATGGGCGATGCAATTAAAATGCTCGAATATTACCGCGACAATTCGATAACTGTCACACAGGTTAAAGAACCAAAAGATGCAGAAGGTAAAATTGTTATTGGTGTATTATGGGACAGCGAAGCTCCCGAATATTCTGAAGTTTACAAAAAAATAATTGAAATAGCACAAAAGAAATGAAACTACGAAATTTTACAGACGTCGTTGCGCTGTTGCCAAAGGCAACCCCGAAGCAATCTCATGCTGTTATCAATTGGAGATTGCCACGCCTTGCGGCTCGCAATGACACCGCATGTCATTCTCGTGTTAATCTTGTGGTTAAAAATATATGAGAAAAGAAATAAGATTAGCTGGTACGGGTGGTCAGGGTCTGCTTAAAGCCGGTGAAATATTAGCGGAAGCCGCGGGTGTTTATGAAAACAAAAAGGTAATACAAACCCAAAGTTATGGTCCGGAGGCAAGAGGCGGGGCATCTAAGACTGATATAATTATATCCGATGAAGAAATTCTATACCCAAAAGCACGTCAGGTCGATATTATTTGCTGTCTTTCTCAAAAATCAGTTGATGCTTTTCTGAAAGATTTAAAAGATACCGGCATTGTTATCGTTGATAGTTTCTATGTCAAGCCCTGTAACGCAAAAAATGTTTTTTCCCTGCCTTTATCTTCTGAAACCAGACAGAAGTTTGGTCGAGAACTGTTTACCAATATTGTCTTACTGGGTGCATTAGCT
>Ga0315294_10000469_pt1 | contig 43100 bp, 66 predicted proteins | sample YL17G13_40_MG_FD_203626 | JGI IMG/M metagenome (GOLD analysis project Ga0315294, IMG submission 203626) | Sediment microbial communities from Yellowstone Lake, YNP, Wyoming, USA - YL17G13_40 | ecosystem: Environmental > Aquatic > Freshwater > Lake > Sediment | place: USA: Wyoming | collected... | reverse complement strand
AGAGATTTAATCACCTATGGGCTTCAGGATACTATTGTGGAAGTGCAGGTCATGTAAGCCAAGAACAAGTAAAAAGATACATCCTTGAACAAGAAGGCAAAAGCCCATTTGAATACGATGTCTACAACTGCCCAGAAGCCTTAAAAGGACAACTAAAAATAGGTGATTTCTCCAATGTTTGAAGCAGAAGAATTAATCAAACAATCTATTGAGAAGTATGGAGAGAATATTGGGGTGGCTTGTAGTTTTGGAAAAGATAGTCTTGTAGTTCTTCACATGGCTTTAAAATATAATTGGAACATAAAGGTTTTCTTTAATAATACTGGAGTAGAATTTCCAGAAACAATCAAATTTAAAGAAGAAATAACTAAATTATGGAATCTTAACTTGATTGAAACTAAGCCCTATAAGAATATGACTTTCTGGAAATGCCTTGACAAGTATGGATTACCAACTTGTAGAGGAGGGAAAAAGAAGTTACATACTCCTAAATGTTGTTATTACTTAAAAGAAAAGCCTACTCAAATAGCTTACAAAGAGCATAAGATAAAAGCTATTTTTACGGGGATTACTCGTTGGGAGAGTAGAGTGAGAAATCTTGTTTTCTTAAAGTATGAGAATTTAAGAGATGATGATATTAATATTGGAACTTGTGGACAGAGATATTTCTCTAAAAGTTGGAATATCTGGAAGATACACCCAATAATTAGCTGGAAAGAGGAAGAAGTTTGGGATTATATAAAGAGGAATAATTTACCAATTAATCCTGTTTATCAGAAATGGAATGGTGTTCATAGGAGGGTTGGTTGTTTGCCTTGCACAGCTTATACAACTTGGGAGAAAGTATTAAGCAAAAGCCACCCTCAAATTTATAGACTATTGAAGAGAAAACAACATCCAGAACAAAGAGAATTGGAGGTAGAGGCAAGGACTAATGCTGTGGCAGTGGTTACTACTGACGGCATTCCTCCCAAAGATAAATCTTTGGGTATCCTGCCTACGATTTTATGAACGAAAAAAGGATAAAGGAGGTAAAGTAAAATGAGCACGAAAACAACGTTATTCAGTGGAGGTTCAGAATATGGAGAAAATGGAAAACACGAAATAGGAATACACATCTATAAAGAGTTACATGAACCAGAAGAATCCGTGATTGTTGAAATTAATTGTAGCACTTGTTATTGCAATTATAAATTCTTAATGACAGAACATTTGGGAATGCAATTAGCTAATATTCTTAAAGAAACATCAATAGTACCAAAAATAAGGAGGAATAAAAATGATGAAGCAAGACGAACTAAGCGTAGAAGAACTAGAAAACCACAAGATAATGGTAAGACACAACACAACTGAAGAAGTAGAACCAGAAACCATAATAAAGATAGTGGAGGACATACAAAAAAAGATTGAGGAAGACAAGAAAACAATAGAAGAAGCAACAAAAAACCTCAGCATCTTAACAGAAAGACTAGAAAAGCTTAATGAAGTATTACCAAAAGCAAAACTATGGGCAAAAGAAAACTTGTAGTTAGTATTAAGGAGTTCGGAATGGTAGACGAGAAACTATCAGAAAGAAAAGGAAAAAAAGAACCAGCAGCATGAAACTGCACACAGTAAGATTGCATGACACAAAAGAAGAAATAATAATAGACTACCACAGCCCATACGTTTGTCCTGTATGTAAAGCAAAAGGATATAAGGCGCTTAACAGCAAGGAAGAAATGATAATGGTAGAACTAACAGGATTAAGCGAATGGAAAAGACACAAACACCCAAAAAACCTAATATATTAGGAAAAATCTATAATTAATTAATAATCGGGGAAATAACCGATAAAAACCGATGGCAGCCAAAACCATAAGAGAAGAAAGAGCATTAAAAGCATGGAAACTCTACACTAGCGGATTAAACATGCAAGAAATAGCCAAAGCACTAAACAACCATTACGAGACTACTTGGAAAGACATACACTACATGATGAGAAAAATAGGTCATGAACAACTCAGTCTCAAAGGCATGGAATACCTCACAAAATGGATAAGTCAACAAGATAGTCGCATCAGAAGACTCATAACTCATTTGAACAAACCAGATATAAATCTTAAAGAAGAACTGAGCATAATTGACAGACTTCAGAAAGAACATGAGATAGCGCTCAAAACCGGTGCCAGTCTGGGATTGCTTACCGGTGAAAACATTCAAGTCATAGGCACCCAGAACATTCAAAGGAACGAATTAAGCATTTACCAGATAATAGAAGCAGCCGAGAAAGCAGAAAAGCATGATGACAGACCAAGAATTACTAATCCAGTGGTGGAAGAACAAGGAAGTGAAAAAGCTTTGTAAAGCTTTCTTCAACATAAACCTAACCTCAAAGCAAGAGAACCTTGTGAGACTAATAGCCTATTCTGAACACAAGAGAGCGACTATCTGCTGCATGACACGCTACGGCAAGAGCTTTTGCGTTAGCATGGGAATAATACTGTGGCTTATCAGGAATCATGACAAGAAAATAGTTTTGATTGCTCCCACGCATGAGAAGACCATGATAATAAGGAACTACATAGCAGGCTTTCTGACTTGGAATCCCGTATTAGCAGAACTTCTGGATATTGACAAGAAGGGCATAGAGCGCATAAGAAAAGAGGTGAGCAAGAACAGGATGACCTTTAAGCGCAATAACGAGTTAAGAACACTTACTGCTGAGGGTCAAGGACAAGCGCTTATGGGATGGGGAAGCGACTTATGCCTTGTGGACGAAATTTGCGATATAGACTATGAAGTATATCGTAGTAAGATTACCAGGATGCTGGGAGACAATCCAGAAAGCGTTTATATAGAAATAGGCAATCCCAATCATAGAGATGGACAGATGTGGCAGCATTGGACGAACCCTAACTGGCATCATGTCCATATAGATTATACCATAGCCTTATCTGAGAAACGGATTAGTCAGGATTTCATTGATGAGCAGAAAAGCATATTGACAGATAGGGAATTCGGAATACTTTACAGAGCAGAGTTCCCTGAAGAAAGCGAAGACCAACTAATTCATTGGAGTTGGATACAAGAAGCTATTAAGAGCGAAAAAAAGCTTATTGGAGAGGTTGTTGCCGGAGCAGATATTGCTGAGAAAGGCAACGACACAACAGTATTAACCATAGGAATAAAAGACAAGGAAATGGGAGAATATGAAGTGACAAAGATAATGCACTGGGATCAAGCAGAAACCATGACTACAGTAGGAAGGATTGCTGAAGCAATAAAAGAAATGGGAATTAAAAGGATTACGGTAGACAGTAGCGGAATAGGTGCGGGAGTGTATAGTAGACTACAAGAGTTGAGAAGCGAAAAAGTCATAAACTGCATAGTAAAAGACTACAGGGGAGGAAAAAGCCCCACTAATAAAGCATCTCAAGCAAGATACCTCAACCAAAAAAGCGAAGCATACTTCAACCTCAGAGAACTATTTGAGAAGAAGAAGATAAAGATAATAAAAGAGAACATGCTAATAGACCAATTGACAAAGATGAAATGGGAACTAACAAGCAGCATGAAGATAAAGATACTAGATCCAGGAACAAGCGCAGAAGACACCGCAGAAGAAAAAAGCCCCGACTACGCAGACAGCCTATGCTACATGTGCTGGGAAGGAGGAACACCAAGCATGGTGATAATGGGAGGCGAAATGTTTTGGAAGAAGCCCGATGCCTCAGATGCGGCAGATGTTGCTTCACAATCAAAGATGGTAAGCTCTGGAAGCCTTGCAGGTTCCTCATTAAACTAAAGGGCGGTAAGACTCTTTGCAGGATTTTGGGGAGTTTTGGGAAAAATGTTGAAAATCGTAACATTTAAATAACAAAACCACTAAGTATTCTTATTTATGCTAAGCGGAACCAATCCAAAAAAAGTTTTGAACGTTCTTCTGGATGATAATCCGCACAATCACATTAAATGGAGGTCTATTAATGAAGAAGGACAAAATTCAAGCGAGTGTGAAGAAAGAAATAAGTCGCTTGAGAAGTGAAGTCCGTCAACTACAAAGTGTAAAAAAAGACATTAACGCATTTACTGGTATCGTCTCTGGTAACTACTGGACACAGACTGGAAATTTATCATTAATGATAAACCAAATTGCCGTGGGTCAGTGGTGAGGGACGAAAAGCAGTATTAACAGAATACTTTTGGCAGCCTATCAGTTTCGGATAAGTTAAATGCTTACCGACGATAAAAGGGCAGCCGAGGCGTGTTGATACATTTAGTTAAGTCATTAATGATTTACTAAAATCAAGAAACGAGCTTCGGCAGTTCAGCCAATCTTTCTGGGTTACTGCTTGCGTAAAGACAATTGTTGACGAGATAAGCAGTCTTGATTGGGATGTAGTAGCAAGTGATGAATATGAATATGAATGGGTGGCCGACAACATCAAAATAGTCAAAGATTTCTTGAAGTATCCTAATCATAATCATGAAAGCTTCGCTCAACTAATACGTGCCTGTTTAAAAGATATTCTTGAAATAGATGCTGGAGTCTTGGTTAAGGTCTTTGATATTAACAGCTACGATTTCAACGAGATAGAACCTAAAAGTGGAGCTCCTATATTAAAGCCTTTTGGTCAAAGAACCATGACAGAAATTTATTGCAGAGACGGAGCTAGTTTTTTGAAGGAGATTGATAAGTTCGGATTCAATAAAGGATACTGGCAATATTGTCTTACGAAAGAGAATATCATAGATACACGTTCAGGATTTAAAAACGCTGATGAAATAACCACTAAAGACTTTGTATTGGGTAATGATGGCAAATATCACGCCGTTCTTGATAATTACAAAAGGGAATATAGTGGCGAATTTGTTACTCTGAAAGCGCAAGGCGTTCCCGAAATTACTTGCACAAAAGAACATCCGTTCTTAGTTAAGAATGAAGATGGGTCTGAAGAATGGATTAATGCTGGAGAATTGACTGATGATGACGTGCTTATTTCTCAAACACCAATGGATACTCAAGATTTAGCGTGGCTTGAAGTGTATGATAGGAGTAGTAAGGAATTCTATTGGAAAACAACATATAATGAAGCGATTAAGTTATCTAAACAAGGCTTGTTGCCTTGGGAAATTGCTGATAAGTTGCATATAAAAAGGTATGGTAAACGTCAACCAATGATTAGGAAGTGGATAACTAGAAAAGCATTACCTAAATGTTATAATCTTCCAGACCAAATAAAAGTGGATAACGAATTTTTGGAACTTGCTGGGTGGTTTCTCGCAGAGGGTTATGTTAGTAAAGGAAACGTGATTGATTTTACGCTTTCAATATTGGAAGAGGAATATGCAGATAAAATATGCTATCTCATGCGAAACATTTTCGGATTAACTGATTCAAGAATGCAGCAGGATAATGTATTACACGTCAGATTCTTTAGTAAAGTTATATCCTCATTATTCACTCGTTATTTTGGTAAAGGTGCGAAGCACAAGAAATTACCAGCATGGATAATGCAATTGCCAAAAGAAAAACAGGCTTGTCTTTTAAATAGTTTCAATAAAGGTGATGGTTACCAAAGTGATAAGCAGATGGGATTCGTGACCGTAAGCAGAAATTTAGCGTGGCAATTAAGAACTTTGCTTTTGAGACAAGGAGCATATTGCAGTATTTCTTTCACAAAAGGAAAAGAGCACGAGTTCAAAGGCAGAATTATAAAAAGCAATGGTTTCTGGATAATAACTATCAAAGCACAGGAATATTTAGACAAGCTTTCATTCAATACGATTCATAAAAACCTTGGAAGAAATGGGTTGGTGCAATTGCTTGAAACACAATTTCTTGTACCAATACAACTAATCACGAAGAAATTAAAAACCGATATTGTTTACAATATTCATGTTGCGGATGTGCATTGTTTTAGTGCTAATGGAATCATAACTCATAATTCTTATCAGATTCCTGCTCATCCTATGTGGTTTAATGATGAAGAAATAGTTTATCTCTCTGAGCATCCTAGAAGCATGAGTTGCTACGGATACAGTCGTGTTCAGAGCATACTTGATATTATAAAAAGCTTACATTATTCTACTCTTTATAATAAGCGATTCTTTGAAGAAACAACCATTCCTGACGGTATATTAAGTTTGCTTGAGACTAACGAGACAGAAATAAAGGATTTCATGAATTACTGGAATAACGAATTCCGCGCCCAACCACACAAAGTAGCAGTAGTCAATAAAGACTTGAAATGGCAACCATTCAGCGTTAGCCAGAAAGAACTAGAATTCTTGGAGACTCAGAAATGGTACTTTAACATAGTAATATCTTCTTTCGGTCTTAGTCCTAATGAACTAGGAATAACTGATGACCTAAACAGGGCCACTAGCGCTACTCAAAGCGAACTAGTAAAGCGGAAGAGTATAAGGCCATTTCTAAAGTTACTTGAAGCCTATATTAATAAAGGAATAATACCGGAATTCGGATTTGAAGGCATAGAATTCCAATTCATTTATGATGATCCGGCAGAGAAGAAGATGAGACTTGAGAACTGGAATCTTGAACTAACCATGGGAATAAAAACGATAAACGAGATAAGAGAAGAACTAGGATTAGAACCTATTAGTGGAGGAGACGTAAGCAATAGTCTTGCTAATAGGATGATGCAAGGAAATAGTGAGGGAATGAGTGATGAGGAAGAAAGTCAAGCCCCTAACCAGAAAGAAGAAAGAGAATCATCTGAGAGTAAAGGTGATAAGCCTAAGAGCGAGAAGGGTTTAAAGGATTATAAGAAGATGAAGTATGAGGACTTGATTAGAGAACACAAAAAACTTGTCGCGGTATTAGAAGCCGATAATTCTGAAGATGTAAAGCGGATGGCTGCTGAGCAGAAGAAGGAACTTGAAACTTACATTGAGGAATCAAAAAAAAAAGATAACACAGCTTTAAAAGGAGCTAATTCTGATGTTCAATGGATCACGGTGGGTGGAAAGCACATCCCTATCAAACCAGGCCAGAGCAAGGATGAGGCAGTGCATGAGCAAATTGGAGCAAGTTCTGCAAAGCCAGCAGACAATAAGGCCCCAACCAGAGATGAGATGGGCCAAAGCAAAGTGGATGACCAGAATTATGAAGAGTACCTCAAGAAGGATCCTGCAAAGGGTGAGATTAGCCTGGTTGATTATGTGGTGGCGAGGCAGATCCAATATTATAAAAAGGGGGACATCTTATCTGCAGAGACCGCAACAGAGTGGTATAATTCTTTAATTAAAAAAGGTGTTGATGATGGACAATACTATCACGACCAACCAATAAGCATGCCTAGAAGACCAAGCGGAGCAGATTCTCAGCCACAAAATCCTAAACCATGGACTTCTCAACCAAAACCTTATACAGACACCAACCCCAACATCTTAGGACACGGAGGAATAATACAGCAAAGCGATAGTAACAAGGATGAGATTCATTGCCCTATTTGCGGACAACCAAGCCTAACATACCTTAATAGTATGGAGCAAATGCCCGAAGACATAAGATGCACGGCTTGCGGAGCAAGATTCAAAAGCGAAGAATTACTATCAGCGCCTCTCATGGAGGCCATGAGCAACGCACTAGAACAATACAACATAAGCGACCCAATAAGTCTTCCCGAATTGAAGCCTAAGAATTATGATTTTGATAAAAGCAACGATGATGACATGAACGTGAAAGCTTTTGCAGGATTTGACGTAAGCAAAAGCTTCCCATTCGTCCTAGATTACGCAAACAGCAATAGTTACAGAAACCTTTTAAAAGACTACCTATCAGACCTAACTCAGAAGCAGATTGATATGATAAGAAACATACTAAGCACCAGTTTCACTCAAGATAGCAACATAACATACATAGCAAGCAGGATAGACAAAGTAATTCATGATAAGGAAAGAAGCAAGTTAATAGCTAGAACCGAGATAATAAGATTGGCTAATGAAGGAAACCTTATGCGTATAGAAGAAGAGGGAGGAGATAAAGTAGAATTCATATCGGCTCCTGAAGATGGAAGATTATGTAAAACTTGTAAGGAACATGATGGAAAAATCTTCAGCATTAAAGAAGCTAGAGGAATGATTCCAATACACGTAAATTGTAGATGCACGACTGCGGAATACCATGAGATTTAACAAACAAGCGGATACGATGATTCTTATTCAGATTCTTGAAGAACTGAAACAGATAAAAGATATTCTCAAGAAAAGAGGTTAATTTGCACAAAAGAGAGAAATTGAACAAGTTAATAATACTTGAACTAAGCCAATCAACTCTTAAAGCTAATGCTCTGTATAATCATATAAGAAACAAAGACCCTACAATTCTGCGAGAGGAGCACGTTAAGAGTTTCAGAAGCTTTGTCAAAGTGATTAATAGCTTTGGAGAAGTGGAGGCTTTGGGTAACAGAGTGAAGGTTTATGCCCTAAGGAAATAGGATAAACCCTACTAGATTACACAAAAATAGTAAAGCTTAAATAACAAAGACATCATAATACTCTTTCTTATGAACAGTTTTAACATAATTATTCCTTTACAAAAGGATATAAATTCTAATAATCTTACGGGAATAGCCAGCACTACAAACGTTGATAGGGATGATGAGAAGATGAGCGATGAAGCTTTACAATCAATGGTTAACGACATAAAAAAGACTGGAGTAAACCTTTTCGGCAATCACGAGCACGGATGGGAAAACACTCTGGGAGTAATCAATCAAGCAGAACTAATTAATAACAGCGTTCAAGTAGGAATAATCTTGGATGATGCCATTACTAATCCTAAAGTTCCCATGCTATTGAATAAGCTCAAGAAGGGAATTAAACTCGGTCTTAGCGTTGGAGGTAACGTTACGGGATTCAGCTGGGAATACGATAGAAGCCTTGGGAAGAAGATAAAGGTATTGGATAAAGTAAAGATTTACGAAATTTCCGTTGTCGGAATTCCTAGTAACGCAGACAGTTTCTTGACTATTCCTCAAGCTATAGCTAAGAGCGCAAAATTATCTCTACAGGGTTCTGAAGAATCTTGTATTAATTGTTATACAGAAACAAATAAAGGAGTGTGCCCATTATGCCTGACGACTTTATAAAACCAAGAAGCAATTCCAAATACGTTAAGATGAAAGCAGAAAACGAACTTCCCAACACCACTTTTATGAGTCCAGAAGCCATGGGAAACGACCCTTTGGCTCAGATAAAAAAATCTTTGAATAATAAGGAGGAGAATAATATGACCGAGAAAGTAAAACTTAAAGCAGAAGACAAGCCTGAAGAAGATGATAAATGTAATAAAGAACTTCCGGAAGAAAAGCCTGAAGAGAAGGCTATGGAAGAAGTAGACGAAGAAGATGATGATAAGAAAAAGAAGAAGAAAGCAAAGAAAGCAGCAGGAGCAGAAAGTCCATCAGAAGATGCTGCTAGTGCTACTGATGATAATTCAACTTTGAGTCCGGGAGCAAGCGTTCCCAGCACTCCTCAAGACGTATTCGTTCCGCAAAGCGGAATAAGTGTAGCTAGAGAACAAAGTACCCCTATGGGTAAATCAGTAGAGCCTGATTTGCTTAAAAGCCCTTTGTTCGTTAACCTGTCAAAGCAACTTGATGGGATAAGAGAGGCCGTCAGCAATAAGATAACGGCTTTGGAAAAATCTGTTAACGACAGATTAAACAATGTATTGAAAGACATGGATAAGATAGAGAAGTTCTATAAGCAGAGCTTCTACAAAGCAATAGACGAAAACGTTGCTCCTGAAAGTGTTCAGCGACAATCCATATCTAAGCAGATAGCAGACGGAGAAGTTAGATATAGGCAAAAATAAATGGAGGAATGAAATGGAACAGATTAATTTTAGTAAAGCCTATGTCGGGAGCAATGGATTACCGGAAGACATGGTTACTTGTGACGGCATGAGTAACTATGATATGAGGAAAAGCATAGCAGGAGAATTGATGGAAGGGGGATTCACAATCAGAAAAGCCCTTACAACAACTCTAAGCACATACGCAGCAGGAAACTTACCAGTACTTATTCCTGTTTATGTTGACCCGGAAATCGTTGACCTGACAAGGAGAGCAACACCATTAGTAGAACTCATTCCAAGAGTTACTAACTATGGAAAAACAGCTGATTACAACCAGATAACGGCTATCAGCACGGCACAGCTCTTGCCAGAAGACAGCGCACTAACAGAGCAAAACGACACCTACGTAAGAAGAAGCGTATTGTTAAGATACCTTTACAGCGTAGGAAGAGTAACTGGTCAAATGTTCGCAGCAAGTAAACAATACCTTGCAAGCGGGGGATACGTAGACGCTTTAAGTCTTGAAGTCAAGAACAAAACCTTGGCATTGAAAAGGCTAGAAGAAGCAGCAATACTTCTTGGAGACCATACAGCAGCATGGACAGAACCAGTAAACAGCACAGTGATGCCAGCAGCAGATAGTTACGACGGCTTATGGAACTTGATAAGCGGAGCAAACGCTAGCGGATTAGCTCTCGGAGGAGCAGCAGGCAACAGAACCGACATGGCTGGAGTAGCACTTGGAATAGGCAATATAAGAACAGCTGTCAGGACTTGCAGAACCAGTGGTGGAGAACCAAACCTAATAGTTTGTGACTACGCAACCTATGACGCAATAAAGGCACTCATCCAGGACCAACTAAGATATGTCAGCACTACGACTATTGCTTGGGGAATAACTACTGTAAGCTTTGAAGGACTGCCAATAATTGCGAGTAGGTTCCTTAGCACGACAGCAGGAACAGGAGCTATGGTTCCAGCAACAGGAAGAAGCCTATTCGTCCTAGACACTAACGTTATAGAGATGAGAGTCTTACAAGATGTTAGTTACGAAGAGTTGGCTAAAACCAATGACAGCATCAAATTCATGCTAAAATGCTATGAAGTGTTAATTGTGAAAGCACCACAATTCAATCACGTAATCATAGACATAGGAGCATGAGGAGGACTGTAAAATGGCAGTAGTTTTTACACAAGATACGGCAACATGGGTGAAGGAAGTAACTCCGAATACGGGAGTGAAAATACTCCAAGTAAGATTACCAGCAACATTTGTCGGAGGAACCGACAGTTTGACTGTTGACCTTACAAGATACGGAGCTAACAACGTCACGGGAGTGCTAGTATTCAGGGAGACAACAGCAGGAAGCGCGGGAGGCCTAGATGCTGTTCATGCAGGAACAGGTTCGGAAACGGGTTGGACTTACAGCGTAACGGCAGGAGTGCTAACAATAACTCCTCTGCTACCAGCGACTACTTGCGTGCATAACGCAATAATCTTTGCATACTAAAAAAACTTTTTTATTTTTTTTTTTGGATTGCCTTTACAATTATGGCAAGGTAGAGGGTGGAAGACCCTCAGAAAAGAAAAAGCAACAAAGGAGGAAAAATAAGATGGTATCATCAAGAGGATTATACGGAACTAACGGAGTAGCAGCTACGCCATTCACCCAGAGTCCATATACATGGGATATGAATGTGGGGAGTTTGGTGACTGGAGCAGAACTACACGGACTAACTATAACAGCAGCAGGAACATTCGCGGGAGGAAGCACAGGATTAGTAGGACTAAATGTTGTCACAACAACCGCAGGAAGCGCCGGAATGTGGGCTAACGCCATCTATGCGAGAGTAGTTGAGGGAACAACCAAGAACGTTAATGGTTATATAAGCGTTGCAGAATTTCAAGCAGAAGTAGCTCAAACAACAGCACCGCCCTGTAGTATTCAAATACTAGCTTTGAACTCGGCAGTAACTCATACAGGTATGAGGAGCGGAAGCGGAATGGCTTACATAGGACTACATGATTATGGAAGCGACGCCGGAGTATTTAATGGGCAAACCAGCATGAACGCATTATTCCTATTTGCAGAACAAACCATATCAGGAACAGATCCCGACGGAACCAGCTTATTAGCACCTAACACGATAGCCATAAGCACTCATACCATAAGGTTCTTGATAGGAGCAACGCCTTACTACATCATGTGCGCTGACACCACACACAACTGAAAAGATGAAAAAGGTTAAAATCCTAAGATGGCTTGTTAAGTTGCAAGACGGAGAAGTTGAGGATAGCACATTAACGGTCTTGAAGGCTTTAATTAATTTTACAAAGCCGGAAGAAATGCCTAGAGGCTTGGATAACTTCAATTTGTTCAAGAGGCTTAGCGAAGCATTTGATAAAGCAGAGAAAAACAACCTCTTAGAACTAGAAGACTATGACTATACCATACTAAAGAGAATGATTGAAAAAAACATTCCAAGTTTTTGGGGCATGAATAAAGACATAACAAAAGTTATTGATTTGTTCATAAAAGCGGAGGAATAATGATGGCTAAAGAAAAGAAGAAAGAAGAAAAAGCAGATACAAAAACAGACTTAGGAATACCAAGAAGGGATAAAGTTCCTGCGGATTATCCAAGACATCAGAGATACTGGTATTATGGCGGGGCTTAAATAATGGCTATAACTCCATTAATAGCGGTATATGATTTGGAAGTAAGTGCAAGGGGAACAGACCAAACCTTGCTAAACACATGGATAAACACGTTAGTCATAAGCGTTATTTATGGTTGGAAAGTAACAAACATCAGCAACACTAAGCTAAGATACACCATAGTATATAGTTGAAGAGGATAAAAATATGGCTATAACTCCATTAATAGTGGTATTTGACCTGGATGTAAGCAGTTCAGTAACAGACGCAACGGCACTAGCTGTTTGGAAAGCTACACTTACTTATGCTCATGTTTACGGATGGGCGGTTACGCCTCTCGGCAACAGCAGATTCAGATACACAATAGTTTACGACTAAATGTTCAATTACAAACCAATAAAAACGATATTGGAGTTTATTAATGGTTTACCTGTTAAGTCCGGCGGAAAAAGACGAAACAAGCGAAGGCGTAAGAGTAAATGATGTAAGGACCAAGAGGAACTTGACTAGTAGAGAGCAATATTACTCTGAATTATCAATGAGAAGCTGCACTCAATAAGGAAGACCAAGGAGGCAGAAAGAAAATGAATAAAATAATATTCTATCCTTTATTAATATTAATCATTAGCCTAATGGTTAATGCAATTCCATTAGTTCCTCAGGGGGATATATGGGGAAAGAACATTTATGCTATTGTTAACTTCACAGATATTAACGGAACAAGAATATTTCAGAACGGCACTAAGGTAATAGATTACGGCAACATGAGTAGTTTAACTGTTAATTATAGCCAATACACCAACATAAGCCACTTGAATGTTAATACAAGCACCCTGAAGACTACAGGGGGATTATTGGATATAGTCTTTAGCTTTTTCAGCAATCTTTTCTACACAAAAACAGAAATTGACTCAAGTCAAACAGCTCAAAACACTAGTCTAAGCAACGAGATAACCAACAGACAAAACGCCGATAACAACATCAACACAACAAGCAACATTCAGAACTTAGGATTCTACAACACGACAATCATTGATGCAAGCCAACTAGCACAGAATAACACTATAGGATTAAAAGCCTTGCCAGGAACATGCACGGGAAGTTCAGTAACTCAGAACACGACAACCACTGGAGTTCAATGCTACAACACAAACATTTATAACGACACATTAATAATTGATAATTCCACAATAATCAGGACTTTCACTAATAGCGCAGGGGATGTAAGCGGCAATTACAGCAACTTAATAGTAGCAGATGATAGTCATGTTCATTCTAAGAGCACAGTTACTATAAGTGGAGAAAATATTACTAGTGGAACAGTGGCTGATGCAAGAATAGATTCAACTATTACAAGGGATACTGAACTTGATAACTCCACAATAGTTAGAACATCAACTCCTATTAATTGGACTACTCTTCAGAATTATCCCGTGGCCTGCGTAGGAACAGGAAGTAGCCAAACTTATCTCACAGCAGTAAATGATAGCACTACTTGCACAAGCATAAGTTCTCTTAATGGTAACAACATAGCAGATTATCTTAGCCTAACAAACAGCATAAGTTACTTCGTTAACAGAAGCCTGTGGACGACCATAGATAATTACCCCACGGCATGTGCGGGACAGGTAGTTAGCGGAATAGGAGACACACTCACTTGCGTAGATTACATTAATGATACGACAGCCAGCAAATACAATAATACTTTAGCTATAAATAATGTTAACAGCACAGTAGTCACTCACACAAGTCAGATAAGCGGAATACAGACCAACATAACAAACGTGAACGCCACAGCAAACTTGAAGGCCCTACCAGGCACTTGTTCAGGACAATTAGTAACTCAGAACACGACAACTACTGGAGTTCAATGCTATAATGCCAGCGTATTCAACGATACCGCTTATGCCGATAGTTTATTAATCGTAACTATTTATAATGCTTCAGCCATAACTAATGTTACTGGAACTTCAAGCGGAGGAATAAGCAACATCACAAGTTATGATAGTATTAGTTATAATGTTTCCGAGGTTAATTCTGATATTGATTTCAGAGTTAATTTTACTGGAATAACAGATTTTAATCAGATTATAGTGAGGTATAAATCTGCCACAACAGAAAGTCACACAATGGATATAGCCCTGTGGGATAGCGTTCTTGATAGTTGGGAAAGTTATAGAACGGTCGGTGTAAGCCCCGATTATAATATTATGACCATGAACGTTTATGATATAGCAGACCACATCGTTAGTGGCATTGTTCAATTAAGATTTTATAGTTCTAATGTTGGCTCATCAACTCATAATCATCAGTTTGATTGGGTAGCTATAAGCAAAGGACCTGCAACCCCTTCTTCTTCAGAGACAGACCCCTACAGTATACACAAGGATGGTAACGTAGGTTTAACTGGTAATTGGGATGCTGGGTTATTCAATATTACCGCTAGTTGGTTCGTGGGAATGTTAAATTGGAGTAACTTACAAAACACGCCGTCAATAGGGACAAGCAACTTGACATTGGTGGAGGTGGTTGCTGGAGTGGGTAATTGGAGTGCAGACAAAACAGGAATACAAGCCAATATAACAAGTGCTAATGCTACTGCCAACACAAAAGCTTATCCAGGAACAGCCAGTTGCACAGGAAACGATGTGGCTCAAAATGTCACAACCACTACCGCAGGAACGACTAGTCAGTGCATAACAGTTGTAACAACTGACTTGAACAATTATACTTCTGCTTTGAGCGTTGACGGAACAAGCACCAAGACTATTAACTTGGCAAGGATAGGTATGGATAACCTTACAGCCAGTTTCACTGATACGGGAGGAGTAGACACGATATGGAACATCACAGGAAGCTATTACTTAGCTAACTGCACAGGAATACTATGCGTTAATGGAACAACACTTAACAGCACAATAACAACCTTAGCAAGTGCATTCAACGAAACATTAAGAATTAATAGCGTAAACACTAGCAGTAACATACAGGTTCTCGGATTCTTTAACACTACAGTCATAGACGCCACTAACACCGCCCAAAACAACACAATACTATTAGAGGTTGGAGCAAGAGCAATGAACGCGACAGTAATGACATTAGTAGGAGCGAGAATGGTAAATGGAACTCTTGATGCGGGCATAACCAACATAAATAATACGATAGCAAGCATTAACACGACATACAACATACAAGTGCTGAAGTTCTTTAACACTACAATCATAGACAACACGAACACTGCCCAGAATAATACCCTAATGAGTGAAGTTGGTGCTAGGCTTATGAACGCTACATTATACAGTTACGCTGGTAATAGGATAGTTAATGGGACTTTGGATGCTGGTTTGACTAACATGAACAATAGCATAGCAGGAATTAATACTAGCTACAACATTCAGGTATTAGGATTTTTCAATACAACGATAACCGATAACACTAACGCAGCCCAGAACAACAGCGTCTTATTATTGGTGGGCGCTCGCATGATGAATGGCAGTCTTGACCTTAGCCTTCAGGGCATGAACAATACCATTGGCTTAAAAGCACTAACAACAGTAGTTGACGCTACGAACACCGCACAAAACAATAGCTTAACTAATGTTAATGCTACTGCTAACTTGAAGGCTCTTCCAGGAACAGCTAATTGTACTGGAAGTAATGTTGTTCAGAATGTCACAACAACAACTACAGGCACTACTAGCCAATGCGTAGCGATGACTGGAGGAAGTGGAGGAGGAACTGTTAATGGAAGTGGAACAACTAATTATCTTGCAAGATGGAATGGAACGAACACAATAAATAGTAGCATGATAATTGATGATGGAGTTAATATAACGTTCGGAACCGGAACAGGAACAACAGTATGGACTAATACTACGATTAACACCACATCTTTTTATGGAGGAGCACTCTATCTTAACGGCAATAACATACAAACTGATATAAGCAGTAGGATGATTAATGGTAGTTTAGACCTAAGCCTTCAAGGAATGAACAATACTATTGGTTTAAAGGCTCTTACTACGGTGGTTGATGCTACTAATATTGCTCAGAACAACACAATACTATTAGAGGTTGGTGCCAGGGCTATGAACGCAACTCTTATGAGCGAAGTAGGAGCAAGAGCTATGAATGCCACGGTACTAAGTCTTGTAGGAGCTAGGATGCTTAATGAAACAGTCAACACTTTAGTAGGGGGAAGAATACTTAACGGAACACTTCTTGGAGCAGGAAACATAACCGGTACTACTTTTGGAGCAGGCAATTACACTTTCCCAAGCAACATAACGATTACTGGAGGATACATCAGTGTTCCTCTCGCCAAGTGGAAGATAGGAAATATTGAGGCTAACGGAAACTTTAGCGGGATATGCTACAACGGGACAGTAACAATAATAGGCACGAGCTTTAATTTAACAACGGTAGGATGCTGAAAATGAATAAGAAAACTCAAGTTAAAAGCGCATTCATTAAAGTATTGCCGTTAACGTTCATAGTTATTATGATAATTGCTTTGCCTTTGTTATTGAGTATCCAAGGCGAGGCAGACGCAATCATTCCTTCAGATAAGCTTTTGTTTGAGGATAAAGTTGTTAATGATACATCATTAATGAAAGCTTTCAATACCACTAACACAACAAATATTGAGAACAAAATATTCACTGAGTTAAAGATTAATGATGCTAACCTTAAAGAAGCGGTTTTTACGATGAACAGTACGAAGCTTACTGCAGAAGATAATTTGTCCATTGTTTTTAATGAAGTGTGCGGTAAGGTTAATAGTTACGAATTATATGTTATTGAAACGACTTGTATAATTCAGAAGAATAATAGCGTTTCTTGTTCTGATGAAGAAATCCCTTATAATGGTTTAGTTGATGTAAAGAAAATCAAGATTAAAGGAGATATTGAACCGAGCCGTTGCTTGATTGGAGGAGTTAATTATTCTTACGCTATTGAGTGGAAGCCTATTTTAAGTATCGGAATTAATGTTTTGGTTGTTGATAAGTGGGCTTGGTGGAATGTTACTAGCGGAATTAATGAAACTTATACAGGCTTAGATTACGGGTTAATACAATACTATACTTGCGACGACGATAAGACTAGCGGGACAATAAGTGTTGATAGCATGAATTACAAAAACGGAACATTAACCGGAGGATTAACTAGCGGCTTCGGAGGAATATTAGGTCAGGCATATAATGATGATGCAGAAGCGGAGTATCTTAATGTCAGAGTTCCTAATGTTACTGGAGCTTCAAGTATGAGCATTAACCTTTGGGTTAATAAAACAGGAAACGGAGGAGCAGGATATGGAAGATTATTCCATGATGGAGGAAACAGCGTGTCCTGTTATAGTGAAGCAACACAAGGCTTCGGAGATTTAATAGACGTAGTTATTGATACTTCGGGAACTAATTGCGGGGCTCGCCGTCCATATGTTCATTTCGTGAATAATACCTGGGTTATGCTTACCTTCGTCTATAATGGCAGCCAAATGAATGTTTATGTTAATGGAACATTCGTATACAACAGCACTTGTTCTGGAACAGTAGTGGCTTATACTAAGTTGCAGATTATGAGTAAAGGAACAACGAGTGAGGGATTATATGGTAGTTTTGATGAAATAGGGTTCTGGAATAGAAGCTTGAACTCTACAGAAATAAGTCAGTTATACAATAATGGCTTTGGCTTGAGCTATAGGAATTATACTGTAGATAGTGTTGCTCCTTCAGTAATTGTTAATAGCCCCCCTGATTTTAATTGGACTAATGATGACACTCCAAGCATAAACTTCACAGCAACAGATGATAAAAATAATAGTATGAGATGCGATTTAACAATGAATAATACATTGTACGGATTCAACGCATCAACCCTTAACAACACAGCAACCATAATAACAGCGAATGCAAGCCTAAGCTTCTTTAATGTTTATAATTACTGGATTAACTGCACAGACGGAACTAACATGAACAAGAGCACTAGCAGAACTCTTTACCTGTATAATTGCACAGGGACAGGAGGAGCTTGCAGTGCTGGTTGCTTAACATTCAGTCCAGGATGCTACGCAATAGCAGCAACTGGATGCGATTATGTGACAACATGAAAAAAGACCTTATATTAATTGGATATTTGTGCATGATGTTATTAATTATTAGTTCAGTAAACGCTTTAAACAATAATCATAATTTCAGTGACACTAATAATAATGCTTACTGGGGAAGTCCAGCAGGCAGCAACATGTTATTAGCAGGCACAGAAGCCAACAGCACTCAGTATGTTGCTCTTAAAGTTCCCGATGCCTCATACGTTAACGTTACTGGCAGCGGAGTTCATAATGAGCCCTTCTGGAGATTTAACTTCTCTATAAATGAGACTAATATTAATCAGTTGAAAGTTAATTGGAAAGGTTATGATAATGCTGCCGAAACAACTACTTGTTACATTTATAACTTCACAACTCCCGCATGGATTAGTATTGGAAGCACTCCGACCAGTAATGATTGGCTTAACGTAACTTATAATAACTCTTTTACTGACTTGATTAATGGTCGTCTAATAGTTGCTTGTGAAGGACTTAATTATGATGCCGGAGCAGATTACATATATATTGATTATGTTGAGGTATTAGTTAATTATAGCTTATCAGAAAATCCTGTTTACATTATTAAATCGGCACCAACAAATACTTCATTCATAAGAGTTAATGATAGTCTTAACTTAGCGATTAATGGAACAACAGGAATAATTTCCGCTTATGTAATGATTAATGATAGTGACGATAATATTACATCAATAATAGTTTTTAACTTCACGAGTAACATTACTATGAGTAATCTTTCAAGCAAGATTGATAGAAGCCACAGGAAATCCTATCTACACAATTATACTACTAGCGGAGTAGTTAATGCTAGCTTATTAATTCCGAGAATAAGTCAATCTAATAAAGTTTTTGTATGTCCCGGAGCAAAGAGCATTGATGATGTTAATAATGAATGCTCTGGAAGAATAAATATTATTGTTGGAGAAACGAAGGATGGAATGACGTTATCAACCACAACGATTAGCGGATTGAATTATTATTTGCTTAGTAACATTACGGGAACCGGAGCGGGAGAAGACGACCCTCCACCCTTTTTGTTGTTCGTAGTTTATGGTAATGCCGTCATGAGGATTCTTGGAAATAATGTTTTGAGGTTTTACTAATGGAAAACAAATACGTAGGAATAATAGGAATAATCACTCTGCTCTTAGGATTCGGAGGAAGCATACTATTAACCCCGACTGAACAAGTTAACACTTATTATTGCGAATCAAGTAACACAGTAGGAGTATTTTATGGGGGAATAAGCGGAACAGGCCTCACAGCCTATCCTTACATTCAGAACAGGACAAAAAGCGTTAAGTGCGAAACGGGGTGGGTTAAGTTAAGTGAAACTAAAACTTTCCCTAATCCAGAAGCATCCATTAGTGGAGTTATTAAATATAGTTGTAACACTATTAATTGCACAAGAATATAGGTGAAAAAAAAACATGGGATTATCAACCGAAACCAAGAGAGGAAGTAATTGCACATTAACAGACGGAGTAACGAACAGAGTATTAACACTTGCTAATACTCAATTAACAGTAAGCGGAGGATTCCTAGTATTCAATAACGGACTAAGCTTAACAACAACCACGGAATACACGGTAACTCACGCAATAGCTAATAGCACGATAACATTCCTAAACGTAGTATGGGATGCTGATTACTTAACAATAATTTATGTTCAAGGAAGCACAGCCCCAGCAGTAAGTAAATACTGCACTTACACAGACGTTTATAACAAGACAGGACTAAGCACGAGCGAAGTTGGTAGCGCAATAGTAGACGCTTTAATACTTGACGCAGAGGCAGAACTGGAAATGCAAGCAGGAAGATTATTCACTAACGCCAACAGCATAACAGAGTATCTTAGCACAAAAGACAAGGACATAATAGGCAATTACGCTAGCAGCTTTCAATTAAGCCACTATCCAATTCAGAGCATAACCCTTTGCAACATAGTTGATATTGACGGGAATGCCACAAGCACCTTTGATACGGTAAGTCAAGCGGAGATAATAGTTGGAACTTATGAAAGCGAAGACTATTGGCTGCAAACAATGAATGATCCAGTAACTAACAGCATAATTCCTAACGGAAAAATAACTCTTAAAGAAAGCACCATAGCTAAAGGAACTAATAATGTAAAGGTAAGTTACACTTACGGATATGGTAGCGTTCCTCAGGTTATCTGGAATCTTGCAGTATGCCTAAGCGCAATAAGAGTTTGGATAACCTTCATGGGAGGAAACTATAATGCGATTACATCATATAGTATTCCTCAACAAAATGTGGTGAAGGGAGATATTTATCAAAGAGGATTACAACAAATAAATATGCTTACTGAGGAAACTAATAGAATATTGGATAGAGTCGGAAGAAAACAGAGAAGCATATTTTTCAGTTCGGGTGATTCACGTTGACACTAAGTAATGATGATTTCACGCAAATACTGAACGATATGACTAGGACATTAAGTTACTCAGTACTTAGCAAAACAGTAGACCCTGTTACTGGAGACGAGATTATTACTTATGTGGCAGCAATTGATAAAAGTGCAGTATTCTTCCTTGAAGAGAACAGATATTTGTTTGATAAGGAAGGACTTGTAGAAGTCGGTGATGCTTATATAATGTTTCCTACAAGTTTTGAGCCTAAGAGGATGGATAAGTTCAGCATAGACGGATTCACATACTTGGTTAAGAATGTTACCAAGAGATATGTTACTAACGTTTTCATGCACTGGTATGCTGTTTGTTATTTGTCAGAGGTATAAAATCATGGATAAAGAAGAGAAAGAAAAAGCTGAGAAACTTATTGATGAGCAAGTTAATGCTAATATAGAAAGCGATGAGCCCATTACTGAGCCTATAAGTTTAGAAATTCAAGTAAATATATTAAGTAAGAAGATTAGCAATATAATAACTCAGTTAAGCATTTTGCAAGCAGAAATACTTATGCTTAAGAAGAAGATGAAACTATGAATGAAGAAATAATTACTCCGGAAATAAAAATGGAAATCCTAAGAAGATTTAAGGAGGAGATAGTTAGGAAAGCCAAAAGACTAGCGCCCATTGACACGGGATTCCTAAGAGCTCACATAAAGGGAGAAGTAAACAGTCCTGAAGAAATAACTATTTTCACAGAAGGAGTGGATTACGCGAGTTATCTTGAAGATGGGACGATATATATAGAATCAGGCACCCCCGAAAATCCTAGAGAATTCAAGAATAAAGATGGTAATCCTAAAGGAACATACACTCCTTTCATAAGACCAGCTATTTATAGAACCATTCCTCAGATTAGTAATATTGTTAAGAGCGTATTGGAGGGAAAATGAAGCACAGCCAATTATTCATAATATTACAAACCAATACTGGAAAAGTCTTGGCATTTAGCTGCAACAAAGTAGTCAGACTAGGAAGCAATAAAGCCAAGAAGATACTAGAACTGGCAAAGGCGATAAATTGACGATATGTCTTCGTTTGGATAATGTTAAGAGGGAAATAGTTAATGAACTAAAAAACGCTGACTTATTAACAGTTACTCAAAGAAACGTAACAACGACCACTCAAAACTTTACCGCAACAGCAAGCCAAACAGTATTCACACTAACCTATGAACCGAGAAACATAAGAAGCTTAACGGTGGCTGCCGTAAACAAATATTACTTTTTGGACTACGAATTCAACGCAGTAAACAAGACGGTAACCCTTTATACCGGAGCAACCCTGTCAGATGCAGTAATTATTCAATATGATTATGGAACAACAGGAGCGGGAGGAGACAAGATATATCCTGATTATCCCAGAGAAGACCTAAGTTTCAAGAGTTACCCAAGAATAGCAGTAGAAATAACCAACCAAAATACTGAACCATTAGGACTTGGAGCAAGTAAGTGGATAAGCGATATTGTAATAACAGTTTTTGCCTGGGTTCCGGCAGAAAGAATAAGCAATATAGGAGGAAGCGATTACCTAAGCTACTTAACTACTAAGATAAGAGAAGCCATTATTAACAGGGCGAAGAGCTTTTACCTTTTCAAGTTCATAAAGCCATTAAGCACAACAGGAATCATTAAGGGACCTTATGATAAGGTATTGCAACAGAATCAGGATTTCATGATACAATTTGTAATAGAATAAAAGAGAATATAAAACAATCACTGGGAGGTGATTAAAATAGTACAGACGCCAGCGAGTGGAGCATTCGGATACGTAAACTATGGCTTTGAAGCCGCAGCTACTTACGGAACAGTAGCAGCAAGTTTTCCTAGACCTTTCGGTCAAGGAACAAAGATAAGCATTAGCAGAAAGAACAACATGGAAAGAATCCACGGTCTTGGAGCAAGGAACGCAAGTGCTAATGTGGCTAAGAAGTTTGAAGGAACAGCAACGATAGAATTCCTGCTAGGAGCAGGAGACACAACATTGGCTCATGGAGGAGCTAGTTGGCTAAGAGCAGTATTGGGAGCAATACCCAATGATGCGGTGGCAGGAAGTGCTTGGACACACACATACGCTGAAAGCAACACACTAGCCAGTTTCAGCGTAGCCAATGCCTTGGAACTAGGAACAGACTACGTTTCGGCTCTCATTGGCTGTAAGGTTCAAAGTTGCACAATAACGGCAGCAGTTGACGAAGTAGCCAAGGTTAGGCTTGAATGCCCTTACAGAACAGAAACAGTAGCAAGTGCAGGAATAGGAAACGCAGTAACGCCAACAGAAGTCCCCCTAACCTTTGCTCAAGGAACACTAACAGGTAAAGCTGGAGTAACTATAGGATATGTCCAGAACGTTGAGTTAACAATAACCAATAATGTGGAGATGGTTTGGGGACTGGGAAGCAGATACAGCACGGCAGGCCCTGAAAAGACAAGAACTTATGACGTAAGGATGACAGTGGATTTTAGTGACGTAACCCTTTTGCTTGAGAATTGGGCTGGAACAACAGTTCCCTACACGGCATCTGCTTTAGCAACCCTTAATCCCGCGGGGATAGCCTTGGTGTTAACATTCACTAATGGAGGAGCAGGAGCAGCTCTTAGAGGAGTGTCTTTTACCTTCGCTAACTTTTACCTTAACGAGCACACTTTGCCTTTGGATGTTAACGAGGTTGTTAAGGAAGATGTTACTGGATGGGCTCTTAGTTGCACAAACATAATAGTGACAAATGCTCAAGCGACAGACGTAGCATATCCGTAGGAGGTATTAATAATGGCTAAAAGCATTCAAGAAAAGTTTGAAGATAAAGGAATAGAACCTGATTGGAAGCCAAGAGTAAGAACTGCTTTTAACAAGTTCAGAGAAACCGAACTTCCATTATGGCATGATAAGAAGAACGCAGAATACATATTCAAATTTTTAGAGAAAGAACTAGAACTATAAAAAACGCTGAAGACAGCTAAGAGGTAGAAGACTATGGAAATTAAGACTATGGATTCTGGAGGGAAAAAGATTTCCTATACGGAATTAGAAATAGATTGGGAAGGAAAGGAAGAAATTATAAGGATAAAGAAACTCTCTTTCGGGGAAATGTTAGACCTTAACCAGATGAGTGCAAAGATGAGCATGGTGGGAGGAATAGCTAAGTTTGACTTAGACCAAAAGATTATGAGCGAAAACTGCTTATTAAAAAGCATCATAGCCGCTCCTTTCATCCTAAACATTCAAAGCATTAGAGATTTGTCTAACGAACTAGGGCAAGAACTAGTAGCACTATTTAATGAATTAAATACGCCTACTGATAAAAAAAAAGAAGCTTGAACTGGGCTTTCAGGACGGGAACGGATAATCCGGAGTTACAAGTTGAAGTCATTTATTTTTTGATGGCTAAGATTTTCGGATACACTCCAGTTCAAGTAAACGAACTCGGTTATGAGAGAGTCCTGAACTTCCTCAACTTAGAATCGGAGTGGAGAAAGAAAGAGCAAGAAGATAGTAAGAGGCACTAATTATGGCTGATGTTAGTATTAAGATTCCCGTAATCTTTGAAGGAATGCTAACTAATTCTAAGAAGATAGCGGAGAACTTAGTAAAAAACATGGAAGGAGCTATGAGTGTGGTAAAAGGAAGAGTTGGTGAAAGCACAAAACTAGTAGATAGCATAGCTCAAGGATTCAATAAGATGCTTGTAAAAATAGGAATCCTTGCTGCTATATGGGAGGCTTTTAGTGTTTTTCTCAGACCAATTCTTACCATGTTTAAGTTGATAATGATTATGTTATTCTTACCATTGATGCCTTTAGTTAAACAAATGCTTGTTAATATGAAGAATATTGCTGATAATGTTAAAGAAGCTCAAGATAAAGCAACTGCTGCGGGTGGAAGTCCTATGGATGTATTCGGAGCTGGAATTCTTGCTTTAGCTAAAGAACCTAGTGTCTGGATGCTTATAGGAGGATTAATAGCTGCTAGTTTCTTAGCAGCTGTTACTGCTGGTATAGGAACTGCTGTTGTTGGAGGATTAGCAACTATAACTTTAGGATTAGGAATAATGGCTTTGGCTGAGTGGATTAACAAGGAAGATTTTGCTAGTCAATTAGGAATAATAGGACTTGGAGGATTAGCTGCTTTCATACTAACATTATTAAAAACTGGAAAATTAGCTGGAGCTATTCTTAACGCTAAAATAGCTATAGCGGCAGGATTAACAATAGCTTTCATAATTGAAGCTTACGATATATTAACTCAAGACGGAACTAGCGTTCTAGAATACTTTAAACTAATGGCTACAGGAGCAGGAGCAGGAGCTCTTATAGGCTTTATGGCTGGAGGACCCGAGGGGGCTTTGGTTGGAGGAACAATAGGAATAAGTGTTTCATTATTAATTAGTCTTCTTGACGTAGCTTGGGAGGCTGGTTGGGATATTAAGATGATAGAATTATTTCAAAAAAGTAAAAATTGGCTAGTTAATGTTTGGACTAAGATTTTTCATGGTAAAAGCATTAAGGAATTTGAAAAACCTAGTTTTGTAAGTGCCTTGACTCTTGAGGAATCTGCTGAACTTAGTAAAAAAGCCTTTGGTGAAAAAGAAGATTTTGAAGATTTTTATACACCATTAAAAACCAGTCTAGATACGGTTTCGGAAAGTTTAAAAAACGTTAAAACTACTTATACTATTACGACAAGTACTATGAAGACGGACCTTCCAGTTGTAACTAAAAATGTTACCGCTCTTAATACTAGCATAGGCGGAACCAGTCTTGGTATTGGTGGAACCAGTTCATTAATAAACAACTTAAATACTGCCAAAACCACATATGTTAATATTTCAAGTACTATGAAGACGGACCTTCCTATAATTAAAAATAAGGTTGATGATTTGAGTTTATCAATAAAAGGACCATTAGTGAACAATTTAAATTATGCTATTAACAGATTTATCACCATGAAAAATACTGGTGTTGACATGGTTAATCAAATCTTAGATTCATTATCTAAACTTAACAGAACATACACAACAATTCATAAAATAAAAACGGTTTATGTGTGAAAAAAAATGGTTAGCGAAAGCGAAGAAGCGGTCAATCAAGCAATAGATAATCTTAATAGGATTCCCAAAGAAATAAACACGACCATTTCAATTAAAGATTTAATGATTAAAGAAATTGAAAGACAGATTAAAAAAGAAGCTAGAAGTCTTGAGTTTGACATTAGAAGAAGGAACTTGATATGATTGAATTAATGGAAGAGGAAAAGAAGATTAACGAGGAGAAAGCTAAGGTTATATTTAAAATGCCTGTTTCTGATTCTTCTAAGTTGGATACGTTGGAGGATTATCTTAAATGTCTTGTTAATCAACAAAGAATTATGATTAAGGCGTTAAACGACATAAATAATAGATTAAAGGGTAAAAATGGGTAATACGACTTTAGGAGCAGTAACTTTACAAGGAGATGGTAAAAGTTTCATAGCGAACTGCAAGGTATATAAGGAAGCCAATCTCACACCGATGCCTATGTATACGAGAGATAGTGATGAGACTTATGTTTTTGATTTCGGGGGAGTGACTAAAACCATAGATGTATCGGGAGTTTATATAGGAACCGATATTGCTGACTGCGCCACTTTTATTACTAGTTGTCAGAATATGATTCATGGTCATCAAGATGTTGATAGTGGTTATCCTATTAGTTTCGTTGATGATTACAGAGGAACCATAAAGGTTAAAATAACCAGATTTGAAAGTAATACCATTTCTGGAGAGCCCACAATAATAAGTTGGAATTTCAATCTTGTTGAAAGTAGCATAGATAGTTGAAAAAATGGTTAAGACACAAACAATAATCCTAACAAGCGCAATAACTCTAATAAGCTTATTCACATTACTAATTCTTAATGGAGCAATAATCGTTAGTGACGGAGACAAATTTTGTGACGGAACAACACTTGACCCCTGCATATCTTATATTAACATTACAACTAACCGAACAACTTACATTTATAATCCTGAAAAGATTAAACTAAGTTTCATCCCCGAGATTAAAGATTATGAATTATACATCAAGAAATACGGTAAATGGGTTGATTTCTATTCATACAACAAAACAACTCTTACTAAAGGAGTTAAGTATCAGTTTAAGCTTGTAGGATACAAGAACAATCCTGCCGAAACTGTTAAGTGGAGCATAAGCGGAGCAGGAGGAGACCTTGACCCATTATGGTATGGCAACAACGCCACCAGCGACCCCGAACTTTTTGTCAATAACTTTTCTCAAGCAAACATAAACGTGGAAATGGGTAGTGCTTTGAACATTAGCGCCAACATAAGTTCCGGAACTGTTTGCATAGATTTTAATCATCCAAGTTACGGGGTTAATTATAGTTGCGCAGATAACTCCACAAGTTTCATCGCCAACATAACTTATTTCAGAAGAACGACTTTGAGCAATGGAAGCTCAAACACTAACCTGACATTCGTAACCCCTAATAACGTCAGTTTTAACATATCAAGTCATCAATATGATGAGCCTGTTAATCTTAGTTTTAACATAACAGGATACGTTTCTGGAGGAACTTACCCTACGGGAGTAAAGGTTTATGTTAACAACACCCTCGTTTCAAGCATAGGAACCGTCTTGACGGGAACAGATTTTACTTTAACAACCTTCAATGACTCAACAAACATTAAGAACACGACATTCACTGCGAAAGAAACAAAGGTCGCGGGTTACTTGCTCATCCCAAAAACCGCTAATATCACTTCAAATCTTTCATTCAACATAACAGGCTTTAATAGCACAATAACACAAAACATGACTTTACAAATTGATACTTATCTGGACATTCTTAATCCTGACGAAAACTATAACAACAATTATTATATACATGTAGCAAAGTATGGCGGGATTAGTATAGAAATAGGTTTATTAAAATTTGAATCAAACATATCTCTCAATTCAACAATTAATTCAGCAATACTTCATCTAAAATTATATCAGGGAGGAATAGGGGGAAACCTGACGATAAATGTTTCTTATGTAACGGGTTATTGGGATTCCACTTGGACTTGGAACAAAGGAATACCGACACACAACGCCAGCACATCTGAAGAATCCGTCAGGATAGAATGCGGAACTTCTTCTTGCGCAAGTTCACAAAACATATATTATAATTGGAGTGTCAAAAACATGCTTCAATCAACAGTTAATAGTGGCGGAAGCAGTTTATCAGTAATGGTAAACGGAACAATTAATTCAACAGTTTATGATTATAGACATTTTTATAGTCAAGATTATGAATTACTTTATGCGGGATTCACTCCGTTTCTGGATATTAATTACACAACATCATTCCCCAGCAATATCTGGATAGAGACAGGGAGTATTGATGGAGTCAGGGACTGGAATTATACGGGAACAATAAGTTCTGAGCAATCAGTTAATTTCAGTGCTTCAGCAATAACTTCTTACTTATCCTCTTGCATAGCTGATAATTCTGGATTCTGCAAAGTCCCTATCTATGTTTATTCACAAACTCCGGGAATAATACAATTAAAAAACATTAGTCTAAACTATACCGTAGTGATTAATCCTATAATAATAAACGGCACATACTTATCAAATTATCTTAATACAATCACTTCAATATCGGTTTTTAATTATTTAGGATATTGTTATCAAGAAAGCGCAAATATTACTAATCAGAATGGTATTGATGGAGATTGCGGATTAAGTTATGGTGGGATTTATGCATTATCAAATAACTATATTTATATAAATTATACTAAGCCATTAGGTGCTTTAAATTCTACTTTGTGGTTAGTGAAACACGGATTTGACACATTTTTAGATTTTACTAATTACACAATTCCATCTTCTTGTTGGAATTATAGCGACATCATTAATTTAAGAATATATAGTCGTAATCTGGCTTCGGTTTCTTATGGTCAATGTTATAATGGCACTGATTGGTTAAACGTAACGGGCATTAGCGGTCCTGGAGATGGGCTGACTGCTAGTGGCAGTACTGATGTTTCTAAAGCTTATGATGGTAATTGGTCTTCATGCGTTCTTACCTCTGGAGACAACATTTGGCTAGGTAGCGCATCACAAACTTATTGCACTGCTCCTTTCGGCGTAGGTCAAGCTAATCAATGGTTTGAGGAAGCCATGTATTGGGATATGAGCGTTTCAACCAACATCCCTATAAAGTTCAGTTCAGACACTAACGGAAGCTTATACATAGATGATATAAAGTATGATTATAAAGGAGGCAACAAGACATACATCCTGATAGCTCATAACATTAGTTACAGCAATAATAACACAATAAACCTTACTTTCTTCAGAAGCAGAATTAATAAGAATCTTCCTTACACTTGGACAAACACAATATTCTTTCAGCCAAAGAGTTATAACCAAAGCAACATATCAGCTTATGGACAAACCCCGACCATTCCCTTGTTTAATATAACTGGTAAAAGCGTTTCTAACAATTTCAATTTATCAGTTAAGCTTAATGAAACATTTACTTGCATGAACATGACAATCAGCCAATCATACAACAAGTCAGCAGGACTAATCTTAACAAGCAACTATACATTCATCAGCAACATGACTTTAAGAGGAAACCTTAGTCTTTGGGTTTGGGTTGACCTAGTTAATTGCAACTCCAGCGTAAAGAAGTATTTGCAACCAATTATCTCTTTCAGAAGCTGCTGCACGATTTGTGAGGTGTGCGAAAATTGATAATAACAACTGACGTATTCATTAACATTCCAATAACTAGGAATACTCATCCAGTAATAAATATTAATGGAGACAATCTTACTGGCAAGGTTGTTGAGAGCACATGGATTAAGCCATTGCTTAATTACGGCATTGGAGGATTCACCATTAAGCTTTATAATCCTAAAGGAATACTAAGCGGATTATACGGTGTTGGTGACGAGGTTAATTGTTATCTTGATAATCTTGACGGAACTTATCTACAATTCACTGGAAGAATTGATTTTCCCAGAGAAGTATTGAATAAGGAAGGACAATTCCTTGAGATAGTCGGTAGGCACGTCTCTTATTTCCTTAGTGAAAGAAGAGTAAGCTACATAGCATCTGATATGGATTGCGGAACAGTATTGATTAACTTAATAACTTTATACGCCCCCGAATGCACCCATAATAATGTGAGTTTGAGCGGAGTAAATGTTGATGTCAGTTATGATTACAAAACCTTCTATGAAGCGGTAACTGACTTAATGGAAAAAAGCGGATTTGACTGCTACATTGACAACGACCTTGATTTCCACTTCTTTGAAGCAAACACCATAATGAATGATGACGAATGTATCGCTGAAGGAGATAACTTTATTGAAACCCAAGAGAACGGAAGCGATGACTATTACGAGAAAACAAGGGTTACAGTAATAGGTCAAGACGATGTAGGAATACCAATAGTTTATACCGCCATAAACGGATTAGATGACTCAACAACGGGCAGAGAAGATGAGGGCATCAGAGAGGTTTTTATAAGGAACACCAGCATAAGCACCATGAGTGACGCCTCAACCACTGCCATAGCTGAGCTTTCCAAATACACCAATAGGCCTCCTCAAGGAAGATTTAAGAGTTTCGGATTACAAACACTTAATCAAGGAGACAACTTCTGGATTAGCGTTCCCAGACAGCACATTTACGGAATCTACAAGGCTCTGGAGGTTACTCACACTTTCGGAACAAGAATGGGAGGGTGGAGAACAGAGGTTATTACTGAGTTTAAGCCTCAGGACACCAAGGAATTAATCAATACTGTTATCAGGAAAAACGAGACTATAATGACGGCCGATAATTTTAACAAACTAAATTATAGTTATAATATACCTTTTAGTGATGGTAGTTTGACAGGAAGCATTGTTGACTGCGAAATCACTAACGGAAGCCTAATATTAACAGTTGGTTCAACTACAGGGACTTGGATTAGCATTCCAAAAACCTCTTTCGTCAATCTTACAAAGGTAGAATTAAGAATAGTGGGCAGCAATCTTGGTAGCAGCATTTTCCAGATAAGCGCTGACGGAGGACTAACTTATCAAACAATAACCAACAGAGTTTTAACAAGTGTTGCTCAGACAGGCACTAGCTTAGTTGTTAAGGTTACTTTAAACACTTACTTTAGTGCTGGTCCAGAGATAGAAAGTATGGCGGTGTTATTCTCATGATTAAATGGTTATTAAAGCTTTTCAAGAAGAAGGAAAGGATAACCACGAAGAAAGCCTTTAGACTTGGCGCTTTGCAAGACCCTCTTGACACTAGAGACCACATAACAGGATACAAACCAATAGGCATTCTTCCTTCTATTGTTGATTTAAGCACTTACGCTAGCGAAGTCAGACAGCAAGGAAGCGCTAATAGCTGCACAGCTTATAGTGCAGTCGCCGTTTATGAAATGGAATCAAGAATAAACCGGGAAGAATTTGTTGAGGGCAGTGAGCAATACAATTATTATAATAGCAGAATTCTTAATGGATTATTTCCTGATGACAAAGGAAGTTATCTTAGAGAAGCTTTTAAAGTTATCCATGATTTTGGTGATTGTCCTGAGAAACTTATGGCTTACAATGATAAAGACATAAACTATAATCCGGGAATATTCTGTGGTGCTTTCGCAAGATTCTTCAGGATAAAGGAATATTTAAGGATTCTGTCTGTTCCAGGAATAAAAGAAAGCCTTAATCAAAGTCATCCTGTTAGTCTAGCCATCCCCGTTACTGAAGCTTGGATAGGATTAACTAAAGACACCATTCCTGCTTATGATAATAAGGTTGTTGGAGGACACGCAATCTATATTATAGGTTATGATGATAATAAGGTTGCTTTCAGAATACAGAATAGTTGGGGAAAGAACTGGGCTGATAAAGGAAGAGCCTGGCTTCCTTATAGTTATGTTTATGATTGCCCTTGGTTTGACTGCTGGACTATACGAATATGAAAAAGAGGTAACAAATGATGAAAAAAAATGATAACGGAAACAAAACATTCGTGAGAATTACTAATCAAACAATTTTTGAAAAGTTAGAAGATTTGGAAAGAAAGGTTGGAGAATTCTGTGAAAGTAACGGCAAAGAACACGAAAAGATAAGCGGTAAAGTAAAACTCGCTCTTTGGACTGGAGGAACAGCCCTCACCCTTTGCGGAATAATATTAGGATTCTTAATAGCTCACATAACAGGAAAAACATGAATCGGAGGGAAACAAAGAATGAAAAGTCCAAACCTTAGTTGGAAAGGATACAAGTTATCAGAAGCACTGTACAGGAACAAGGACAGCATTAAGGGAATAATAGCGATCCTTGCAGGAATAAACCTCGCAATAGGATTTGACTGGAAAACATTGCTAATAAGCCTTGGAGGAGCAATTGCGGCCCTGTTCATTAAACTGTTGGCTGACGCAGTGGATTTCTACTTTACAGAAGTAGAACTTTAAGTTCACATAAACTGGTTTTTTGCCCTGAAAGTTTTCACCCCCAAAAAAACTTATGTTTCTTTGGATTCCTTTCAGGGTTTTTTACCAGTAAAGACAAAGAAACCTTCGCTAAAACCGAAAGATTTATATACTTTGACTACTATTCTATGTTATTATGAAGCATTTTGAGGTGAAACAGAATGAAACCGCACGAAGATAAGGAATTCATAGCCAATCTTTTCTGGCAGCAGATAAATGACTTAACGAGGCGAACAAAAATGAATGGCATCCCCTCGGAAGTTGAGGACATGAACGAATACAGAGTTCACGAGAAGCTTGAGAAGGAACGACAGAACAGAGAAACACGGGCTTACTATGACTGGATTAGAAAACAGGAGGGGAGTTTGTTTATGAAGAAATTAGCTAAGATGATGCAGAATGATATAGTCAAACTCAATGAAGAGGAGACTGAGAAGAGGCAGGAAAAGGCTGATAATGACCGGGAGGCTGCAAAGGACGTAGAAGCAGAGAAAAGCGTTAAAAAGGGGGTTCTTGAGGCTTCTGAGAGGCTTCCAAGCGGAGGAAGAGGTAAGAACCTGACAATAGAGATGACTAAAATAGGTTTGACTTGTGTTTTTAGCAAGGATGACTGTGAAAAGCTTGGTTTCGGGCCGGAAAGACATACTAAGGAAGTAAGAGATTTCATCTTTGAGAAGCTCGGTCTTTCCAATGGAAAAAAAGGCGGTGGATTATCCGTAAGCATAAAAAGGGGGATGAAAACATGAGTAAAGAAAGCCATAAGGCTTACTATCAGAGACCCGAAGTAAAAGCTCACCATAAAGCTTACCAGAAGGCTTACCATCAGAGACCCGAAGTAAAAGCTCACCATAAGGCTTACTATCAGAGACCCGAAGTAAAGGCTTACCATAAAGCTTACCAGAAGGCTTACCATCAGAGACCCGAAGTAAAAGCCAAAAGGAAGGCTTACAATAAGGCTTATTATCAGAGACCTGAAGTAAAGGCTTACAATAAGGCTTATTATCAGAGACCTGAAGTAAAGGCTTACCATAAGGCTTACTGTCAGAGACCCGAAGTAAAGGCTTATTATCAGAGACCTGAAGTAAAAGCTTACCATAAGGCTTACCAGAAGGCTTACTGTCAGAGACCCGAAGTAAAAGCTCAACATAAAGCTTATTATCAGAGGAAAGTTGAACATCAGAAAAATCATCCTGATGAATATCTTGATGTTCTTGGAAAGAAAGTTTATACTGATGGAGTTACTAAAAAGCTTAAGAAGGATTTGCCAAACATAATAGATTATACGATAAAGAAGATATTAAGGGATGAAAATAATGAGTGAGGAAAGCCAAGAGTTTGACACAGAACTAATGAATGAAGTGTGGGAGCGAAAGATGGAAAAGAGGTTTCACGATGATTGAAGACACAAACCAATTAATTAAGGAGCTTGACGATTTCATAAAAGCCACGGATGACCGATTAAAAGCCTTAGAAAGAGAAGATTGGGAATACATAGAATATGCCAAAGCAGGCGGAACTCTTGACTTCTGGAAATGGAAGAAGTTTAAAGATACTCCTGAAGAAATTAAGCACACTGTAACTAGGAAAAGAAATGTGTCTTATCAAGTTTGCGAGGATGATGAATAAAATGCCAAAATGCACGGTTTGCAGGAAGAACTTTAACTTCAACAGCATAAGCACGGCCTGTGGCTCCGCAGTAAGCCATCTAGGTTGCTGTAGTTTTGCTTGTTACAAGAAAAAAACGTTTGAAGAGGCGAAATAAATGCAAGAATCTAACAGAGAATTAATTGAATTCATCAAGAAATATACGGGACTGATGACTGAAAGAGTGGCTATTCAGCAACTAGAGATAAAGGCTAAAGTTGATGAGTTGACAAACATACAGATAGAATTTTACATGCTCCCATCACAAAAACCTCTGGAAGAGGTTAAAGAGCCCGAAATCGTGGAAAAACCTCAAGAAACACTCATTAAGCCTCAAAAGAGGCACTATAATAAGAGAAAGGATAAAACCCCTAAGATAGAGGAAAAGCCTGTAAAACAAGGCAAAAAAGGGGTTTGACGAGGCTTATAGACAGAAGAGGAGGAAAGACCATGATAAATGTGAGAATTGAAGGAATACTGCCAGTAACAAGTAGTTGGCTAAGAGAATTCATAGAGTCCTTGAAGAAGCAAAAGTTCAAACCTAACTTCACAAGACTAAGCAAGGACACAAAGAAGAGCATCAGCACAGTATACGACTTCTGGAATAATCTTGAAGAAAGAACAGACATAGAATGCTTCATAACAATAAAAGAAAGAGATAAACCAATGAATTTATGAATAATATTTATATAATTTATTATATAACTTATATATATATATATATAACTTATATATAAAAAAACTTGAGAGGTTAACTATAAAAAATGGGTAGAAACAAGATTAAAATAGGAATTAAAAAACTCTTTTACATAGATGAAAATAACAGCAAAAAACTCCAATACCTTGCAGCAATAAACGGATTAAGCAACAGCAGTATGATTGATAGATTAATAGAACAAGCCTATTCAATGACGGACATAGGAAGCAAAGAAGCAGAACTAGAAAAAGAACGACTAGAGCACCTGAAAATAGCTGAGGAATTAAGATTTCAGCAAGAAAAACTCAAAACCATGAGGCCACTAAAGGAAGCATTTGAAAAGGAAATGCTTGAACTAAAAGAGCGTTGCATAACAAATCTTATTCGGAAGATAAAAGAGAAAACTCCCTTTGCTGAACTTGAAGAACTGGCGAGAAACCAAAGCATAATGATGAAAAGAAAGTGTGAACCCGAAGAATTGTTAAATGAAGCTTATGGAAAGATAAAAGAGCCGAAACCAAAAAATATTTAAAGTAAGCAACATTATTAAGCTTAATGAACTTACTTTATTGAGGTGAAACTTATGAAAGAAGAGATTTTTAAAAGACTGCAAGAACTTCCTGAAGAGATTAAGGCCGCACAAGAAAAACTGCTCATTCTCAATGACGAAATAGCAGGTCTCACTGACGGCAACAAGAAGATAGAATACCAAACTCTTAACGAGATAACAGATGAAGTTGATGCTGAGGGAAAGGCTCGTTACACTAATGATTTGAAAAGAAAATCAGAACAGGCAATAAGACTGGGCAAGCATCTTGGTTATGTTCATGTTCAAAGTCTTATTAGTGATAAGATTAAGGAAACTCAGAAGCTTGAGATAATGATAGATTATTGGAAGAGGATGTTCATAAGCGCAGAAGTAATGGGGAGACTAATATAATGATTGAGCAAAAGGTTATTTGGACTTGTGAAGTGTGTAAGGAAGTGTATATTGCTGATGAAGGCATCTGCCTTAATGGCGGAACTCGTGGAAATAGTAAAAAAAGCAAACCAAAGGTGAAATAGATTATGTTTGAGCAGAAAACTACTTTGAATATTGTATTAACGATTGATGTAATTAAAGCTAAGATATTGTATGCTAAAACAATAGAGGAACTTAATCAAGCAAAGAAAGAATTAGAAGATTTTACTAATCAGGTTTGGTTTCGCAAAGACGAACAGGTTGAGAGGGTTAAGAAGTCAGTTTTTATTGAGCACTTAACTGAGAAACAGCAGAAGGAATTGTGGGAGGCACTCTATGGTTGAGCAAAAGACTACTAAAGAAATATTGAGTACGGCTATTAAGGATTTTGATGTTTTTCCTTCACAGAAAGGAGTACTAATTTATGTTGATCAGGAACTTGATAATCAGGTTTGGCTTCGCAAAGACGAAAACAACCCCCTTAATTATGAGCCTAAAAAGAGATGGCTTGTTTTTAAAGATTGGAGTTTTAGAAAGCCTAAAATGTTCCTGTTGTTTAATAAGACTAAATGGTTTATTGTCAAAAACAAAGAAAATGATATTGGTCTTGGAGAAATAAAGTGGGATAGTGGATGGCGACAATATGTATTTGATGACGGGAAAATAAAATTGGCAGAAGGATGTTTATTTGAACTCTTTGAAAAGATTAGAGATTTAAGATTAAGTAGTGATTGTTCTCTCGCCCCAGAAGCCACGACTACAGGCGAACGTCTTAGTCCAACCTCTGGGGGTTCAAAACATACGAAAGACAGGAACCTGTTGAGTATGGGTTTGAAAGCAGAAACTGAGAAGTGTAATGTCATCGCACGTGAAACCCCTTCTGTTTCTGCTGAGAACATTAAAGATGAGGAGAAGAAGGAGAAGGTGAAATAAGATGGAAGTGATTATAAAATATGTAAAGAAAGAAGAGAAAAGAGCAAAGACATTATTGAAGGATTTTAAGCAACTTCATACAGATTTTGGAGGTTTTCCTGAATGTGCAAAGGCTAAACTACTCCTCAATATAAAGAAGAAGGATGAGGTGATGTAAGAATGATGAAGACCGGAAAGATAAATTTTGTAGCCAAGACTGGAGGAATAAAACTTGAAGGAAGCGATGAATGGCTTAATCCCAGTGAGAAAGCCAAAGAGTATGTGAAGCCAGAACTAAAAGGAAAGACAGTAGAACTTGACTTGGATGATAAAGGAAAAGTTTTTAGCTTCATAAAAGAAGTGAAAACGGAAGTTAAAGAACCAAGCAAACCATTCAATAAATCCGCAGAACAACCTGATTGGAATAAAAAAGATAGATATATTAGAGCTCAAAGTGCAAGTAAAGATGCATCAATAATTGTGGCGGCATTAATAAGTTCAGATAAAATACTAGATGGAGAATCTGCTTGGATTTTGTTTTCCGAATTGATGCCTAAAATATATTCCTTACATGAAATAGTGGTTGAAAATAATGAAAAAAACCTTGAAAAGTAGGTGTGCTAACTGCGGGGCTCTTGTTAATGAGCTCCGTAGTCACTTAGCAGGCTGGAGCAAAGGAAAAGAGGCGTGGACTTGTGATAAAAGTAAGCATAAAACCTGAAGAGATAACACAGGCCCACAAAGAAAGTGATGAACTGGATGCCATAAAAACTTATGAGAAGTTTAACTGCAAAAACAACTTTATTGGAAGACTTGGAGAGATAGTGTTTGAAAGGTTTTTGCACAATAACCAGATACCTCATATTACCGTTAGTTTCGTTAAGAAAGGATGGGAAGACGAAGACTTCGTCATAGACGGAAAAAAGGTTGACATAAAGACCACTTTTGATACAAAACTTTGGTTTCAGAAACCAGTCTTTGACATATACATATTCACTCGCTTAAATGATGACATGAAAGAACTTTTTATAATCAGCTACATTAAAAAGGCTAAACTAGAAAGGCTCATCAGCGAAGGAAAACTTGAAATCATTAAGAGAGAAAACAGGCAAGACTACGTTGTAATGATAGAGCAAATGAGTCCGATAGAAGAACTCCTGAAGGTGAAAATATGGAAACAATAAAGTATGAGGGAAAGATAAAAAGCACTAGCACAACAGAAATTAATGAGGAAGACTCCGACACGAGCATAGGAAAAGTCAATTTTTTGAAAGTAGAGGAAGGAAAACAAGACATAAAAATAAGCATCGTAGGTCCTCCGGAGATTGCGGAATTTTTTGAACCCGGAGAACCAGTCAGCATAGAAATCAAGAAGCTACAAAGCAAGCTGACATGACTACTTTTTTCAGGGCCGCCACTATTGTCAAAAGGAAACAAGTAATACTCGTGGAGATAACTGGTAAAACTCTTGAATTCAAGATAATGACGAGGAAAGGAACATGGACTCAAGTATGGATAGAGATAAGCAAAGAAAAGATGCTTTGGATATGCAACGCAAAAGGAAAGAATTACGGTTGCGTAATGAGGAAAGAAACGGACAAGGCAGTTTGCAGTCATCAAAAGGCGGCATACCTCTGGCTATTAAAGAGAGGAGTGACTTGCAAAAAGGAATTAATAAAAAGCACATCACAAGTAAAAAGATTGTTGCTTACAAGTTCATTATCATCAGCGGAGTGATAAACGCAGTTGATGAAGAGCAAGCAAAAAGTATTAAAAGATACCTTGACAGAGAAGGAATTGATTACCTGATTAATCCACTGATTGAGAAACGCTTAGAGAGTTGATTTTTTGTTTCACCTCAAAAAGAAGCTAAATCTGAACTTTCTAGGCGCTCAAACAATGACAAACATAAACATAGAATTACCTGATGATTTGCACAGGAAGTTGAAGGTGCATGCTGCAGAGAAAGGAATAACATTAAAAGATTATATAAATGAGGTGCTAAAAGAAAATGGCTAAAGTTGAGATTTGGTTAAAAAAAAGAAGTAAACCTTGGACTAATAAAGAATATCTAAAATTAGAAAAACTTTGGAATGAAGAATTGCCAATATTTAAAATTGCAAAACTTATGAAAAGACCTTATGAACATGTTTATGAAAGAATTTGGAGATTGAAATACAACGGATATTTAAAACCAAGAAAAGAAGCACCAATTTTGAAACCGGATGATGAAGAGCAAGCAAAAAGTATTAAAAGATACCTTGACAGAGAAGAAGTAGAATACGAGATGAGGTGCAAAAAATGAGTTTTGAAGAAGGCGTGGATTTAGGAGACCCACTAGATAATAAAAAGTTTAGTGAGGTCATCCCATCATTGAAAAATGCTTTATATCAAGATGCGAATGGACATCTGGTTGTTTTTGCTATTGATGTTATGAGAATGTGTCTTGATAAGGAAAGAGTAAAAAAAGCAATAGAGAAACATGATGATTGCGCGTTTGGAGATTGTTGTTTTGAATGCCAATCAAACAATAATCCAGAAAAACTTGATTGTTTTAAATACATTTTGAAGGAGTTGGGATTATGAATAAATACGATAAGATGATGATGAAACAAATAGGAGACAATTTACGATATATATTGAATAGATTAGAGAAGTTGGGATTATGAAGATAAAACCTGAAGTAATCAATTATCGCAAATATCATATTCCCGCATGTCCTGCATATATGAGAAGGCCGAAGAACGCCGTTTATTTCAGCGCAGCCAACAGCATAAAGCATGAAATAAGCAAGGCAGTAGCGGCACTCATGCTTCATAAATGGGGGGATATAAGGTTTGGAGGAGCAGTAACTAAGCACATAGAAATACTTGCCATGAGTATAGATCTTACTATGCAAAGCTTTCCAAAACAAAAAGCCGACTACATAACGGAAGCTTGTCCCAATGACGAAGCAGACAGGAGAGTAGACCTTGTTAGGCTAAGAGATGATGTTCGCTACGAATTTGAGTGTAATTCAAAAGTAAAGAAAGAGGGAATTAATACGATAACGATTTATATTTAAGGGGATGGAATAATGATGAGCATATTATTATTAAGTGCAATAATCTTTTATGATGTGGGAGTAAATCTTACACCATACTTAACCGTTTTACCTGCTGAATGCCCAGTAAGAATAGATATAGTAAGCAGAAACAACATTTATTATGATGGTTACGCCTGGTATAGCGGAAGAATAATCATTTATGACGGTAATCATCTAAGTGACGACATGAAAAGATTTGTGCTGTTGCACGAGATAGGGCATGTTTGTGCCGGAAATAATCGTCTAGGAAGTTATCAGGATAGAGAGAACAATGCGGACAACTATGCGAATATAAGGGTGAAAAATTGATGCCTTTACTTATGAAGACTTGCCCAGTTTGCAAGAATGCTTTTATGACTACTATGGAACGAAAGAAATATTGTAGTTATGCTTGCAGAGATAAAAGGAAGGCTTTAATATTCAATAAAAGCCTTTACAAGTTAAGCGTTGAAGAAATGGCTTTAAGAAAAGAATTAATGAAGGCATAAGGAATAACGCCTTCCCGCCACATTAAATGCGGAGGGTATTCAACTATGACTGAACAAAAGACTATTAGGATTTTGAATTTGTATGCTGGAATTGGTGGTAATCGTAAGCTTTGGAGTGGAGATATTGAGGTTACTGCTGTTGAGAATGTTCCTGAAATAGCAAAGATTTATCAAGACTTCTTTCCACAAGATAAAGTTATAGTCACTGATGCCCACCAATATTTACTTGAACATTTTGAGGAATACGATTTTATTTGGAGTAGTCCTCCTTGTCCAACACATTCAAGAGTGAGGTTTATGGGAACATTAGCTCCTCACCCAACTTGTGGAACAATAATTCCTAAAGCGTATGCAGATATGCGTTTGTATGAAGAAATAATACTCTTAACTTCGTATTTCAAAGGGAAGTGGTGCGTTGAAAATGTTATCGGATACTATGAACCCTTGATTAAACCACAAGAGGTAGGAAAACACTATTTCTGGACTAACTTTCCTTTAAGCAACATTAAGATTAAAAGTAGAAAACATAATGCAACAATTTCAGAGATGCAAGAATACAAAGGATTTGATTTGAGTAATGTTGAATTAGACCATAGGAAAGATGTTATTCTCAGAAATTGCATAGAGCCAAAGCTGGGATTACTTGTTTTGAATTGTGCTTATAAGAATAAACAGATACAACTAAACGAGGTTATGGTGGATAAAAATGCTGTGGCAGTGGTTACTACTGACGGCATTCCTCCACAAGTTAAAACTTGTGGTATCCTGCCTACGATTTTATGAAGATTGTAATGAAGAAACCGGATGAATTAAAGCACTTTGAGAACAACCCGCGATACATGAGCGAAGACGAAATGACTAAACTTGTTAATAGCATTAAGGAGTTCGGAATGGTAGACCCCCTAATAATAGACGAAGAAGGAGTTATTATCGGCGGCAATCAGCGTTACGAAGCAGGATTAAAACTAAATCTTGAAGATTATCCTTGCGTAATCGTTGAGGGATTGAGCGATGCAAAGAAGAAGACCTTGAATATTGCCTTGAACAAGATTATGGGAGAGTGGGACGATATACAACTAGCGTCAGTCCTTATGAGCATAAAAAGTGAAGACAAAGACTTATTGTCTTATACTGGCTTTGATGAGAAAGAAATAAATATCTTAATAAACGCAATCGGAGAGACTAACATTCCTGTTGATGATGTTGAGCCTAATGCTTATGAACTTGCTAAGTCAAAAACAAAAATAATAACTGGAGACGTTTTCATATTAGGAAATCATAGGTTAATGTGTGGAGATGCCACTAAAAGTGATGATGTTGATAAGTTAATGAATGGAGAAAAAGCTGATTTGTTATTAACAGACCCACCATACGGAATAAATATTGTCAAAGCCGATGGAAAGATTGGTTTTGGCAATGGTCGCCTCGGCTTTGACAATAAAACTACCAACAGGAACAAATTTGGAAGCATCGGTAGAGGTGGAATTGTTCCTGTTGGTAAGCATAAGATGATAGAGGGAGATGATAAACCATTCAATCCAGAATTCTTATTATCATATGGAAAAAATCAAATAATATTCGGAGGGAATTACTTCGCCAATAAATTGCCAGAAAGTTCCTGTTGGCTCGTATGGGATAAAAGAGAAGACATCCCGAGCAATAACTTTGCCGATTGCGAATTAGCATGGACAAGTTTCAAAAAACCTTCAAGAATTATTAGATGGAAGTGGTCTGGATTAATAAGAGCTGGAGAACGAAAAACTTGATAGAAAGTGTTTTATGATGGAAATAGACCCTGTTTATTGCCAAATCATTATTGATAGATGGGAGAAATTAACAGGCAATATACATGAAAAAAGGATAAAGGAGATGAATTAGAATGGATGATATTGATAAGAATTGTGGTAATTGCAGATTTTATCCAGAATGTGATTTTCCAGAATGTTTAGTCTGTCCTGATTGGAAGGAAGAAGATAAGTCCTGTGTATTCTTGAGGCGACTTTATGAATGAAGAAATTGTTGAAATAAAGGATTATCTTAGAAAAATAAGTGAAACTATAAAGAAAGAGAACCGGGAATCCAATAGGTTAACAAGATACTTGCCAGACCACGAATTCATATTTGGAAAATAAAAAATGACATACTCCCAAACAAGTCACACTGAAGTGTGGGGTTTCTCACGCAGAACTCCCAACTTAAACCTTTCCCTTTTGTTCCAAAAGGTCGGCTTCGGTAAGCCTAAAGGTATAAGAGGAGCTTCTGCTCAGAGAAGAAACCCTCAAAGACTTACCACCTCAGATTTTGGAGGTGGTAACTATGCCACAAAGATACAAGCATTTCAATCCAGTAGAACACAAGATAGAAAGCAAGATAGCAAGTGTAAAACAAGGTTTTCACTGCAAATACAACATCAACTATCACATTATTTGGATACCAAAGTATCGCAAGCCTGTCCTTGCGGATGAAAAGGTGAAAGAAGTGTTAAAAACAATAATTCAAGGAGTATGTTATGATAACCAAGTAGAATGTCTTGCATTAGAGATAATGCCCGACCACTTGCACCTTTTCGTTGGTGCAAGACCTACAACCACTCCTTGCGACCTAATCAAGAAGTTGAAAGGAAACACGAGCATACAGCTACGCAGATGTTTTCCTCAGTTGAGAAGTCTTGGCTACGCAGAAACTTGGAAGAGATTTAATCACCTATGGGCTTCAGGATACTATTGTGGAAGTGCAGGTCATGTAAGCCAAGAACAAGTAAAAAGATACATCCTTGAACAAGAAGGCAAAAGCCCATTTGAATACGATGTCTACAA
>Ga0315294_10000467_pt1 | contig 43168 bp, 44 predicted proteins | sample YL17G13_40_MG_FD_203626 | JGI IMG/M metagenome (GOLD analysis project Ga0315294, IMG submission 203626) | Sediment microbial communities from Yellowstone Lake, YNP, Wyoming, USA - YL17G13_40 | ecosystem: Environmental > Aquatic > Freshwater > Lake > Sediment | place: USA: Wyoming | collected... | reverse complement strand
ATCTGGGCTCTTCCGCAACTGGATGATCGTGACGACGGTGGAGAAGGCGAAAGAGGCCAGATCCTTCGCCGAACCCCTGATCACGCTGGCTCGCAAGGGCGATCCTCAGGCGCAGAGGCAGGTCCAGCGGGTGATTCACGACAAGCTGGCCTACAAGACCCTTCTGGAGAAGCTCGGGCCGCACTTCGCGGAGCGGCCGGGCGGCTACACGCGGATCGTGCGCCTCGGGCGTCGGCCCGGAGACGGGGCCGAGGTCGCCGTGCTTGAGATCGTGGACCGCGAGAAGCTCGGCCCCCCGCCGGGGAAGCCCCGGATCGCGAAGCGACAGGCGAAGGAAGCGGCGGGGGCAGCCGCCAAGTAGCGGATCCCCCACTTGAGCCGGATCGAGGCCGTCCGGGGAACCCAGGATCTCCTCCCCGAGGACGCGGCCCGCTGGCAGGAAGCCGAACTCAGGATCAGGGGCGTCCTGGCCCGGTACGGGTTCGGCGAGATCCGGACTCCCGTCTTCGAGCACGCCGAGTTGTTCCGCCGCTCCCTCGGGCTCGGCTCGGACGTGGTCGCCAAGGAGATGTACGAGTTCGCGGACAAGGGAGGCCGACAGCTCGCGTTGCGTCCGGAGGGAACCGCCTCCGTGGTCCGCGCCTTCATCGAACACGCCCTGCCGCAGAAGGGCGGGCGCCACAAGCTCTTCTACTCCTGTCCCGTGTTCCGCTACGACCGGCCGCAGAAGGGGCGGTTCCGCCAGCACCATCAATTCGGTGTCGAGGTCTTCGGGAACCCCGCGCCTTCCCAGGACGTGGAGGTGATGGACGCGGGCGATGCGATTCTGCGCGAGCTGGGCGTGACCGGGTACGAGCGCCGCATCAACAGCAACGGGGATCCGGCCTGCCGGCCGGCCTTTGAGGCCGCGTTGCGTGCCTTCGTCGAGGGGCGCAAGGACCGGGTCTGCGAGGGCTGCGCGGGGTACCGGCTCGAACACAACGTGCTGAGGGTGCTTGACTGCAAGGTCGAATCGTGCCGGGCGGCGACCGCGGATGCCCCGCGGCTCGTGGATCACCTCTGCGATGCCTGCCGCGCGCATCATGAGGCGGTCCTGGCGCACCTGCGGACGCTCGGCATGGAGGTCGTTCCGGATCCCCGGCTCGTGCGGGGCCTGGACTACTACACCCGGACGTGCTTCGAGTTCGTCCCGCAGGATGCCGGACAGCAGGGCACGCTTCTCGGCGGCGGGCGATATGACGGGCTGGTGGAGCTGCTGGGCGGCCCGTCGACTCCGGGCGTCGGCTTCGGGATGGGGGTCGAGCGCGTGCTCGCCGCGGCCCCGCCCGTGGCCGTCGCGCCGTCGCTCATCGCCTTCGTCCTGGCGACCACGGACGACGCGTACCCGCGCGCGTTCCGACTCGCGCAGGCGCTCCGTCGCGCCGGGGTAGCGTGCGAACTCGGGCAGGAGGGCAAGAGCCTGAACAGCCAGCTGAGGGCGTCGGGTTCCTCCGGCGCCGGCTGGGCCGTGTTCGTTGGCGCGGGGACCGGTCCCGTCGGGCTCAAGGACCTCGCCACGCACGTCCAGGAGGACGTGGCCGAAGAGGCGGTGGCCGGCCGGCTGGCATCCGCCGCGTCGGCGAGGTCGTGAACCCCGGGCCCCGTCCGGGGATGCTAGGCTAGTTTCCGATGTCACTGTCGCCCGAATACCGGACTCACGCCTGCGGCGAACTCCGGCCCGCGCACGCGGGCAGGCGCGTCCGCCTTTCCGGCTGGCTGCACAACCGGCGCGATCTCGGGGGAGTCCTGTTCCTCGACCTGCGGGACCACTACGGGGTGGTCCAGCTCGTCGTTGCCCCGGGGTCGGATTGCCACGAGCTCCTGAGTCACCTGACCAAGGAGTCGGTTATCCGGGTGGATGGCGCGGTGGCCAACAGGGACCCGGCGACCGTCAATGCCGCGATCGAGACCGGCGAGGTCGAGGTGCGCGTGGACGCCTGCGAGGTCCTGAGCCGGGCCGAGCCCCTGCCGTTCAGCGTTTTTCCCGAGCAGGACACGCCCGAGGAACTGCGGCTTCAGTACCGGTACCTGGACCTGCGCCGGCCCCGGATGCACGCGAACATCATGCTCCGGACGAAGGTCATCGCATTCATCCGGGACGAGATGCGGAAGCTGGGGTTCACCGAGCTGGCGACACCCATCCTGACGAGCTCGAGTCCCGAAGGAGCCCGGGACTTCCTCGTGCCTTCGCGCCTTCACCCCGGGCGGTTCTACGCGCTTCCGCAGGCGCCCCAGCAGTTCAAGCAGCTCTTCATGGTCGCGGGCTTCGACCGGTATTTCCAGATCGCGCCGGGCTTCCGGGACGAGGACAGCCGCGCGGACCGGTCGCCCGGCGAGTTCTACCAGCTCGATCTCGAGATGAGCTTCGTGACGCAGGAGGACGTTTTCGCCGTAGTGGAGACCGTCCTCCCGAACGTGTTCAACGCGTTCGGGGGCGGACGCGCCGTGACGGCGGCGCCGTTCCCGCGATACGCCTTTGCCGACGCCATGGTCAGGTTCGGGACCGACAAGCCCGACCTCCGGGTGCCTCTCGAGATGCGGGACGTCACGGATTTGCTGGCTCCCGTGATCCCGTTTTTCGCCGGCAAGAAGGTCAGGGCTCTTCCCGCGGCCGGCGGGGCCACCCGGCCCCGGTCGTTCTTCGACGGCGTCGTCGCGCGCGCCACGCAAGCCGGAGCGGACGGGCTTGGCTACCTCGCGGTCAAGCCGGGAGCCGGCTTGTCGGGTCCGCTGGCGAAGTTCATCCCCGCGGACCTCCATGGCCGGGTGCGCGAGGCATGCGGGATCGGGGACGGCGACGCGGGTTTCTTCTACGCGTCTGCCGACGAGGACGCCCTGCATGCCGTGGTCGCGCCCCTGCGCCGTCACGTCGGGGAGGCCCTGGGGCTGGCCGGGAAAGACGCCTTCCGGTTCTGCTGGATCACGGACTTCCCGATGTACGCGAGGGATCCGGAGACCCGTCAGATCGTGTTCAACCACAACCCGTTCTCGATGCCCCAGGGGGGGTTGGATGCGCTCAACGCCGGTGACCCGCTGGCCGTCAAGGCCTGCCAATACGACATCGTCTGCAACGGGATCGAGGTCTCCTCCGGGGCGATCCGGAACCACCGGTCGGACATCCTGTACCGCGCGTTCGAGATCGCCGGGTATCCGAAGGAGACGGTGGACGAGAAGTTTCCGGCGCTGGCCACGGCCTTCAAGTACGGACCCCCGCCGCACGGCGGGATCGCCCCCGGGATCGACCGCATTGTGATGCTGCTGACCGGCGAGGAGAACCTGCGGGAAACGATAGCCTTCCCACTCAACCAGAAGGCGCAGGATCTCATGATGGGAGCTCCCGGCCGGGTCACGGACCGTCAGCTCAAGGATCTCCGCCTCCGGATCGTCGAGGAGCCGGACCCGGGCGCCCGGAAGTGACCGGCAAGGTCCTCTTCTCGTCCGGACCTTCGCTGGCCCTGCTGTTCGGTTATCACGAGGAGAACCTTCGCCAGCTCGAGACCTCGCTCGGCGTGCGCGTCACGGCACGCGGCAACGAGGTCACGGTCAGGGGAGCGAAGGCGGCCGTCGGAACGGCGATCCGGGTCCTCCACCAGATGCGCTCCGCAACCGCTCCCGTCACCCCCGAGGCGATCCGGGCGCTTGCCGGAGGCCAGGGCCAGGCGGCCCCGGCGGCCCGGCCGGGAGGCGTGGCGGACCTGACCATCAGGACGCCACGGGAGATCATCCAGCCGCGGGGAGAGCATCAGGCCGAATACGTGCGCGCCATCCGCTCCTGCGACATCGTGTTCGGTGTGGGTCCTGCCGGAACCGGGAAGACCTACCTTGCCGTCGGATGCGCCCTGCAGGCATACGCGTCGCAGGCCGCGGACCGGATCATCCTGGTCCGTCCCGTAGTCGAGGCGGGGGAACGGCTCGGCTTCCTGCCTGGCGACGTCCAGGAGAAGGTGAACCCGTACATGCGGCCCCTGTATGACGCGCTGTCGGACATGCTGGAACCGGCCACCCTGCACCGGCTTCTTCAGCAGGAGACGATCGAGATCGCTCCCCTGGCGTACATGCGCGGCAGGACGCTGAACAAGGCCTTCATCATCCTCGACGAGGCCCAGAATACGACGACCGAGCAGATGAAGATGTTCCTGACCCGGCTCGGGGTGGGCTCCCGTGCCGTCGTGACCGGGGACATCACCCAGATCGACCTGCCCAAGGAGGCTCCATCCGGTCTCATCCATGCCGTGGACTTGCTCAAGGACGTGGAGGGCCTCGCGATCGTGCGGTTCACGCCCGCCGACGTCGTCCGGCACGAACTGGTCCAGCGAATCCTGGCTTCCTACGAGCGGGCGGGGCGCGACGGCCGCGGGAAGCCCGCGTCGCGCGGGTGAGTCCGGCCGGGGGAAGCATCGACGTGCACGGTTTCGGCGCGGATCCGGCGGGCCGCCTGTCCGCTCGCGTGGCGCGGACGGCGCTGCGGTTCCTCCGTTGCCGGAAGCTGGGAGTGAGCTTCTGTTCCGTTGTACCCGCCGAGTCGGCCCGCCTGAACCGCTTGTGGCGCCGCCGCAGCCGGCCCGCCGAGATCCTGTCCTTCGCCGCGCCGGCGGACGAGCCGGGCGGCAACCTGGGAGAGATCTACCTCTGTCTCCCGCTGATCAGGCGGCGCGCGCGGCGGCTGGGTCTGCCGTACGGCCGCTGGGTTGCGGAGCTCGCCGGCCACGGGATCCTGCACCTCATGGGTTTTCACCATGGGGACCCTGAGGCCGAACGGCGCATGTTCACCGTCCAGGCGGCGGTCGTGGGCGTGCTCCCACGGGGGCAGGCGAGGCGATGACCCCGGATCCGGCCGGCACCGCGGCGGGCTCGGCCTCCATGCTGCTCTCGGGCCTGTTCACTATTCCGGTCTTCCTCTGTGCAAACGCCCTGTTTGTCGCGGCCGAGTTCGCCCTGGTGGCGATCCGCCGGACGCGCGTCCGCGAGCTCGTCGCCCAGAAGGCGTCGGGCGCGCGCGCCGTGGAGCGCGCGGTGGGGTCACTGGACCGGTACCTGGCTACCACGCAGTTCGGCATCACCGTGTCCTCGCTCGGTCTAGGTTGGCTTGGAGAACCTGCCCTCGCCCGGGTCCTGTTCCCCGCAGTAGCATTCCTCGGCCCGGGGCTGTCGACGGTGGCTTCGCACGCCTGCGCGTTCGGAATCGCCCTCCTGGGGATCACGTTCCTGCATATCGTGCTGGCCGAGCTCGTTCCGCGCGGACTTGCCCTGCGGTCGCCGGATCGAGTGGCGCTCTGGCTGGTGCCGCCCCTCCACGTGTTCGAGCGCATCTTCCGTCCGTTGATCTGGGTGCTGAACTATGCAGGGAGCGTGGTCGTGCGTGCCGTCGGCGCGGGGGACACCCACGCCCATGCGGGATCGGTTCATTCGGTGGCGGAGCTGGGGATGCTGGTCGCCGACTCGGAGCAGGCCGGCGTGCTCGAACGGCAGGAGCGCGAGATGATGCAGGGCGTTCTCGCGATCGGGGACCTGACCGTCCGCCAGGTCATGACTCCGCGGAACGAGATCGTGAGCGTGCGGCAGGGGGACAGCCTCGACCGGATCCTCCAGGCGGCCCTCGAGAGCGGCTACTCGCGCCTGCCCGTTACCGGAGCCGGGCCGGATGACGTGGTGGGCGTCCTGCACACGAAGGATCTCCTGCATCTCTTCGCCGAAGGCGAGCGGGACCTTGTTGTGTTCCAGGACGTCATGCGCCAGCCCCAGTTCGTGCGGTCCGGGACCCGGGTGTTGGACCTTCTCCGGGACTTCCAGCGCGGCGAACAGCACATCGCCTTCGTTCTCGACGACTTCGGGGAGCTTGCCGGGCTGGTGACCATCGAGGATCTGCTGGAGGAGATCGTCGGCGAGATCCGGGACGAGTTCGACGTGGCCGAGCGGCTGATGAGGCTCGACCGCGAGGGCAGTTATCTCGCCTCGGGACGGGCGGACGCCCGAGCCTGTCTGCATCTGCTGGGGGTGTCCTCCCCCTCGTGGGCCGGTGGGACGCTCGGCGAGTTCCTGCGCACGCTGGCCGGGCGCCCGCTGGCCGTGGGGGTCCGCGTGCCGCATGCCGGGCTGGCTTTCGTCGTGCTCGAGGTCGACGCCGCCGGCCTGCCGCTTCGGGTGCGGGTCGAGAAAACCGGGCGCGCGGGGTAAAGCGTGCATGCTACAATTCGCCCCATGAGACTCCCGGCCCTTTTTGGCGTTGCTTTCGGGGTTGCCGTGCTGGTGCCCGCCTGGGCGGCGGCCGCGGAGCCCGCGTCGGCGGCCGGCCCCAGGATCACGGTCGATGAGCAGGACTACCAGTTCGGGCGGGTTCCGAACGACCGGGCCGTGGAGCACGTCTTCAAGGTCACGAACGCGGGCACGAAGCCGCTCGTGATCACGAGGGTTTCCACCTCCTGCGGGTGCACCGCCGCGATGATGGAGTCATCCGTCGTCGATCCCGGGAAGACCGGCCGCCTGCGCGTGTCGTTCAACCCCCGGGGGCAGCACCAGGTGGTGTCGCGAACGGTGACCATTCACTCCAACGACCCGGAGAGTCCGGCACTCCAGATCAAGATCACGGCGGAAGTCGCGGCGCCCGGGGAGGAGCGCAAGGCTCCGGGCCCCCCCCAGCGGGCCCACCCGCCCGAGGCGAAACTCGAGTTCAAGTCCGGCTGCCTCAAGTGCCACGGACCGGCATCGGCGACCCAGAGGGGCCCGAAGCTCTACGCGTCCGCTTGCGGCGCCTGCCACGGTGCTGTTGGCGGAGGCGTGAGCATCGCACGGGAGATGATCGGCCCGCCGTTGCGGCTGGTCTCGACCACGGTCAAGACGCCCGCGGGCATGACCCAGGTGATCTCGTCCGGCACGGGGAATCCCCGGATGCCTGGCTTCGGCAAGGCCTACGGCGGCCCCTTGAGCGACGCCCAGGTGGCCTCGCTCGTCGAGTACATCATCAAGGGATTTCCGGCGAGGTAGGATTCCCTGAATCACCTGAGCCGAATCCTGCCGATTGCCGCCTGGATGCTGTGGGCTTCCGCGGCCCCGGCGGCCGCGGTTTCCGGCGCCCCTTCCGCCAAACCCGCCCCCCTGTCGTCGACCCAGGCTGTGCCCGCGGCAGGGGTTGCGCCGGAACCTGCCGGCCCGGCTGAACCCGTTGTCACGGAGAGGATCGTCCAAGCCATCCAGATCGAGGGTTCCGTCAACGTCAAGCCCTCGGACATCTCGGCGAGGCTCAAGACCCGGATCGGAGCGCTGGCCACGCGGGAAGGCCTCCGCGAGGATCTCAAGGCGATCTGGGACATGGGTTCGTTCGACGACGTGACGGTGGAGATGACAGAGGTCGAGGGCGGGGCCCGCGTGGTTTTCGTGGTCAAGGAGCGGCCGGTCGTGCGGTCGGTCCGGTACGTGGGGACCCGCGAATTCAGCGACAAGGACCTCAAGGAGAAGGTCGCGGTCAAGGAGGGGGAATGCTACGATCCCGTTCGCGCGCACGAGGCGGAAGTCCGCCTCGTGCAGGGGTACCACGAGAAGGGCTACCCCGACGCGAAAGTCCGCAGCGAGCTGGTGCCCGCCGAGAAGGAACGGGGCAAGATGGACCTCGTCATCACCGTGGACGAGGGCAAGAAGATGCACGTCGAGAAGATAGCGTTCGCGGGCAACAAGAACTTCCCGGACAACGCGCTCAGGAAGCCGCTCAAGAACAAGGAGGCGGCGTTCTTCTTCCAGAGCGGTCTCTACCTCGTTGACGAGCTGGAAGCGGACAAGGGGCGTCTGCTCGAGTTCTACAAGGACGAGGGTTACCAGAAAGCCCGGGTGGTTTCGGCCGAGGTCCTGCCGGGCTCCAAGCCAGAGAAGAAGATACTCAAATTCACGATCGTGGAAGGGATTCCCTACTCGGTCCGGTCGGTGCGGCTGGATGGCAGCGCGATGTTCACCGAGGCCGAGCTCAAGGACAAGCTGGACCTGGAACCCGGGGCGAAGCTCTCCCAGCGGAAGCTTGACGCGGGGGTTGCGGCGATGCGGGAGATGTACACGAGTCGGGGGTACATCTACGCGAATATCATCCCGGACTTCGTGTTCGACGATGCCAAGGGGGAGGCCGACCTGATTCTCCGGTTCCACGAGGGGGAGCAGGCAATCGTGGACCGCATACTGGTCCGCGGCAACGAGGAGACGAAGGAGAAGATCATCCTGCGCGAGCTCGAGCCCGGGCTCGAGCCCGGGAAGACCTTCGACACCAAGCTGATCCGGCGCAGTCAGGAGAACATCTACAACCTGGGTTTCTTCGAGGACGTCCGGGTATACACCGAGCCGTCGTTCAAGTCGGGTCGCGAGAACCTGATCTTCGAGGTCAAGGAGCGTCAAACAGGTACCGTGAGCCTGGGCGGCGGTTACAGCTCGCAATACGGGCTGGTGGGGTTCCTCCAGCTCACCAAGGCGAACCTCTTCGGGCTCGGCATCCGGATCAGCGCGGAGTGGGAGATCGGGCAGAAGCGCACGAACCTCCAGCTCGACTACTTCGATCCCTGGTTCCTGGACACCAAGATCTCGATGGGGCTGGGTTTCTGGGACACCCTCCGGGAACTGCCGAACACGTTCGAGGACAAGTCGACGGGCGGATCGATGGAGTTCGGGTACCGGTTCCCGAACAAGCGCTGGAAGATCGCGCTGGGCTACAAGTACGAGGTCCACAAGACAAGCCCGCTCCGGGATTCGAACCAGACGGAGGCGGACCTGGTCGCGCTGGGCGTTTCCACGGAGGCCCAGGCGACGAGCTCGCCGAGCATCACGGTCACCTACGACACGCGGGACAACATCTTCGACCCGCTTTCCGGCTTCTGGCAGAGGCTGGTCACCCAGGTGGCCGGCGGGCCGCTCCCGAGCGCCGGGCTGAAGTTCCTGGGCGGCGACACGAGGTTCTACAAGGTCACCTACGACGTGAGCTGCTTCCAGCCATCGCCCGTCAAGCTCCTGCTGAGGCCGAGCCTGGCCCTGCACGGGCTGGTGGGACGCGGGTGGGGATTCGACGGCAAGGACGTCCCCATCTTCGAGCGGTTCTTCATGGGCGGTACCGACTCGATCCGGGGGTATCCGGAGCGGGAACTCGGACCGCGGGCGGCGGACTCGCACGGCGACCTCCGGCCTACGGGCGGGCGGGTGGAGGCCCAGTTCAACGCCGAGATCAAGTGGCCCGTCGTCTCGCGGGTTCTTACCATTGCGGCTCCGTTCTATGATGCAGGCTACACTTGGCCGGACTTCCCGCTGACGAGGGAGGGACTCCGGGACCGGTACCGGTCCCTCGCCACGAGCGCGGGCTTCGGCATCCGGCTCACGGTTCCCGGCACGATCATCGTGATCCGGCTGGACTACGGCTGGGGGCTTTCGGAGCAATACAGCCACCCGCCCAACGGCAAGCTGCACTTCAACATCGGCAACATTTTCTAGGGGCGATGGCTCCCGCCGGGGAGCTGGTGGAAATCTAACCAGATAGCGGTTAAAATATGACCATGCTCAGGCGGCATCTGGCTGAACGCGTCCTGGACGCCCTGGCGGACACTCCGGTCGTCATGTTGCAGGGCGCCCGGCAGACCGGCAAGAGCACCCTGGCCGAGTGGGTGGCCGGGGGCCCCCACAAAGCCAGGTACCTGACTCTCGACGATCCCGCCACGCTGGCCGGGGTGAACGAAGATCCCGCCGGTTTCCTGGCCGCCGCTACCGGGAACCTCGTGATCGACGAGGTTCAGCGGGCGCCCGGCCTGTTCCTCGCCCTCAAGGCCGCGGTCGACCGGGAAAGAAAGCCGGGGAGGTTCCTCCTGACCGGCTCTTCCCACGTTCTGACGGCGCCCCGGGTGGCGGACTCCCTGGCCGGCCGGATGCAGGCGCTGACCCTGTGGCCGCTGTCCCAGGGCGAGATCGCGGGAAGACGGGAGTCGTTCCTCGGCGTCCTGCTGGGGACCGGGAAGCCGGCCTGGGGGCCTTCCCGCGACGCGGCGGCGGATGTCTGGAACCGCATGCTCGTGGGGGGATACCCCGAACCGGTGGGACGCGCGACGCCCGAGAGGAGGCGCGCGTGGCACGCGTCCTACATCACGACGATTCTCCAGCGCGATGTCCGGGACCTGGCCGCGGTCGAGGGCCTCACGGCGTTCCCGAGGCTCCTGGCGGTGCTGGCATCCCGTGCCGCGCAACCGCTCGGCGCTTCTGATGTGTCGCGGGAACTGGGCATGCCCTACACGACGCTTCGCCGGTATCTGGCGCTCCTGGAGGCTACCTTCCTCGTTCATCTGGTCCCTGCCTGGTCCGCCAACCAGGGGCAGAAGTTCGTCAAGGCACCCAAACTGCTTCTGGCGGACACGGGAAGCATGGCCTACCTGACGGGAGCTTCGCCGGATCGTGTCCGGGAGGACCCCATGCTGCAGGGGCGCATGCTGGAGAACTTCGTGATCATGGAACTGATCAAGCAGGCGGGATGGCAGAAGGAACCCCCCACGCTCTTCCATTTCCGCACGCACACGGGTGATGAGGTGGATGCCGTCATCGAGGATGCGCGGGGCCGGGTGAGCGGCGTCGAGGTGAAAGGCACGGCGTCGCCGGGAGCGCACGACTTCAAGGGGTTGCACCGCCTGAGGTCCGCCACCGGGAAGCGGTTCCACCGCGGGATCCTGCTCTACATGGGGCGCGAAACCGTCGGGTTCGGCGATGGGCTATTTGCCGTTCCGGTTGCATCCCTTTGGAGCTGACCGGGGAAGGCAACCCCCCGCCCAACGGCAAGCTCCACTTCAACATCGGCAACATTTTCTAGGCCGCGAAACGCCAGGGGGAGGACGAGGGACAGTCTTTGGACCATTGGATTCTGGACGTGCTGGCAGATGCTGGGCGGGCTTGCGGTCAAGCCGCGCGATCCGGTGCGGTTGTGGTACCCTCTGAGTAGGAGAGATCAGGAATCCATGAGCGTTCAGGTCACGATATCCCTGCCGGATTCGGCCTTTTCCGCCATGCGGAGGCGGCCGAAGGATGTTGCCCGTGACATGAGGGTGGCGGCGGCTGCGAAGTGGTTCGAGGCGGGCATGCTGTCGCAGGCGAAGGCGGCCGAGCTGGCCGGACTGAGCCGGGCGGAGTTCCTCGACGCTCTCAACCGGCTCAAGGTCAGTCCATTCCAGTACGAGCCGGGGGATCTTGCCAAGGAGATGAATGCCTAAGGGCTGGGTCTTCGACAGCTCGTCCCTGGTCGTGCTCGGTAGGATCAAGGCTCTCGACCTCATCTCCCTGCTTCCCGGCAGGATCGTGATTCCCAAGGCGGTTGCGGGTTAGGACGATTCGTCGGCATGTTTGCCTCTCGTTCTCGGAAAGGGGATGCTAGGGGACATGGTTGAGAAGGCGTCGGGAGAAATCGGGCGGCGTTACGGGGAGGCCAAGGCCCGGTACGCCGGCGAGCTGGGCGTGGACACCGACGCCGCCCTGGCCGTGCTCGCCCGGCTCCCGCTCTCGATCCATTGCTGGCAGGGGGACGATGTCGGCGGTTTCGAGCGGACCGACTCCAAGCTCGAGGGCGGAGGGCTGGCCGTCACGGGGAACCACCCCGGGCGCGCGCGCACTCCGGACGAACTCCGGGCCGACCTAGACCGCGCGCTCTCGCTCATCCCGGGCCCGCACCGGGTCAACCTGCACGCCATGTACGGCGAGTTCGGCGGGAAGGCCGTGGATCGCGACCAGGTCGGGCCCGAGCACTTCGCGGGCTGGATCGCGTGGGCGAAGGCCAGGGGATATGGGCTGGACTTCAACGCCACCTGCTTCTCGCACCCGAAGGCCGCCGATGGCTTTACGCTCTCGCACCGGGATCCCGCCGTTCGCGCTTTCTGGGTCGAGCACGTGCGACGGTGCCGGAAAATCGGCGCGGCGATGGGCCGGGAGCTGGGGAGCGCCTGCGTCCACAACCTATGGATTCCGGACGGGAGCAAGGACCACCCGACCGACCGCTATCAGCGCCGCGCGTGGCTCCGGGAGGCGCTGGATACGATCTACGCGGACGCCCAACCGGCCGGGTCGCTCAAGGACGCGATCGAGGGGAAGCTGTTCGGGATCGGCAGCGAGGCCTTCGTGGTCGGGTCGCACGAGTTCTACCTCGCATATGCGGTGCGGAAGGGGCTCATGCCCTGCCTCGACCTCGGACACTACCATCCGACCGAATCGGTTTCCGACAAGCTCCCGGCGGTCCTGCAGTTCTGCCCCGAGGTGCTCCTGCACCTGAGTCGTGGCGTGCGGTGGGACAGTGACCACGTCGTGGTCCTCGACGACGAGATCAGAGCGGTCATGGCGGAAGTCGTGCGGGCCGGAGCCGTCAACCGCGTGATTCTCGCCCTCGACTACTTCGATGCGAGCCTGAACCGCGTCGGCGCGTGGGTGACGGGCGCGAGAGCCGTCCTCACGGCCCTCCTGCTGGCCCTGCTCGAGCCCACGCCACGCATGCGGGAGTCCGAGGCAGCGGGGGACCTCTTCGGCCGCCTCGCGCTTCTTGAAACTGCCAAGCAGATGCCCTGCGGGGCCGTCTGGGACCGGTACTGCGCCATGTCGGGCGTTCCCGCAGGCCAGGACTGGATTGCCGCCATTCGCAGGTACGAGAGCGAGGTCCAGAGCGGCCGGAAGTGATCCGGCGGCCGGGCCGCGGGGGGGCAAAGCTTCAGAATCGAGCATTCCACGCTTTCCGACCCCCCCAAACCGCTAGTCCGTCAGGCTTTCCGGTCCGTCCAGGGCCTTGCGGGATGCATAAACCCGTGATTCCATTCAACAAGGAGGGTTGGGCCGCCTGAGGGGGGAGCCTTCCCGGAACGCGCTGATCGATGGAGGCGCCTTGACAATGGTTTTCATAGCTTATTTACACAACCGATTGACGGTTGTTACAATTTCAGGAACAGGAAGGAGTCTCGAACACAGCGCGAGATGGGGAAAGAAGTGATCTACACCATCAAGGAGGCGGCCCGGAAGCTCCACCTCCACGAGCAGACGCTCCGCAATTGGGAGCGCGCGGGGATCATCAAGCTGCAGCGCTTCGGGAAGAACCGCTCCCGGCTGTTCCGGACCGGCGACATCGACCGGTGCCGGTGGATCCAGCGGTACTCCGGGCGTGGGATCAGTCTCCGTGGAGTGAAGGCCCTGCTCGTCATGAACCGTCAGTTGAATGGAGGGCGTACGTGATTGACCGGCTCTTCAACTCGACTTCGATGTCCGTCATCACCAACGCGCTGGCCGCGTCGAGGCTTCAGCAGGAAGTGACGGCGCACAACCTCGCCAACGTGGACACCCCGGGGTTCAAGCGGACCGAGGTGCTGTTCGCCGACCGGCTCGCGGCCGCGCTCAAGGCGCAGGAGGGCGCCCGGGACGCTCTTGCGGGGACCGTGACCGACCCGAAGCACATCCCGATCGGGGATACGCCGCGGCTCGAGGACGTGCAGGCGGGCACCGTCGTCCGCGCGGAGACGTCGCTGAGGCCGGACGGGAACAACGTGGATCTGGACGCCGAGATGGTGAGACTTACCGAGAATACGGTGCTCTACCAGTCGCTTGCGCAGATCGTGCGCATGCAGCTGGCGCAGTTGCGCACCGCAATCACAGGAGCGTAACGCATGGAACTGTTCCGCACGATGGCGATTTCTGGATCGGCGCTCACGGCCGAGCGCCTGCGGCTCGACGTGATCGCGAACAACCTCGCGAACGTGAATACGACCCGGACGGCCGAAGGCGGCCCGTACCGGCGGCAGATGACCGTGTTCGCCCCGCGGGGGGAGCAGGTGCAGTGGATGTATCCGGGCATCGAGTCCGACCCGCCGTTCCGCGGGCGCGGTGTCCGGGTGGTGGGCATCCAGTCGGATGCCTCCGCCTTCAAGCGCGTCTACGATCCGGGTCACCCGGACGCCGACGCAACGGGATATGTCTCGATGCCCAACGTGAACGTGGTTACGGAAATGGTGGATCTCATGGCTGCCACCCGCGCCTACGAGGCGAACGTGGCGGCGATTGGCGCGGCAAAGGCCATGGCGACAAGCGCGCTCGATATCGGGCGCTGAAGGAGGACAAGACAACATGGAAATCAATCCGATTCGACCGGCTGACCTGGCGGGCGCTCTGGCCCCGGGGGCGGCAATGGGCGTGGACGCCGCGCAGGGCGGCGGGTCCGTCAGCTTCAAGTCGCTGCTGGGCGACGCGCTTGCCCAGGTGAACCAGCTGCAGCAGAACGCCGACGCGGCGTCCGTCCGGCTGGCGGCCGGCGAGAACGTCGGGATCGACGAGGTCATGCTGGCGATGCAGAAGGCCGAGCTGGCCCTTCAGCTCACGACCTCGATCAGGAACAAACTGGTCGAGGCGTACCAGGACGTGACGAGGATGCAAATCTGATGGAGGGGCGAGCAATGGAGCCGAGCGAGAGCGAGGCGACCGTGGAGGATCGGCTGTGCCGGTCCGGAACGGCAGTCCTTGCGTCGTGGACGAGTAGCATATGAGCGAGTACATGCGGCAGATGCTGGAGCGGTTCCGGGAGCTGTGGGGACGGCTTACGCCCCTGCAGAAGGCGGTCGTCACCGGCGTGCCCGTGGTGCTGTTCGTCATGCTCGCGTTCCTTCTGGCGGCGTTGTCCCGCCCGCCGGAGGCCTACGGGGTGCTCTTCGCCGATCTGCCGCGCGAAGACGCGGCGTCGATAGTTTCCAGGCTCAAGACCGCGGGGGTGCCGTACCGGCTCAAGGACGAGGGCGCCACGGTGGAAGTGCCCATCAAGGATGTCTACGACCTGAGGCTGTCGATCGCGAGCCAGGGCCTGCCCAAGGGGCCCGGGGTGGGATTCGAGCTGTTCGACCGGACGCAGGTGATGGGAACCACCGATGCCCAGCAGAGGGTTGCCTGGCAGAGGGCCCTGCAGGGGGAGCTCACGCGCACGATCATGTCGCTCTCCGAGGTGCGCAGTGCGAAGGTCAACCTGGCTCTGCCCCAGCCGTCGCTCTACAGCGACAAGGCGCAGGACGCGACCGCGTCGGTCCTGCTCGACCTCAAGCGGGGCTACAAGCTCGAACCCGGCCAGGTCCGGGGCATCATCCACCTCGTGGCCATGGGCGTCGAGGGACTCAAGCCCCAGAACGTGAAAGTGGTCGACGTCTACGGGAACGTGCTGTCGGATCTCGTCCGGGACGAACTGATGGAGGAAGCGAACCCCGACGCGGTGGCGAGCCAGCTCTCGCGGCAGGCCAAGGTCACGCAGGGCCAGCTTTCGGTCCAGGCGGCCGTCGAGCGTGATCTCGAGCGCCGGGTGCGCGACATCCTGGTCAAGGTGCTCGGCGAGGGCCGGGCCGAGGCCAAGGTCACCGCGGAGCTGAACTTCGACCAGGTCAAGTCGACGAGCAAGAGCTTCGAGCCGGTCGTCGGCCCGACCGGCATCGTGCGCTCTCACCAGCACAAGGTCGAGACCTACACGGGGGTGGGCGGCATCCCGGGCGGGGTGCCGGGCGTCGAGAGCAACATCCCCGGGTATCAGGCGGTCGTGGGCGGGAACCTGTCTTATTCCAAGAACGACGAAACAAGGAACTACGAGATCAACGAGAAGGTCGAGGAAGTCATCAAGGCCCCGGGGGCGATCAAGCGGCTGTCGGTTGCGGTCTTCGTGGACAACGTGCAGGCCCAGCAGAAGGACGCGATCGAACGCGCTACCAAGGCCGCTGTCGGATTTGACTCGGTGCGCGGGGACGTCGTGGCCGTCGAGAATCTGCCGTTCGACAAGAGCCTCATGGATCAAGTCGCGGCCGAGCGGGCGGCCGTCGACCGGAAGGAGCGGGAACAGGTGTGGCTGGACGTAGGGAAGTTCGGGACGATCGTGGCCGTGGTGCTGTTGACGCTGGTCTTCGTGCGCGCCCTCGTGCGTCCGAGGATCGTGCGGGAGCGCGTGCTCGTGGAAGTCGCGGGCGCGCCAGTCGTGGAAGAGGTGGCGCCGCCGCCTCCTCCGCCGCCTCCACCGCCCCCGCCGCCGGCTGAGGATGTGGCTCCGCCTCCTCCGCTCCTCATGGAGCCCGAGCCGACGGCGGCCCTCGAACGCCAGCGCCGCCAGCAGATCCGCCAGCACGTGACGCGGATGGCGCGCCAGCGGCCGGAGATGATCGCGCAGATCATCAAGCGGTGGATCCTGGAGGAGAAGCGGTGAACGAGACGAAGCCCGCCTCGCCCCTGCCGACCGCCGATGAGACGGCGGATCTGCTGATGGCGTTGCTGGGGGAAGACGGGGCCGTCGCGGCGCTGGGGGACGCGGCGGACGGGGATATGGCGGCACTGGCCGCGGCCCTCAAGGCAGGGAAGCAGGAGATGCGTGCGCGCGTCAAGCAGCTCGCGGCCGACCGGCCGGAGTTTCTCGCGCGCATCATCACGCAGTGGCTGAAGGAAGAACGCAACCGAGGGAGGTGAGGAGACCATGGCTGGGATGAGCGCGGAACAAAAAGCGGCGGTGTTGATGGTGGCGCTGGGGCCGGACCTGGCAGCCCAGGTGCTCAAGCACCTGAAAGAGGAGACCGTCGAGCAGTTGACGCTCCAGATCGCGAACATGCGCAAGATCACGCCGGCCGAGAAGGAAATCGTGATGGAGGACTGCTACCAGATGTCGCTGGCCGAGGATGCCCTCGTGCAGGGCGGCGTCGACTACGCCCGGGATCTCCTCGAGAAGAGCGTGGGGTCGCACAAGGCCATCGAGATCCTGAACCGCCTGCAGGGGGCCCTGCAGACCGTCCCGTTCGACTTCATCAAACGGGCGGATCCCCACCAGCTCCTGACGTTCATCCAGAACGAGGGGCCGCAGACAATCTCCCTGATCCTGGCCCACCTCTCGCCGGATCACGCGGCGAACGTCCTGCGCCAGCTCCCGGTCGAGGTCCAGATCGACGTGACCCGCCGGATCGCGGTCATGGAGCGCGCCACCCCGGACGTCATCATGGAGGTCGAGCGCGTCCTCGAGCGCAAGATCTCATCCGTGTTCACGCAGGAATACGCGGCGGCCGGCGGCGTGCGCGCCGTGGCCGAGATCATGAACCGCATGGACCGGTCGACGGAGAAGGCCGTCATGGAGAAGCTCGAGGAGGAGTCTCCCGAGCTCGCCGACGACATCAAGCGGCTGATGTTCGTCTTCGACGACATCATGCTCATCGACGACCGGGCCATCCAGATGGTCCTCCGCGACGTGGACCAGAAGGACATCGTGCTGGCGCTCAAGGGCGCGAGCGACCAGGTCAAGGGGAAAATTCTCAAGAACATGTCCCAGCGCGCCCGGCAGATGGTGCTCGAGGACATGGAGGTCATGGGGCCGGTCCGGCTCAAGAACTCCGAGGAAGCCCAGCAGAAAATCGTCAACGTCATCCGCCGTCTGGAGGAAACCGGGGAAATCACGGTGGCCCGCGGCGGGGAGGCGGAGGTACTGGTCTGATGGAAGAGAAGAAGACCCGGCGGTCTCCCGTGGTTTCGGGAGGGTCCTACCGGATCGACCCGAAGCCCGTGTGGGTGCGCCCGCCTGGCGCCGTCAAGGTGGACCTGGTGGCGGGGAAGACCCAGCGGATCGAGGACGAGGAACAGGCCGCGGCTGCGTCTGCCGAAGCAGCAGCCGCCGCCGCGGCCGCCGCCGCGATCCCGACGCCGGAGGAGCTGGCACAGATGGAGGCCGACCGGATTCTGGCCCAGGCGCGCGGCGAGGCCGAGGACCTGAAGCGCCAGGGGCGCGAGCAGGGCTACGCCGACGGACTCAAGGAGGGCATGGAACAGGGACGCGCCGAGGGCCGCGAGGAGGGCCTCAAGGAACTCCAGGGCGCCCTCGAACGGTGGCTTTCGATGGGTGATGCCCTGGCGGAGGCGTGGAAGGCCCGGTTCGACGGCGTCGAGGAGGAAGCCAAGGCGCTGGCGGTCGCCGCGGCCGAACAGCTCGTCCAGGGCCAGCTGGCCCTGGCCCCGGATACCGTCCTCGCCGTCGTCAAGGACTGCCTGCGGCGAGCGGCGGAGGCGGAGATGGTGACGGTCCTGGTGAGCCCCAAGGACATCGCGCTCGTGCGCGCGCACCGCGAGGAACTCGCGGCCCTCCTCAAGGGCACGGGCCGGTTCGAAATTCTCGAGGAGCCCAAGGTTGAGATGGGGAGCTGTGTCGTGGAAACCAAGACGCAGGTCATCGACGCGACCCGGAGCACCCGGATCGAGAACCTCCAGCACATCGCGCGGGAGGGGAGCACGTGAGCCTTGAGCTCGAGGAGCTCACGGAGCGCGACGGGCTCAAACGGGCCCTGCGCGAGGCCGAGGTGCGCGTGCGCGGCGCGGACGCCGTCCGCGTCAACGGCCGCGTCATCCAGGCCGTCGGGCTGGTCATTGACGGTTTCGCCCGCGTTTCCGGCCTGGGGGAAATCTGCCGCATAACGGGCGGCCGCGGGCGTCCCGAGATCCTGGCCGAAGTGGTCGGATTCCGCGAGGGACGAGTCCTGCTCATGCCGCTGGCCGACATGGCCGGCGTGGGGCCCGAGAGCGAGATCGTGCCGACGGGCCGGCCGCTCGAGGTGGCCGTGGGGCGCGGCCTGCTCGGCCGGGTACTGGACGGACTGGGAAGGCCGCAGGACGGCCTCGGGCCCCTGCGCTGGGAGGCCAGGGCGGCCGTGCACCAGGCCCCGCCGGATGCGCTGCGCCGCCGGCGCATCCGCGATATCCTGCCGACGGGCGTCCGCGCGATCGACGGCCTGCTCACGGTGGGACGGGGCCAGCGGCTGGGTATCTTCGCGGGGAGCGGCGTGGGCAAGAGCGTCCTTCTGGGCATGATCGCGCGCTACACGCGGGCGGACGTCAACGTGATCGCGCTGGTGGGTGAGCGGGGTCGCGAGGTCCGGGATTTCATCGAGCGCGACCTCAAGGGCGGATTGGCGAGGTCGGTCGTGGTCGCGGCCACGTCCGACCAGCCCGCGCTCGTGCGGCGCCAGGCGGCCTGGGTGGCCTGCGCGATCGCCGAATACTTCCGGGACCTCGGGTTCGACGTCATGTTCATGATGGATTCGGTCACCAGGTTCGCCCAGGCCCAGCGCGAGATCGGGCTGGCGGTCGGGGAGCCCCCCACGACCCGGGGGTACACGCCGTCGGTCTTCGCGCATCTGCCCCGCCTGCTCGAGCGGGCAGGCACCTCGCCGAAGCGTGGATCGGTCACGGGCCTTTACGCCGTCCTGGTGGAGGCCGACGACATGAACGAGCCGATCGCCGACGCGGTGCGCGCGATCCTGGACGGGCACGTGGTGCTGTCCCGCGATCTCGCGGCGCAGAACCACTATCCCTCGATCGACGTGCTCCAGAGCGTCTCCCGGCTCATGATCGACATAGCCCCGAAGGCCCAGCAGGACGCGGCGGGGAAGCTCCGCGAACTGCTGGCGACGTACCGGGACGCCCGGGACCTCGTGAACATCGGCGCCTACGTGAAGGGCAGCAACGCCCGGATCGACTGGGCGCTCGAGCACCTGGAGCGGGTGAACGGCTACCTGCGCCAGGACATGAACGAGCACACGACGTACGAGGAGACGGCCCGCCGTCTCGTGGAGCTTCTGCCGTCATGATCAAGAAGTTTCAGTTCCGCCTCGAGCAGGTGCTGCGCCACCGCGCGAACCTGCTGGAGATGAAGGAGCGGGCGCTGGCAGAGGTCGAAGCCCAGCTGGTGCGCGAGCGCCGGGTCCTGGCCGGCCTGCTCGAACTCAAGGCCGAAGTGCTCGCCGAGCTGGCGAACCTCCAATCGGGCGAGTTCATCCGGGAGGAGCGCGACATCTACCAGCACTACCTCGACTGGCTGGGCGAGGAGCAGGCGCGGGAAACGCGCGCGATCTCGGATCTCGAGGCGCTCGTGGAAGCCAAGCGCTCTGAGCTCGTGCACGCCCAGCAGGACCACAAGATCGTCGAGCGCCTCAAGGAACGCCAGCACGGGGCGTATGTCCAGGAAGTGGCCCGGGCTGATCAGGCCGTCCTCGACGAGGTGGCGGGCACCGCCTTCGCGCGCATCCTGCGCGAGGCCGGCGACGTCCCGAAGGGAGTGGGCTGATGATCTCGGGCGCGGGCAACCCCCAGCTTCCGCAGGTTTTCGGAAGCCTGCTTGCGGTCCAGGGGGCCGCAGCGGCCCAGGCCGCCGCGGTTGCGGAACGGATCGTGGCGGGGATTTCCCTTCCCGCGATTCCGGCGTCCGCGGCAGCCCAAGTGGTGCCGGCCGGCGCCGGAGCGAACGGAGTATCGGGCTTCTCGGGAATAGTCCTCGATCAACTGGCATCCCTGCTGGCCCGATCGGGCGGACTGGAGGTGCAGGCGACGGCGCCCCCATGGGTCCAGCCTGGGGCGGCGCCACCCACGGCGCCGCCCTCGGCCCTCCCCAATGGAGGGCCGCTGGCGGATGGGGCGCAAAGCCCCGGCCAGCCCGAGATGGACCTGATTGGTCGATCGACGGGAGTGGCACGCGTCCAGGCGGCTTCCCTGCCGTCGGTTCAGGACCACCTCGCCCGGCTCGAGTCCGCGCTCACCGCGGTGCGCGAAGGCGGGATGACGGCGAACCCGGCCACGCCCCTGCTGCGGCGCGCGGTGCTGCGCGTCGCTGCGGCGGACGTTGCTGCCGGCACCGAAGGCGTCGCCGGAACTCCGCAGCCGGACCCGGCGACGGATCCGCGGTTCGAAGCACTCGTGCGGCGCGTGCGGACGATGCCGGTGCCCGAACTCGTCGCCATGGCGCAGGCCGTATTGCAGCAGGGCGTGGTGCCGCTGCCCGCGGAACCGGCGCCAGCCCCCGTATCCGTTCCGGCGCTTGACACGGGATCGCGCCAGCCCGCTCCCGTTGCCCCCGGGCTCCCGGTTCGGCCGGAGCCTGCAGCGCCGGCCGGCCTTCCCGCGGAGGCCGGGATCCGGCAGGTGAGGGTTGCCGCGTCCGCGGACCCCGCCGGCGTCGCTCCTGCCGATTCAGCCGGCGCATCCGCACCTGCAGTGTCACCGGCTCCCGCGAGGCCGTCCGCTCCGGTTGCTGCCGCCACGAGCCAGCCTGCCCTGCGGGCTGCAGCCGGGCCGAACGACGGCCGGCCAGCGGCCGCCCCGGTGTCGGCGGACCAGGTTCCCAACGGCCTGCCACGGCCGGCTTCGGGCGGCGTGACCTTTGGGTCTGTGGTGACCGTTGAGGCCGTCGCGGTCGGTGGGGCGATCGGAGCCGGGGCCCCTACTGCCCTCGCAACGGTCTTTGCGCCGTCCGCCGGTCTGCCCCAGTGGCTCCCCGAACCGGCGCGGTTCCTCGAGGCCGGATTCGCGGCTCCGGTTCCCGCGGTGACAGGAGCGGGCGCGCCGGCTTCGACCGGAGTTCCGGCCCCGTTCGGTTCTTCGCCGGCCGCCGATGACTCCATCGTTTCGGCAGTAGTCGTCAGGTCTAATCCCACGGACACCGGGCACCCGCAGGAAACCGCCCCTGCGGACCCGGGTCTTGTGGGCGGCTTCATGAGTCCCGGGTCCGCACGGGCGGCGGAGGGACCCCAACCGTCGGCTCAGCCGGCCCCCGGCAACACCGCCGGGCAGTCCCCCGAGAACGCGGTCTCATCCGGCTCGTCCCCCGCGGCCATGGTGACTGCTACTGCTGTCGCCGTGACCGACATCGTCGCGAACGTCGCGGAACCCGCGAACGCCGCCGGTCCCGCCAATCAGCCAGTCGTTCCGGCCGACCCGGGATCTTCCGCGGGGCACGCCGGGGGTGCTCCTGCCGCTCCGGAGACTCCGGGGGCGGTCGTCCAGCCCGGGCAGGTGTCCGGAAACTCCATGGGGCGAGTCCCTGAGGTCGCCATCTCCTCTGGCTCGACTCCTGCGACCATGGTGTCTGTTTCTGCTTCGGTCGTAACCGGCGTCGTAGCGGACACCGCGGACCCGGCGGGGGCTGCCGGTCCGATCGGTCAGCCTGCCGCTCCGGAGACACCGGGGGCGGTCGCTCAGCCCGGACAGGTGTTCGAGAACGCAACGTCCGGGAAAGAGGCAGGGACGGGGGGCGCGCCGGAGGCCCGGCGGCAGGCCGGGGACGATCCGCTACAGGCGGCCCTGGCAAGGACCCAAGGGGCCCTGGTGGGTGAAGGGGGAATCTCCCGGCCGGCCGCAGGGACTGGGGTAGCCGTTCCTGCCATGGGAGGGGAGGCCCTCCAGACGGCCCTGGCTCAGCTTGTCGAAGGGATCGCGCAGACCCCCCCCGGCGGGATCAGGAATATCGAGCTAAGGTTGAACTCGGAAGAGCTGGGGCGGGTGAGGGTCCGCCTGAAGCTGCTCGACACCGGCGCCGTGGCAATCGAGTTCACGGCGTCGACGGCGCGGGCGGCGCAGGTGCTCAGGAACGACCTCCCGCAGTTGGCGCAGGCGCTCGAAGGACGCGGGACGATGCTGGACAACCCGCAGGTACTGGTGGCGCCGGTCAGCCAGTTTGCAGGCAACGGGAGTTCGGACCGCTCGAGGCAGATGCCGCGGTGGTTCGAACACTCCTCCCGGCGAGGCGCCGGGAGGCCTGATATGCCGGAAGGACTTGCGGCCGTCGCGGCCTACGGGCGGCGGTGGCAGATCGTGGATCTTCTGGCATGAGAAAGGAGCATTGAGATGTCGAATACGATCACGCCGGTCGGAATGTGGGCGCAATCGACCGGGCAAGTGACGACGGAGGCCAACGGAAGGCTCGGGAAGTCCGACTTCCTGGCGTTGCTGATCGCGCAGATGAGGTATCAGGATCCGCTGAACCCGATGGACAACACGGAGATGATCGCGCAGATGGCCCAGTTCTCCCAGCTGGAGCAGTCGCTCCAGATGTCGGAGGCGTTTACCGGCATGCAGTCCGTCGCGATGGTGGGGAAGGTCGTTACCGCAACGGCCACGGACGGTTCCATGATCAGGGGACGGGTGGTGGGCACTTCGACCGGTGATGATCCGGTGTTGACGCTGGAGGACGGCTCCCTCGTCGCTCTCGAGGACGTTGAAGGGGTTACGGACACCTACAGCACGCTCGACTCGGTGTCGATGCTCGGGAGGATCGTGAGATTCATGTCTGCCGATGGAATGGCGAAGGCGGGGCGGGTTTTCTCCGTCTCGACGGGTGCCAACCCGGTCCTGACTCTGGAAGACGGCTCACAGATCGCGCTGAGCGACGTTCTGGAGGTAACTTACTGAAATGGTTGAACCGCTGAACCCGGCGGGTCTTCCGCCGGTTGGGGGACCGGGGCAACCCGGAGCGTCAAGGCCAGCTCGGGTCACGAGCCAGGCCGAGGGCGCGCCGTCGTTCGCCGAGATCCTCCAGCAACAGCTCCTGACGACGGCCGAGGGTGTCAAGTTCTCGGCGCACGCGCAGGACCGTCTTCGGATGCGCTCGATCGATCTGTCGCCGAGCGATCTGGCCAGGATCGACGAGGGTGTCCGGCGGGCGGCTTCGAAGGGCTCGCAGGAATCGCTGTTGCTTTCCGACAAGGCTGCGTTCGTGGTCAGTATCAGGAACCGCACGGTCATAACGGTGGTGGACTCGGCGCACATGAAGGAAAACGTGTTCACCAACATCGACAGTGCGGTGATTCTATGAGTGGTTTTGTGGGTATACGCGGACCGCACCGTGGTCACCGCTGCCTGGAAGTGAAGTTGGGCTGCCGGCAGGCATTCCTCGGTGAGGCCGTGGGAGTTTCACAAGGCCGGACCCCGTTAAGGGGGGGCCTTGAACCTTCCGCCCGGTACCAGGCGGGAGTGAATCAAGGAGGTCAACCATGGCGCTGGTGAGCAGTCTGTTCACCGCGATCACTGGGATGCGCAACCACCAGACGATGCTGGATGTGATATCCAACAACGTTGCGAACGTGAACACGATCGGCTTCAAGGCCGGGCGGGTCATGTTCAGGGACTTGCTCTCCCAGACGATCACGGGTGCAAGCGGATACAACGCCGCGACCAACGTGGGCGGGGTAAACCCCGTCCAGTCGGGCACGGGCGTTGCCGTGGCATCCGTCGACACGAGGTTCTCGCAGGGAACCTTGCAGACGACGGGGGTCGCCACGGATCTGGCAATCAACGGAGACGGGTTCTTCATGACGAAGACCGGGACGTCCACCCTCTACACGCGGGCGGGCAGCTTCCGGTTCGACGGCAACGGGAACCTCGTCGATGCGAGCGGCGGCATAGTCCAGGGATGGGCGGCGACCATGCCGACATCGTCCACGGGCGTGCTGAACCCGCTCGGCAAACTTCAGGTCGACTCGAGCAGGATGGTGGACATCGCGAACATCACGATCCCGACGGGCACCACGCTTCAGGCGCACGAGACCACGCAGGTTTCACTCGTGGGCAACCTCGACGCCGGGGCGAATGCGGCCAACCTGGTCAACTCCGCCGGAGTGATCGGGACGACGCAGCTCAAGGTGTACGACTACACGGCGCCCCAGCTTCCGCCGGTGGTGCCGCTTCCTACGGCACCGTCTGAGGGTCTGCACGAGTACACGGTTGGTCGGACGACGATGACGTTCACGGTCTACGACTCGCTCGGCAACGCGCACCAGATGAATGCGACGCTGACCAACCTCAGCGGAACCCAGATTCCCGAGGCGCAGTTGGGCGAGAACTACGACAACAACACGTGGGCGTGGACGGTCGACACCGATCAGGGCGATACGACCGTGCATCTCGCGCTGGACAACTCGACCTACACGGACCCCATCACCGGGGACTTCGTGCGGGCCTCGTCCAGCGGGCTCATTCACTTCAACACGAACGGGTCGCTCGACTGGGTCACGTACGCGGACCGGAACGCCGAACACTTCGGCACGCGCTATGACCAGCTCGCGGCGAACGATCCGAACATTCCGGGCGGGAACGACCTCCCGAATACGCTGATGATGCCGCCGGCGGCCGGGTTCACGAACCTGCCCGAGGCGCCGAACGACACGCAGAACAATCCGAACCCGCTCCTGGGTCCGATTGTGTCTCCTCTCGTCAATCCGCCCGGGCCGACGATAGTCACGAACGACGACCTGTGGGCGGACATCGCCGATTCGGATCCGCACAACACCACCGTGATCGGTTTCGAGGGTGCGACGGTTCCGGAAGGTGACTTCAAGGGCGATGCGTCCCTCTCGGTGGCTCCGTTCAATCAGGACACCGTTGACACCGTCGCGGGGCTTCCGGTCCTGGACGGCGCGATCGACAATGCTGCCTTCGACAACCCGGGCACGCCCGTGATGACCTGGGTGAACGCGACCAGTCAAGGCATCTTCTCCACCGGGGAGAGCGGGCTGCTCGACGGTGTCGTGGGCGTTCCGCTCGGGTCTCCTGTGGGAACCCTGCCGGTCAGGGATGCGTTCGAGCTGAACAAGTGCTCGATCGTGCTCTGCTACCAGAACGTTCCTGCGGGGTCGCCGGTGCCTCCGATGTTCGATACCCCGGGACGGCTGGTGACCATGGACGTGGCCGGGATGACGTCGTCGACCCTGGCGTCGACGGCTCCCGCGCGTCTGCCGCCCGTGGGCGACACGAACACGATCCGGTCCGTTCAGGACTGGTACGTCCAGTCGTTCGACATCGATTGGGGTACGGTGAGCGTGATCACGCAGGCCGACTTCGACCGGGCGGACGATGCCGCAAGCTTGGTGGCGGCGGACTGGGCGACGATGGTCTCCACGGGCGGGCAGTTGAACGCCCCCGTGCCTCCGGACGGGCCCGCTACCGGGACCGACACGGAGTATGAGGAACCCCACACGGTCTCAGCTACCGCCTACTCGACTCCCTCCGGAACGGGTGACGGCGTGATGGATGGCGCGCACCTGGATGGATCGAACCTCGACGGGCTTGACATCACGGTGCCCGGCGGATCGGGGGCTGCGATCGGCGACCGTGCCGACGACCTCGAGATGCCGTGGGATCCGCGCGTGGTCCGGACTGCCTACGGGAAACGCGACGGGCTGACCCAGGACGCAACGGGTGTGTGGGACGGGGATATCTACCGGCCGGTCTACACGGCCAAGATCATGGCGCAGGACGGCTACGGGGAGGGAACTCTCTCCGGCGTCAGCGTCGACACGAGCGGGATGATAATCGGAACGTTCAACACGACGGACGGCAGCACGATTTATCAGGAGCTGGCCCGGATCGCCGTGGCGAACTTCGCGAACCCCGCCGGTCTGGCCAAGGCGGGTGACACGCACTGGACGGAAACGGCCAACTCGGGGACGGCCCTCAAGGGTACCGCCCTCTCGGAAGGCCGTGGTGCGGTGATCAGTGGAGTGCTGGAGCAGAGCAACGTGGACCTCTCCGAGGAGCTCACGAACATGATCATAGCTCAGCGGGGCTTCGAGGTGAACGCGCGGCTCGTTACCACCTCCGACCGGATTCTGGACACGCTGGTCAACCTGGCTCGCTAAAGCGGGTGATCTGACGGGCCCGGGGCGCCTCATCTGGCGCCCCGGGCTTTGTCCGGAAGTCCGGATGGTTTTGTCAATGGGTTGATAACGGTTCTGTACAGGGGGTTGAGAAATCCGTGGCCATGTGCTTAAATATAAAATGTGGAGATCTTCCGGTGATCAAGGTAACCCGTCTCGATAATCGGGAACTGGTGGTCAATGCCGATCTCGTCGAGTTCGTGGAAGCCACCCCGGAGACGATCATCAGCACCACCACGGGCAAGAAGGTCGTCGTCCGGGAATCCGTGGACGAGATCATCAAGCGCGCCCTCGAGTACCGGCGGCGCGCGTTGCCCCTGATCAAGACGGCTGCCGGCGGATCATGATGGCGCGAGGGAGGGCGTAGGGCACATGGACATCGCAACGATTGGCGGACTCCTCATATCGTTCGGAGGCCTGTTCATCGCGGTCCTGATCGTCGGCGGCAACGTGATGGCGTTCTTCCACCTGGACGCGGCGTTCATCATCGTGGGCGGCACGTTCGGGGCGACGATGTTCTCGTACCCGATGCCCGTTTTCATCAACGCGTTCACGTCGGTCCTTCGTAACGTGTTCTTCAGCCGGGGCGAGGTCGACTACACGGGCACGATCGGCACGCTCGTCAGCTTCGCCAGCAAGGCGCGCCGCGAGGGTCTCCTGGGCCTGGAAGAGGACGTCAACCAGCTCGACGACAAGTTCCTCCAGAAGGGCATGCAGCTGGTCGTCGACGGCACGGACATCGAGCTGGTCCGGCACATCATGGAGACGGACTTGGGCTTCCTCGAGGCCCGGCACAAGCAGGGGTCGGACTTCTTCACGTGCATGGGTGGGTACGCGCCTACGATGGGCATCGTCGGCACGGTCATGGGGCTGATCGACCTGCTCGCTCGCGGCATGGACGACCCCGCCGCGATGGTCAAGGGTATCTCGACCGCGTTCGGCGCGACCCTGCTCGGAATCGGTTCCGCGAACCTGATCTGGCTTCCGATTGCGACCAAGCTCAAGATCCGGAGCGAGGACGAAGTGCTCCTGCGGCAGATGATGGTCGAGGGCGTCTGCTCGATCTCGGCCGGCGACAACCCCCGGATCGTGGAAGAGAAGCTCAAGGCGTTCCTCCCTCCCAAGCTCCGGGCGGTCTCGGTCACCGGCGGCGGCCGCGAAGAGAAAGAGGCCGCTCCCGCGGCCGCTGCGGCGGCCGCGCCGGCGAAGAAGTAGCTGGTGCCGGGGGAGGGCTGAGGCGCCATGGCGAGGAAGAAGGGCGGCGGTCACGACGGCGGCGGCCACGATGCGGCCGGCGGGATGCGATGGCTCCTGACCTACTCGGACCTCGTCACCCTCCTGCTCATCTGTTTCATCGTGCTCTACTCGATGAGCAAGATCGACGCCGCGAAGTTCAAGGAACTCGCCCAGCTGATGCGCGCTGCCTTCGGGGGCGTGCTCACGCAGGGGCCGACTTTCCTCCAGGGCCAGGGCGACCAGATCATTCCGGACCTTGCGCCGAGGCTGGCGGCGGCCATCGAGGGCGCCGGAGGCGGCGGTGAGGTGGCGAAGGTATTCCGGAGCGAGCGCGGGATCGTCGTGCGGCTCATGACCGACAACGTCCTGTTCGATATGGGGAGCGCGGGCCTCAAGCCGGAGATGAAAGCGATCCTCGATGCCCTGGCAGGACCCCTGCGCGATGCGGGCCGGCCGATCACGGTCGAGGGGCACACGGACAACCTGCCCATGCGCGGGGGGGGCCGGCTTGCGAGCAACTGGGAGCTTTCGAGCGAGCGAGCCACCGAGGTCGTGCGGTACCTGGTCGAGAAGGGCCGGATCCCGCCGGCGTCGCTCTCGGCGGCCGGCTATGCCGAGTTCCACCCGGTCGTGCCGAACACGAGCAACTCGGCCCGCGCCCGCAACCGGCGGATCGACATCATCATCCTCGAGGGCGTGGGGGAGAAGCCCGCTCCGGCGGCAGCTCCGGTGCCGGCAGCTCCGGTGCCGGCGGTGCCGGAGGCGCCGAGCGCTCCGCCGATTCCCGCTGCACCGCCGCTACCAGGAGGGAGGTAATCCATGCCGCCGACTGTTGTCGCTGCCCAGCAGGTTCCGCCCGAGGAGAAGAAGGCCCGCCGCATCGTGCGGTCGGTCATCATCCTCAACGCCGTGAGCGCCGTCCTCCTCCTGGCTTCGATCGGCGTGGGGGTCATGCTCATGATGACGAAGCTGAACGTGAGGCCCCCCAAGCCGACGGAAGACAAGACCAAGATGCCCGGGCCCACGCTGGTGCTGATGGACAAGGTGTACAACCTGGGGGAGATCAGCCACTACGTCAAGGCGGCCATCACGGTGGAGCTGGACACGGAAGGGCTCGCGGACAAGGAAGTGGCCGACTTCATCGTGGAGGCCAAGGCGCGCCAGCCCTTCATCGAGGATCTCATCATCAGCGAGATGTCGGGGAAGACCTTCCGCGACGTGAGCACGCCGGAAGGCAAGGAACAGCTCAAGGAAGAGCTTAGGGTCAAGATCAACGCCCTGCTGGACCGCGGCCAGGTGAAGGAAGTCATCTTCACGAGTTTCGCGGCCCAATGACCGGCCACCGGGCATGGCAACCCCTGGATCCCGAAGCCCCCTCTACCGCCTGCTGCAGACGGCGGTCGGCCTCAGCGTCTTCGCCCTCGTGGTCCTGGCGTTCGGGTTTGCGATCGGGACGGTGTCCGTGATGGCCAAGGTCAACCCCCAGAAGAAGAAGCCGGGCGAGGTGCCCCTGCCCGGGCCGACGATCACGATCAGCGACCAGGTGTACAACCTCGGCGAGCCGAATCACTACCTCAAGGCCACGATGCTGTTGGAGCTCAACGCCGACAACCGGTCGGAAAAGCAGAACGCGGCCCTGCTGGAAGAGGTCAAGCGCCGCGAGCCCCAGATCCGCGATCTCATCATCCGGGAGGTCAGCGGGAAGACCTTCCGCGAGGTGAACTCGCCGCAGGGCAAGGAGATGCTCAAGGATGAGCTCCGGCAGAAGATCAACGGCATTCTGACGCGGGGTGAGCTGAAACGGATCATGTTCACGTCCTTCGCGGTGCAATGATGGAGGAGACATGGGAACGATAAGCCGGATGGCCATGACGGCCATGATTGTGAGCGCCGTGACCCTGGTGTTGTTCGGCGTGATGCTGGGATTGGGTGGCGTTGCTCTTCAAGAGCGTCTCCATCCCAAGAAGCCGCCGAAGGTTCTTCAGCCCATGCCGGGTCCCCTCCAGGTGATCCAGGACCAGACCTACAACCTGGCGGAGCCCCTCCGGTTCGTGAAGACCTCGATCGTGCTCGAGCTGGCCACGGAGGGGAAGAGCACGAAGGAAGTGGCGGCCTTCGTTGAGGAAGTGAAGAAGCGCGAATCGCAGATACGGGACATCGTGATCCGGGTGATGAACGGAGTGACGTTCATGGAGATCAACTCCCCGCACGGGAAGTCCGTGCTCAAGGAGACCATCCGCAAGAAGGTGAACGAGGTCATCTCGCGCGGGGAGATCAAGGCCGTGCTGTTCACCACGTTCCAGATGCAATAAGGCGGGGCAAATGGCGGACGAGGGGCAACTCAGCCAGCAGGAGCTTGACGAACTGCTCGGAGCGCTCGGCGAGAAGCCGGGGGGCGCGCCGGCCGCGGAGGAAGCTGCGCCGGCCGCCGTCGCGCGCGGGCCCGTCAAGGCGGGCAAGGTCAAGCTGTACGACTTCCGCCGCCCGGACCGTTTTTCCAAGGACCACATTCGGACGCTGGAGATGGTTCATGACTCCTTCGCGCGGTTCCTGCAGGCGTCGCTGTCCACGTACCTGCGCAGCGTGGTCGAGGCCAAAGTGGCGAGCGTCCAGCAGATGACCTACGAGGAGTTCATTTCGTCGCTGTCCAATCCGACCAGCATCAACATCTTCACCATGGAGCCGCTCAAGGGGAACGCCGTCTTCGAAGTCAACGCCGAGCTCATGTTCGCCATGATCGACCGGGTCCTGGGCGGCCCCGGGATCGTGCCGAAGAAGATCCGGGAGCTGACCGCGATCGAGATTCCCGTAGCCGAGCGCATCGTGGTGCGAGCGCTCGACAACCTTCGGGAGGCCTGGCAGAAGGTGGCCGCCATCGTGCCGAAGCTCGAACAGCTGGAGTCCAACCCGCACTTCGTCCAGGTTGCGGCTCCCAGCGAGATCGTGGCCCTGATCGCGATGGACATCAAGGTCCGGGACCAGGCGGGGCGCATGCACCTGTGCCTGCCCTACGTGCTTCTGGAACCGATCGTGCCCCGCCTGCTGGCGCGGGAGTGGATCTCGAGCGGGCAGAAGGGCGGGCCCACGTCGGAGAGCCTCCTGAACCTGAAGCGCGGCCTGGGCGACACGAACCTCCGCATGACGGCGGTGCTGGGCCGGACGCGGTTGACCATGGACGAGCTGGTGGGGCTCAAGTCCGGCGACGTGGTCCGGCTGGAGCGCAACGTCCGGGAGGACCTTGTGCTCGAGGTTGAGGGCAGGGAGAAGTACCGGATCCGGCCGTGCCTCGTGAACCGCAAAAAGGGGGGGGTGGTGACCCTTGTGATCACGCCTCCCGAGGATATGTTCTGATGTCACATTGGACCGATCCGCAACCGCGGCGGGGTTGCCCGAGGCGCCGCGCTCGCGCTACGATAGGGGGACAGGCATGGCGCTGAACGACGTGATCGCGGCGGGACTGCAAGGGGCATCGGCCACCGGGTCGGAGCTCCTGGGCAAGTCGGTCGAGATTTCCCTCCGAAACGCCCAATCGGGCGGCTGGGATCTGGCCTCCGGGTTGAAGAGCTTCACCCTCGCGTGTCCAGTGTCATTCGGGCAGGATCTCTCGGGGACCGGCGTCTGGTTGTTGGATGCCCGTTACGGGGCCCTGATCGCCGAACTCATGCTCGGCAACGATCCGGCGGAAGTGCCGGCGGAACTGTCGGTCGCGCTGAAGGATGCCGCGGCGGAGGCGCTCTCGCAGATGATCGGGGCGATGGGCGAAGGATTCGGTCGCGCATCGCACCGGAAGGTTCATGCCGGCGCGGGGGAGCTCGCGATCCTGCCGGGAGACGGGGCGTCCGCGGCTCGCGGGGTGATCGCCGAAGACCGGATCGTGGTCGCCGACTGCGAGCTCAAGATCGGCTCCCTTGCCCCGTCCCGTCTCGTGGTCGTTCTCGGCGGGTCGCAGGGCGATGTGCTGGCGGCGGCGCCGGCGGCAGGATCCGGCGGCCCGGATCTGGTACTGGGTCCCGCCCAGGCAGCAGGACCCGGTGGCGCGTTGCGGGTCCGGCCGGCTCAGTTCGGGACGGTTCAGGCTCCGCCGTCGGCGGAGGCCCAGATGCCCTCGAACCTGGACCTCCTCCTCGACGTGCCGCTCGAGGTGACGGTGGAACTCGGTCGGGCGACGCGCAAGGTGCGCGACGTGCTGGCCCTGGGCCCGGGTTCGATCGTCGAGCTCAACAAGCTGGCGGGCGAGCCGGTGGACATGCTCGTGAACGGAAAACTGATCGCCAAGGGCGAGGTCGTCGTCATTGATGAGAACTTCGCGGTGCGGATCATCGAGATTCTGTCCCGCGATGAGCGTCTGGCTGGAGGGCTGTAACGCCGGTTTCATAGCGACTTGACCCCCATTCACCTGGCCGCCTGGCTGCTCCTCGGGCGGTACACCGCCGCCGCGCCGGGGGCCACGGAATTCCTGGGGGACGCGCTTGCCGCACTGGATAATCGCGGCAAGGCGGCCATCCGGGAACCCAGCAGTGTAGCCTTGTTCTTCGGTGTGATCTGGAAACTCGCCCTCGTCGTAGTCCTCATCTGGGTCACGGTCTGGCTGCTTCGCCGTTTCATCGGTCCGGGCGCCGCCGCTCCCGCGGCCGGGGGCCCGATCCGCGTTCTGGCCTCCCGGCACCTGGATGCCCGGCATGCCGTCTGGATCATCGAGATCGGGGAACGCCTGCTCGTGGTCGGAGGCGGCGGCGGGTCGGTCTCGCTCCTGGCGGATATCACGTCGCCCGTGGAACGCGCGGCGGTCCGCGAGTCCCTGCGGGACACGGGAGGGAAGTTCACCTCCTATCTATCGGCATGGGCCGCGCGGGTGTCCGGCGGGGAGACGCAGGGCCAGCTCAAGGCGGGCAAGGACTTCCTGACGGAGCGGCTGGAGCGCATGCGCAAGCAACGCGAGCATCCGCCCGAGGGAGAAGCGTGAGGGCCCGCCGCTTCCTGCTCGGGGCCGTCCTTGCGGCCGCGGCCGGTGTCGTGCTCGCGCCCTCCCTGGCGCATGCCGCCGCCGTGCCCCTGCCCCGGATCACGGTCGGCGCCTCGGCCGCGCAGGGGCCGCAGGATGTCTCGATCACGCTCCAGATCCTGTTCCTGCTGACGGTCCTCTCGCTGGCGCCCGCAATCCTCCTTCTGATGACCCCGTTCACCAGGATCGTTATCGTGCTCTCGTTCCTGCGGCAGGCGCTGGGCACCCAGTCGATCCCGCCGAACCAGGTACTGGTCGGCTTGGCGCTCTTCATGACCTTCTTCCTGATGCGCCCGGTTGGCGACGAGATAATGAAGACCTCGCTTAAGCCCTACATGGACGGGCGGATCGGCTACGAGGAAGCGCTGAAGCGGGCGGCCAAACCGGTCCGGAGGTTCATGTTCGCCCAGACCCGGGAGCGCGACCTCGCGCTCTTCATTCGCCTGTCGAAGTCGCCGCGCCCGAAGAACCAGGAGGCCGTCGACACGCTGGTCCTGATTCCCGCCTTCGTGATTTCGGAGCTCAAGACGGCATTCACGATGGGCTTCGAGCTGTTCATCCCCTTCCTGGTGATTGACATGGTCGTGGCCAGCACCCTCATGGCCATGGGAATGCTCATGCTGCCGCCGATCACGATCTCGCTGCCCTTCAAGCTGCTGCTGTTCGTTCTCGTGGACGGTTGGAACCTGATCGCCGGGTCGCTGGCGGTCAGTTTCCGGCCGTGGTGACCGGGAGGTCGCGTTGAGTCCCGAAGGCGCGGTAGCGCTCATCCAGAAGGCTCTGATGTTGGCCCTCCTGCTCTCGGCGCCCATGCTCCTCTTCGGGCTGGTGGCCGGCCTCCTCATCAGCGTCCTGCAGGCGGTGACCCAGGTGCAGGAGATGACGCTGACGTTCATACCCAAGATGGTGGCGATCGCCGCCGCGCTCTTCATCTTCGGGCAATGGATCATGGTGTCCATGATGACGTTCACGGTCGACGTCTTCTCCCTGCTCCCTCAGGCGTTGCGATGAGCGCGTTGTTCGCCGCCTCGCAGGCGGAGCTCCTCCGTTACCTGCTCATCGTGGTCCGGATCTCGCCGCTCCTGATAATGGCGCCCATCTGGGGTTCGCCGCTCGTGCCCGCGCAGGTACGCGTCTTCATCGTCCTGATCGTGGCGGGCCTGCTCTTGCCCGTGGTCCGCGGTCCCCTGCCGCCCGGCATTGGCGATTCGGTGTTCCTGCTCGCGCTTGCGGTGGCCCAGGAGCTGCTCCTGGGCTTCCTGGTCGCCTACGCCGCTCTGCTCATGTTCGCGGGGGCCCAGCTTGCGGGCCAGCTCGTTGACGTCCAGGTGGGATTCGGGATCGCAAACGTCATCGATCCGCTGTCGTCGGCGCAGGTGACCCTTCTCGGCCAGGTGCAGTATCTGGCGGCGCTGTTGGTCTTCCTGCTCCTGGACGGGCACCATCTGCTGCTGACCGGACTGGCGGCGACCTTCGGCCCCGCCCCGCTGGGGGCCCCGTTCGCCGCCGGCATGGGTCCGCCCCTCCTGCTCGTGGTGCAGCGCGGGGGACGCATCCTGTTCGTCCTGGCGGCGCAGATCGCGGCACCGGCGCTGACGGCGCTCTTCCTGACCAACTTCGCGCTGGGCCTCGTGTCCAGGATGCTTCCCCAGATGAACATCTTCCTCGTCGGGCTTCCGGTCAACGTCTTCGTGGGCCTTCTCGCACTGGCGGCCAGCCTGTCGATCTTCACGACCGTGTGGCGCGGCGCGGTAGACGGGCTGGGCGGCCAGCTCGCCGGGCTGGTGGCGACGCTCCGGGTGGCGGGCGGACATGGCTGACCCTTCCCGGACGGAGCCGGCGACGCCCCGCCGAAAGCAGGAGGCCCGCAAGCGGGGCCAGGTGGCCCGTAGCGGCGAGCTGACGGCGGCCCTGATTCTGCTCGCGATCCTGGTCTTCTTCCGGATGGCCGGCGGCGGGTTCATGGCCGCGGTCGGGGGAGAGGCGGCGAACTGGTGGGGGCACTTGGGGCCCCGCGAGCTGACCACGGAGGTGACCTCGCTCGCGGGAGCCACGCTCCTGTGGCGGGTCGGCGCCATCCTGGGTCCTCTCCTCCTCCTCGTCGTGATCGTGGCGATTCTGGCCAACGTGGGGCAGATCGGGGTCCTGTTCACGACCGAGCCGCTGACGCCCAATATCGATCACCTCAACCCGGTGCAGGGCTTCCAGCGGATCTTCTCCCAGCGCACGGCGGTCGAGTTGGTGAAGGGGCTGGTCAAGATCGCGCTCATCACCTGGGTGGTTTGGGCCTCGGTCCGCGGCGCGTTCGAGACCATCATGGTCATGTCCGTCCAGCCCGTTCCGGCGGCCGTCGCCACGGCCGCGGAGCTGACCTGGCGGATCGGGCTCCGGGTCGTCCTCGCTCTCCTCGCCCTGGCCATCCTGGACTACGTTTACCAGCGCTACGCCTGGGAGCGGAGCCTCAAGATGACGCGCCAGGAGGTCAAGGACGAGTACCGCCAGCTCGAGGGCGACCCGCTGATCAAGGCCCGCATCCGCTCGCTTCAGCGGGAGGCGTCCCGTCGCCGCATGATTGCGGAGGTCCCCGCCGCGGACGTCGTGATCACGAATCCCATCCATCTTGCCGTCGCGATCCGGTACGACCCGGGGGTCTCCCGCGCCCCCGCGATCGTCGCCCGGGGGGCGCGTCTCATGGCGGAGCGGATCAAGGCGGCCGCGCGGAAGGCCGGGATACCCGTCCACGAGGATCCGCCGCTGGCCCGGGCCCTGTACGCCGTACCCGTGGGAACCGAACTCCCTCCCGCCCTCTACCACGCCGTGGCGCAAGTCCTGGCCCTGGTGTACCACTCGGGGCGGCGCGACAAGGAAGAGCGCGTGCTCGCCGATGTTCTCGAGCGGCGGGCCCGCGACGCGGCCGCCGCCGCGTGGGGACGTCCGCCCCTCCCGGGCGCGGAGGTGAGCCATGGCTGACGTGCAGCCCTCCGGCGACGCGTTCTCGCGCGTCCTCGCCCGGTACTCGGATCTCATCCTGGCTGCCGCCGGCCTGCTCGTGCTCGCCATGCTCGTCGTACCGATCCCGCGCTGGGCGCTCGACCTGCTCCTCATCATCAACATGGCTCTCGCGATCCTCGTTCTGCTGGTCACGATGTACACGATGCAGCCGCTGGATTTCGCCGTCTTCCCGGCCATGCTCCTGCTCGGGACGCTGTTCCGGCTCGCCCTCAACGTCTCGGCGACCAAGCTCATCCTCCTGCACGGGCATGAAGGCGAGGCCTCGGCGGGCCACGTCATCGAGACCTTCGGCCAGTTCGTCGTGGGGGGGAACTACCTCGTGGGCGCGGTCGTCTTCATCATCCTGATCGTCATCCAGTTCGTGGTCATCACCTCCGGCGCCCAGCGCGTCGCCGAGGTCGCGGCCCGGTTCACGCTCGACGCCATGCCCGGCAAGCAGATGGCGATCGACGCCGACCTCAATTCCGGCCTGTGCACCGAGGACGAGGCGCGGGCGAGGCGCCGGACGATCGAGCGCGAGGCCGACTTCTACGGAGCCATGGACGGTGCCAGCAAGTTCGTGCGCGGGGACGCGATCGCGGCCATCATAATCCTGCTCGTGAACATCATCGGCGGATTCGTGGTCGGAGTCTTCCAGCGCAACATGCTCTTCAGCGACGCCCTCACGCGGTACACCCTGCTCACGATCGGCGAGGGCCTCGTGACCCAGATTCCCGCGCTGGTTCTCTCGGTGGCCACTGGGTTAATCGTGACCCGGGCGGCGTCCGAGACGCACCTGGGCCAGGACATGGCCCGCCAGATACTGGGCCAGGACCGTCCTCTCTGGATCGCGGCGGGCGTGGTCGGCATGTTCGGCCTCGTCCTCGGCGTCGCGGCGGGTCCCGCGGCGTTCCTCCTCTCGTTCCTGCTGGCGGGGGGACTGGGCGCGATGGCCTGGGCCCTGCGGGAGAGCAAGAGGGCGGCCGAGGCGGCGGCTCCGGCCGCGGCCGCGGCCGCCGCGGCCGCCAAGGCCGGGCCTCGGGAGCCGGAGAACGTGATCCCCCTCCTTCAAGTGGATCCGGTGGAGCTCGAGATCGGATACGGACTGATCCCGCTCGTGGAGGAGAAGCAGGGCGGCGACCTCCTCGAGCGGATCGCGACGCTCCGGCGAAGCGCCGCCGTGGAGCTGGGTCTCGTCGTGCCGCCGATCCGGGTGCGCGACAACGTCCAGCTCGGCACCGAGGGGTATGCGGTGAAGATCAAGGGCGTCGAGATCGCGCGGGGCACCGTCCGGATGGGGCGGTACCTCGCGATCAACGCGGCCCGGATCGAGGCGCCGGTCGAAGGCGAGCCGGTCAAGGATCCGGCTTTCGGCCTTCCGGCGTACTGGGTCGGTCCCGAAGCGCGCGAGAAGGCCGAGTCGCTCGGGTACACGGTCGTGGACCTGGCCTCCGTCATCGCGACCCACCTTTCCGAGATCGTGCGGAGCCACGCCGACGAGCTGCTGGGGCGGCAGGACGTCCAGCGCCTGCTCGATTCCGTGAAGGCCATGCATCCGGCGGTGGTGGAGGAGCTCGTGCCGCACCTGCTCGGGCTGGGGGACATCCAGAAGGTCCTGCAGGGACTGCTGCGGGAAAGGATTCCGATCCGGGATCTCGTGAGCATCTTCGAGGCGCTGGCGGATGCGGCGCGGTCGTCGCGCGACATCGACAGCCTCGTGGAAACGGTGCGCGCGGCGCTTCGCCGACAGATCACGCGCCAGTATGCGGGGGACTCCAACGTGGTGCGCGCCCTCACGCTCGACCCCCGGCTCGAGACGCGCATCCTGGACTCGGTTCAGCGGACGGAACGGGGCGCGCTCCTGGCTCTGGAGCCCCGCGTGGGCCAGCAGCTGTTCGCGGCCCTCTCGCGCGAGATTGAGAAGGTGCTGGCGCAGGGGATCACCCCGCTCGTGCTCTGCTCGCCCGCGCTGAGGCCGTTCCTGCGCCGTCTGCTGGAGAAGGCCCTCCCCCAGTTGGCGATCGTCTCGTACAATGAAATCATGCCCCGTGTAGAGGTCCAGTCCGTGGGCATCGTGAGCGTGCCGGATGCAAATTAGGCGCTACACGGGCCCCGAGCTGGGCGAGGTGCTCCAGCGCATCCATCGGGAAGTGGGGCCGCACGCGGCCATCATCAACACGCGCAAAGTGCATCAGGGGCTCTTCGGGCTCCTGGGACGGCCGGCGGTGGAAGTTACCGTGGCCGTCGACTTCGACGGCGGCGGACCGGCGGGGGAGGCCGGAGGAGAAGATGCGGGCCCGGCGGCGTGGAATACGCCCTCGGTCCGGACGGACCGCCCGGTATCTCCTTTCGGAGAGACCGCAGTGGAGCCGCGGGCGCGCGTCCTGCCCTCCGCGCTGGCACGCCGCGCCGGGGCCGCCGAGCCGCGCGGCCGGGCCAGGAGCAGGACTGCTCCCGAGTTCGCCCCGGCCCGGGACTCCGAGCCCGTCATGCCGTCATCCCTGCCCAGGGTCCTGCGGTCCTCGGTTGACGACCCCATGCTCGTGGCCCGGCGGGAGCTCAACGAGCTGAGGGTGAAACCGCGCGGCGGATCGGTGGCCGCGCCCGCGGCGGAGGTGGGTCCCGCGGGGACGTCCCTGCCCGAGGACCTCGAGCGCGTATACCGGATTCTGGTCCGCAACCAGGTCGAGATGGACATCGCCCGGTCCCTCCTCCGGATCTTCGACGAGCAGTTGTGCCTGCTCGGCGAGGACTGGTCGCGGGCCCAGCCGCGTTTCGAGCGCTTCCTGGGCGGCCTCATCCGGGCCGCGCCCGGGATCCAGCTTTCCGGCGGCCGCCGGCCGATGGTCGCGATGTTCATCGGCCCGACCGGCGTGGGGAAGACGACGACGATAGCGAAGATCGCGTCGTTGTTCTCGCTCGCCGAGCACCGCAAGGTGGCGATAGTGACGGCCGACACGTACCGCATGGCCGCCACGGACCAGATCAAGCGGTACGGCCAGATCCTGGGCATCCCCGTGCACGTCGTCGAGACCCCGGAGGAGATGGAGCAGGCCATGGTCCGGCTGGCCGGCTACGATCTCGTCCTGGTCGACACGGCGGGCCGGAGCCCCCAGCACAAGGAGCACATGAAGCAGATGCGCGAGCTCGTGGAGGCGGCCCGCCCCGACGAGATCCACCTCGTCGTGAGCCTCACCACGAAATACGTCGACGTCCTCCAGATCGTGGCCCGTTTCGGCATCGTGGGAGTCAACCGCGTGATCGTGACGAAGGCCGACGAGACGAGGACGTACGGTCTCATCCTCAACCTGTCGATGAAATTCAACATGGAAGTGGCGTACCTGACGAACGGCCAGCAGGTGCCCGATGATATCGAGCCGGCGGACCAGGGGAAGCTGGCGAAACTCGTGCTGGCGGGATATGGTGGCGAGAATGGAAGATCAGGCCGCCCGGCTTCGTAAGCTCGTCGCCGAACTCCGCTCGGGCAAGTCGCCCGCCCGGATCACTCGTACGCTCGTTCCCACGCGCGTGATCGCCGTGACCTCGGGCAAGGGCGGGGTGGGCAAGACCAACGTGACGACCAACCTCGCGCTCGCCCTGGCCCAGCGCAAGCAGAGGGTCCTGGTCCTGGATGCGGACCTGGGGCTGGCAAACGTCGACGTGGCGATGGGCCTCCTGCCGCGGTACAACCTCGCGCACGTTCTGCGCGGCGAGATGGAGCTCGAGGAGATCATCACGACCGGGCCCCTCGGCGTGTCGATCATCGCGAGCGGTTCCGGCGTGCGCGAGCTCGCGAACCTGTCCGACGCCGCCCGCTCCCGCCTGCTGGAATCCCTCGCGTCGCTGAAGGCGGACTATGACTTTCTCCTGATCGACACGTCGGCGGGTTTGGGTCGCAACGTGCTCGGCTTCGTTCTGGCTGCCGACGAGGTGCTCGTGGTGACCACGCCCGAGCCGACCGCGTTCGTGGATGCCTACAGCATGATGAAGGTGATCTTCCAGGAGAACCCGCGCGCGCGCGTCAGGCTCGTCCTCAACATGGTCGCCACCGAGGCGGAGGCGCGGGACGTGGCCGACAAGCTCACGGTCCTCGCGCACCGCCTGCTCGGGGCGGCGATCACTCCGCTGGGATACATCCTGCGCGACGAGAGGGTCGGCGAGTCGGTCCGCGAGCAGACTCCGCTCCTCATCCTCTATCCCGCGTCGCCGGCGGCCCGGTGCATCCACTCGCTGGCCGCGCACCTCACCAACGGCCGCGGCAGTGCGGCCCAGTCCGACCTGCGCGGATTCTTCTCCCGGGTCGTGGACCTGTTGAAACCCCGATGACCAACGACGATCTCAAGCGGGCGAGCGCGGTTGCGGGCGTCGGCACGTTCGTGCTCTCAGTCCTGCTGCTGCTCGCCTTTGCCGAGCCGGGCCGGGCCCTTCTCGCGGCCCTGTTGTCCGGCGTGGCGGTCGGGATGGGGGTGCTCCTGGCGGGATCTCTCGCGCTGCTGACCCTCCCGATCGAGCGCCCCGCGCCGCGCGTTTCGGCGCTGGTCGGGGGTCCCGCCGAGGCCGCGTCGGAGGAGGCCCAGTCCGGCGCGTCGCTCGCGGCGGCCCTCTCGGCAGGAGCCGCGGCAGGAGCCGCGGCGGGCGTTCCCGGTGCGCCGGTCGAGGGACCGGGCGGAGCGCAGGTGACGTCGCCGCACGACACGTCCACGCTGACCGTGGATGACGTCGTCAAGGCCCGGGAGGATCTCCACCAAACGGTGCGGCTGGATCAGGGGGATCTCCAGTACCGGATGGCGGAGCTGACGCCCGAAGAGGTCCTGAAGGAGCGGGAGGGCATCGACGAGGCCTTCCTTAAAGCGGGAATAGGCCTTGAGGAAACACCGGGCGCGAGCGAGAATAAAGGTGAAGGACAGACGGGAACGGGGGGAACGACCTGATGGCGCCCATCGATACCGAAGCACAAGTCGACGAGGAGACGCAAGCCGAGGCGACCGAGGAACAGGCCGCGGTCGCGCCGGTCAGGAACCTGGACGGGTTCGCGTATCACTTCCGGGACAAGCGCGGGGACTGGCTCGTCGTCCAGCCGGCGCAGGGGGACGGCAAGCCGGAGGATTCCGAAAAGGTCGAGCGCGAGCTGCGCGCGAAGAACATCGAGAACGTGAACTGGGACCTCGTCCGCAAGGCGCTCAGGGAGCAGGCCGGCAAGCCCGCCTGGATTCTCAACGGGGTCGACCCGGAGGAAGAGGCGCGCCGGGCCGCCGAGCAGGCCGCGCTGGAAGCCTCGATGCCCAAGGTAGTGGACAAGTCGACGTACGTGTTCGTCACCGTGTCCGAGGACCAGACCTCGGCCAAGCTCACGCTCGTGCCTCCCGAGGACCGGCGCATCGAGATCGCGATGGAGGACGTCCAGAAAGCGCTGGCCGCCCAGAACGTCGCCTTCGGGATCCTGGATGACCGGCTCGCCGAGGTCCAGGACATCCTGGATCGCATCCGGGACGGCGATTGGACGGAGCCGGTCGAGATGGAGATCGCGCACGGGATCGATCCCGTGCACGGGCAGGACGCGCAGTTCGAGCCGCTCTTCGAGCAGATCTCCGAGGGCGGGGTCCGGAAGCCGATGGGCGAGTCCGCCGACGGACGCGTGGACTACTTCGCCGTCAAGGACATCGAGAACACGAAGCGGGGACAGGCGATCGCCCGCCGGATTCCGCCGACCCAGGGGGTGGCGGGCAAGTCCGTTCGGGGCGAGGAGATCCCGGCCCGGGACGGCACCGAGGCGGCGGTCGAGATCGGCAGCGGGGTCGAGCGCGCCCTCGGCAACGACAACATCTTCGTCGCCGCAATCGACGGCCAGCCAAAGTTCCAGGACGGCAAGCTCGCGGTCCAGGCGCTCTACGAGATCGACGGCGACGTGGACCTCTCCACGGGGTCGATCGACTTCATCGGCACGGTCATGATCAAGGGGGGTGTCCAGCCGGGCTTCAAGGTCACGGCGGGCGAGGATGTCATCGTGGACGGCGTCGTCGACGACGGCGAGATCCACGCGGCGGGGAAGGTCACGGTCAAGGGCGGCGTGCTCGGGCAGGGAGGCAAGGCCAAGATCGTGGCAGGCGGAGACGTCCAGGCGAAGTACATCCGCAACGCCACCATCGAGACGAAGGGCACGCTGACCGGCCACGAGGGAATCCTGCACAGCAAGGTCTCCGCGAAGTCGGTGAAGCTGCTGGGCAAGCGCGGCCAGATCGTCGGAGGCGAGATCTTCGCCGAGGTGGACATCATGGCGAGCACCATCGGCTCCAACACGATGGCTACCCCGACCGTCCTGGTCGTGGGCGAGAATCCGGCGCGGCGGGCGGAGATCAATGCGATGACCGAGCAGGTCAAGACGATGGAGGCCGAGCTCGACAAGGCGAAGAAGGGCGTGGTCGTGCTGAAGGCCCAGAGGGAACGCTCGGGCTCCCTGCCGCAGGACAAGAGCGAGCTCCTGGCGAAGTTCACGAGGGCCCAGCTCAAGCTCACGACCGACCTCAAGCCGGTGCAGGAGAAGCTCCATCAGATCGTGGCCGAGGACGAGGAGCAGAGGAAGCATCACCAGGCCAGGATCTCGGTTGCAGGCACGATGTATCCCGGCGTCAAGATCACGATTCGGAACGCGAAGAAGCACGTGGTCGAGGAGCTCCGCTACTGCACGCTCACGGAAAAGGGGTCGGAGGTCAAGGTAGGACCGTATAAATAACATCGAGGCGGTTTAGGCCATGAGACCCGTAGACCTTCAGCCGGCCATCCTGCAGACGCCCAACGTGGAACGGACGGGGCAACAGCAGGTCGCGAATCCCCAGACAGCCCAGGCCGCCTTTGCGGCGGAGCTCCAGCGCCGGGCGAGCGAGCGGCCCGCGCAGGTTCAGCCCCCCGAAGCCCAGGAGGGCGCCCAGCCCGCCCGGGTCAAGCCGGAGGAGCGCGGCGAGCAGCGCGCCCGCCGGAGGCCGCGACGGCGTGCAGTTGGGACGGCTCGTTCCGCCTCCATCACGGCTGGAGCAGCCTCGGCCGAGCCGCCGGCGCCCGCGGAGCCCGGCGCGCCGGGATCCAAGCTTGACGTGGTCATCTGATGGGGGCTTTCGGCTGGTTCCAGCTTCTCGTCGATGTCCTGTTCTGCTTCCTGATTCTCCTCCTGCTCGTCGGACGCTCCTGGCGGCGCGGCACGGGGGCTTCGGCGGACCAGGAGACCTACCGCGAGATGATCTCGACCCTGAGCGCCCTGATCCGGGAGATGAAGGAAGGGGCGGCGGAAATGGACCGGCGGCTCGAGGCGCGCCACGTGGAAGTCGAACAGGCGGTCGCCGCGGCCGATGTTCGCCTTCATCAGCTCGAATCCGCAATGCTCAAGGCGGGCCCTTCGGCTCTTCGACTGCCGCCGAAGCCCGAGGCTGGAGCATCCGCCGACTCGACTGTGCCGGCGGCTCCCTCGGCTCTGCGACCGCTGCCG
>Ga0315294_10000466_pt1 | contig 43178 bp, 57 predicted proteins | sample YL17G13_40_MG_FD_203626 | JGI IMG/M metagenome (GOLD analysis project Ga0315294, IMG submission 203626) | Sediment microbial communities from Yellowstone Lake, YNP, Wyoming, USA - YL17G13_40 | ecosystem: Environmental > Aquatic > Freshwater > Lake > Sediment | place: USA: Wyoming | collected... | reverse complement strand
GCAAACTACTGGCGGGGCCAATAAAATGGCTGCAGAAAATCAGTTAAGCCAAACTCTTAAATCTTTATTTGCGGTAGCAGAAAACTATCCCGAGTTAAAAGCTAATCAAAATTTTTTACAATTACAAACAGAATTAGTTGATACCGAGGATAAAATTCAAGCAGCTAGAAGATTCTATAATGGCAATGTCAGAGATTATAATATTGCCATTCAAACTTTTCCTTCTAATATCATTGCTGGAGTTTTCGTTTTTAAAGCAGAGCCATTATTTGAAACCAGTGAACCCGAAGAAAGAGAGGCAGTAAAGGTGAAATTCTAATGACTCTTTATACTCAGGCTGATGTTAATATCCGCAAGACTTGGTTTTTGATGACTGGCTTTTTGATTTTTATCATCCTTTTAGGATGGTTTTTTAGTTATCTTTTTAATGAGCAATGGATTTTGATTTTAGCAGTTGTCTTGGCTGTTTTTCAGAGTTTTTTGAGTTATTGGAATTCTGATAAAATCATTCTCTCTTTATCTCAAGCTCAAGGCCCGATTAAAAAAGAAGATAATCCAGAGTTATATCGCGTCGTGGAGAATTTATCCATTACTGCTGGTTTACCCCTGCCTAAAATTTATATCATTAATGATGCTTCGCCCAATGCTTTTGCTACTGGTCGTGATCCCCAGCATGCGGTTGTTTGTGTCACTAGAGGTCTTTTAGATAAATTAGAAAAAGTGGAATTAGAAGGAGTCATTAGCCATGAACTTTCTCATATTGGCAACCGAGATATCTTGCTTTGTTCAGTGATCGTGGTTTTAGTGGGAATGATTAGTCTTCTCTCTAACTGGCTTTTGCGAGGAATGCGCTTTGGCGGAAGAAGAAGAGACGATAATGATAATTTGGGCTTGATTCTTCTGCTTTTAGGATTAATAGCTGCTATTCTTGCTCCGATTGCCGCCACTCTTTTACAGTTATCAATTTCTCGCAAACGAGAATTTTTAGCGGATGCCACAGGCGCTCTTCTGACTCGTTATCCAGAAGGATTAGCTCGAGCTTTGGAAAAAATAACCAAAGATCCGGCTCCTTTAAGAACCGCTAGTCAAGCTACAGCTCATTTATTTATTGCTGATCCCTTAAAACAAAAGAAAATAACCTGGTTTACTAAACTCTGGCTAACTCATCCACCAGTAGAAGAAAGAATAAAAGTTTTAAGACAAATGAGTGTTTAGTAGTTCTATTTTCGAATAAAATTTGCTATAATTTAAAAAGGTCGATAAAACAATTTAAATATTAAAATTTAATATAAATTTATGGAAGAAAATAAACAAGAAACCCCTGTTTCTCAAACACCTCCAACATCAGGAGGGCAAAAAATGGATGAAGGCAAAGTTATGGGAATCTTAAGCTATCTGTCTATTCTTTGTTTGATTCCCTTGTTCACTAAAAAAGACGATGATTTTATCTATTTTCACGCCAAACAGGGATTAGTACTGTTTGGTTTTGAAATCGTGGTCTACGTTATTTATAGAATTATTGTCGGGATGCTGATTGGTTCTATTGTAGGCTGGGGAATGCTTTCCATCTGGAGTTTGATTTTCAACCTAGTTGATCTTGGTTTATTGGTTTTGTCTATCATGGGTATTATCAATGTGGTGCAGAACAAGAAAAAAGAATTGCCTTTGATTGGCAAATTTGCTAGAAACCTCAAGTTCTAAAATTCTAAAAATCTCCCTGGAAACAGGGAGAGAGGAGGGGTGCAGGAGTGGTTTATCTGGCGGTCCTGGAAAGACCGTGTATCGAAAGGTACCGTGGGTTCGAATCCCACCTCCTCCGCTATCCTTCGCTGTTCTACAGCTACGGAATAGCATGCCGGCGTAGAATACCCATCCTCTCCGCAGCGCAGCGGAGGAGAGAAATTGGTCGTCCGGAGCTTTATGCGAAGGAGATCCTCTCCGCAGCTGACTTAAAAAGCCTTTATTTAAAAGGCTTTTTTAATTAGGATTAATAAGGTTCGAAATTGTGGTATAATGATATTAGGTTTAGAATAAAGCTATGAAAGAAAAAATTCAGCAAGGTAAGCAAGTGTTAAGCGAAAAAGAGAAAAGAGAATTAGAGATATTAGATAATCCCAATATAAAGTATTTGACTCCATCTGGTGGATTTTTTTCCATTATTCTTGATTCACTATTTCATAGTTCGTCAAGACGTAAAGAAAGAGTGGTATATTTAAGAACAAAAATAAGGATAAATGAGTTAGGGATAGATATCAAAAAAGAACGGCAACGATACTACGAAATTAGAGAAGAGGAACAAAAGCGATTTGATGAAAGGTTCAAAGATTATAAAAAGTACCTATGATTGAATTTAAAAAATTGTCTTCTGTTGAGGTAGTAGAAAAAATCAATAAACTAAGCGACAATGATCGAATAACTGCATATAGAGAACACTCTGTTTTAATAAAAAAAGTGGGACAGATTTATCTCAAAAATAGACAAAAAGAAGGTAATCAATTTATATTGGGTAACACCTTACCAGTTCTCATTTCAGCAGGTTGGACAGAAGAAGCTGCAAGAGATGCTTTATCTTGGAACATTGCGAAATCTTTCATTATTTTAGCGTACGATCCTTCATATCATACACCTCAATCTGATGCCGAGATTAGGATTACACTAAAAGAGGATAAAAGCCTTACCGAAGAAGTTATTGATGCAATATTTAAAGAATTATATATTGACTTTAGTTAATGATAAGCATGGATATATTCTAATTAGTACTAATGAAACTTCCTCTAGTATTTGAGATCTAAACATGGCAGAGATTATTAATTTAATAAAATTTTTACTAGCTGATAGAATCGTATTTCTAATTTTTGAGATACTTATTTTAATAATTTTAATTTACAGTCGGTTTCGAGAAGGACGACACGCAGGATTTATAATCACAAGAGGACCGGAAAGTTGGAATAATTTTATAATTGCTTATGGTGTAATTTCAGTAATTTTGAATCAGGTGGTAATAGCATCAAGCGCATTTACACAATATAAAATTATCTTTATTTTGTTTAATCTTTTATCTGCCTTATATCTATGCTTCTTTAGTAGTTGGTTTAGAAATAAAATTATAGGGATTATTAGCAAATCAAAAAATAAAGAAGAATCTTAATTAAGATTCTTAAGAATCAAATTTCTAACATCGTTCTATAGGGCCAACATTATCGAGATAACTAAATGATTTATGAATAAAAATACAGGGTTAACAACACAACAAAAAAATCTCATTAAAGAGATAGATGAATTGATGAAGCTTTTTAATTTGGATTATAATAATGCCCAGTTTTACAAATCAGAAACAAGGACCATTAAACTTCGAATGATTAAAGATCAAATTATTAGGAGTGAAATTATAATGAGGTATCTTACGATAGACGAATTCTTAAATGATATAATTGTAAATTATTTTTTTGGTACTAAGAAAACATATATTTATTTATGGAAAACAAAAAAGTTTCAAATTTTTAATTATTGGATTTTAGAATCACTCGGGTTCTTTCAAAAAGTGAATCTTGTAAATTCAATTAAAAAAATACCCTCTGATATTAGTAATAACATGGATCGTTGTAATAAATTAAGAAATGGGATTGTGCATAATTTGTTCTCTGAAAATAGCAGATCATTAAACAAATCGAAATATAGAGGGAAAGATATTTTTTCTATTGATGGAATGAAGCTTTTTGAACAAGATATGAAAAGAACGAATAGTTATTTTATGAGAGAAAGACGTTTATTCAGAATGCTTACCAACATTTAATATTCATAACTAATAAGTATTATTTTGCACTACAAAGGAAATGTTTTTATAAGAAAAGAGATTAATGCTAAATATAGATTGGAATAATGAGCTTATTGTGTTGAATCAAATAGGTTCCAACATCGTTCCATAGGGCCAGCAAGATTAAATAAATATCTTTTATCTTCAATAATATAATATGGGGTAATATTTTTTTAAATATGCTTTTTAATAAGAGTAAATCTGGAAATAATCGTAGCACTCTAAATTATTTAAAATCGATTAGATATTGGCATCGACCAATTGGAGGTTTAAATGAAGTTATTTCATGTATGGAAAAAAAGTCAGTCAAAGATCCAACGTTATTAGATAAAAGATACATAGAACTTTATGCCGGTAGTTTGTTAGCTATGGCATTACAAAAGAGTGAGGGTCTTGAATTTTGGATTGCTAAACCTGAAAATGACCCACCTGATTTTGTGTTTATGACTATGGTATTCGATCATAACAATCAATTATATTTCCACTCAAGAGAAGTTGAAATAACTAGGTATAGATCAGAAGAAGTTTCATTACTTGAAAGAATACTAAAGAAGGATAAACCTTATCCTAAAGATTACATCTTACTCTGCTTTGTAGAGGTTCCAGGTTACTTGGAATCTTTAGGGGAAATTACTAGAAAATTAAAAGAAAAATTAGTACATATAGAGCATGTGTTTTTAGTGTTTCATGGAGTTATTATTGATGAATCAAAAAATATATCTACAAAAGAAATATTAAGAAAGGTGTCGGTAGTTCAATTATTGCCACGATATAGTTATCAAACAATTGATATTCAAGAGGAAATGATAACAGGTTCGAAAGATACAAAAAGGTTAGCTTATGTGGAAGGTGTGGAGGTTTACTATGGATTAAGAAAGGAAGATGTTAATTTTCCAATGATTATAAAATAAATTATAAGATCGTGTAATTTTCCTTTAAGAGAGTATTTACTGTTCAACTTTTGTTAAATAGGTTCCAACATCGTTCCATAAGCCAACTCACTATTGACCAATATTTATCTTAGTGATATAATATAAATACCCTGTAATAGGGTATTTTTAGTTCTTTGAAAAATATATCTTACTACCTGGTATATAACTGATCATTATGATATTAGTGGTTAGCTATATGCCAGGTGGTTAATTGCAGTAAATTTCGCAGTCAGGAGGTGAAGAAATGAGCATTGTTTATTTCCCTGAAAGAAAAGCCTATATCGAGGTACCTACAAAGGGAACATGGATGAACTTTTACCTGAATGATACAGATTCTGAGGAATGGAAATTCTTTGAAAACATTAGTAAACAATTACGTGACTTAGACTTTGCTGTTATGATGTATTCGGCGAAAGATGCGTTCTTGCCTAAAATTAGCTACGCAGGAGAGGACATAATAGGTAAAAAAGAAATAGAAGACTTTGTAAAACTACTTAAAGACCTACAACAGAAGAATCTCTTAAAGAAAAAGGAGGTAAAATGAAAACATTGGGAAAGCAGAAAATCAAAAAGGAACGTGAAGAAATGATGAACGAAAAACTCAAAGATCTCGGCAGAAATATTAAATTATTGCCATCTTTGATACTTTTCTGGCTTATTATTGTTTGTTACAGACACTCTATCGAAGATAGAGAATGAAAGCATTTGCAACAAAAAAAAGAAAGGAGGTGAAAATAAATGAAAATGAATAAGAGACAAATTGTAGGAGTCATCCTGACTATGAGTTTGATAAGTTTTGTCTTTATAATGACCGTTCTTAGATGGATTTCATGGCTCAAACCAGTAGGATATTATGTTAAGCTATCGATTCTTCCATTGCATCCTGAAATATCATTTTTGTGTTTTGTTGGAGCGCTTACGATAACTCTTATAATTGTATTCTTGGCTTTTGCTGTCGCTTATCTAATATTGAAATTTATGAATTGGTTATGCGATTTAAATTTGAATTTAGACTCAGATCATCCAGTTCATAGAGTATTCATGATAATACTTATCTTATTTTCCAGTATTATAGGTCTTTGTACTGGCAGAATTATGCCTTAGGTATTTGTATTCTCAGAGAGGACCCTGTTGTACGGTCCTCTCTTTTTATTTTCCCCCAGATTCTAATGCCGTCCAGTATATGGAGCCTACTTGTGGATACTCGCCTTTTTATTGAGGCGATTTTTTGATAAAATTTAATTTTGTGATATGCTATAGGAAAGATAAATTTGCTGAAATTTATAATAAATTTAAAATAATTAATTAATCCGCCAGCTGGCGGAAAATAAAAATATGAAAGGATATATTGGTCCCATAGAGAAATTAACAACAGAGAATAATAATTTTCGCCAAGTGCTTTATACAGGAAAGCACAGCCAATTAGTTTTGATGAGCTTAAAACCAAGAGAAGAAATTGGCATGGAAGTTCATCCTGATAATGATCAGTTTTTTCGTTTTGAAAAGGGAGTTGGTAAGGTTATCATCGATGGCAATGAATATGAAATCAAAGATGGTTTTGCTGTTATTGTACCAGCTGGCGCTCAACACAATGTCATTAATACTTCTCAAACTGAAGCCTTAAAACTTTATACTATCTACTCACCAGCTCATCATAAAGATGGCATCGTCCGTGCCACTAAAGAAGAAGCTATAGCAAATGAAGCAGAATTTGATGGAAAGACTACCGAGTAGCCAATTGTTTTACCAAATGGTTAAATTTTTCACCGCGGTCAAACTCATTTTTGAATTTTTCGAAACTAGCTGCAGCAGGGGAGAAGGCAATGATTGCCTTCTCTTTGTTTTGGGCCAAAAAGAAACCGAAATTTAAACATTCTCCAAGATTCTCAAAAACGTTGTATGTTTTTGAATAGTGTAATTTTTCCAGTTCTTCAATCAATTTTTTAGTAGCTGAGCCGTTAAGAAGAATAAGATTAGGAGCAGCTAGTTTTTTCTTGATTTCTTTAGCTAACTGGTTAAAATCAAGAGCTTTATCAGTACCACCCGTAATAAGAATGAGGTTTTTGTTTTTAACCCAACGATTTAAAGCCATAATTGCTGCTTCTGGTGAAGTGCCAGCGCTGTCATTAATAATAGTCAAATGGTTATTTTGAAAGACGATTTCCTGCCGCATTTTTACTTGAGGCAAAGTGACTATTTGCTTTTTGATTTGTTTTACGTTTAAACCCAATAATTCAGCCGCTAAAATCGCCCTTAACAGATTTTCCAAATTATGTTTACCCCAGGTTTTTACAAAAGAAGCAGCATCAAAAATGAAAAACTTTTTTCCGTTTTCTTGGAAATAAACCTTAAATCCAGCTTGAAAGATGCCATTAAGTTTCTTGGGTAATTTCTTTTGAGAGGTAAAATAGACTTGAGAGACTGGTTTTAGAGAAAGGAAATATTTAGTCCAAGCATTATCGTAATTTAAAATCAAGTAATCATCGGGTTTTTGATGTAAAAAGATATTAGCTTTTATCCGAGCATATCTTTTCATTGTTTTATAACGATTCAGGTGATCCTGATAAAGATTAGTAATAATAGCAAGATGGGGAGCTTTGGTTGGACTCAGTTCCAATTGAAAACAGGGAATTTCCAAAACCACTAAATCTTGTTTTTTAAACTGATCTAAAAAATCAAAGATAGGAAAATCTGGATTATTGCCACCGATAGCTATTTTTGAATATTTGGCTTTTAACAAATGATAGGTCCAAATGGTAGTCGTGGTTTTTCCTCGAGTGCCAGTAATACCGATTAAGGGACTATCGATTAACTGAAAAAATATTCCCAAATCTTTGAATATAGGTTTGTTTAATTCTTGCGCTAATTTTACTAAGGGATTGTTAATAATGGGCACTGCTTGATTCAAGATAATCAGATCATTTTTTCTGACATCAGAAAGATTATTTTTACTTAAAACAAATTTGATTTTGGAAGAATATTTTTTGAGTTTTTTTAGAGAAGGTTCCAAGTCTTTCTTGGATTTTAAGTCAGTAATAGTTAATTTAGTCTGATGTTTTAATAACCATAAAGCAGTGGCTAATCCGCCTCCCAAAATTCCTAAACCGACTAATAAAACTTTCTTGTTTCGAATAAATTGATTGATTGATGAATTATCCTGAATCATATTATCTATATATTGTATCATTTTTTTATTTTTCTTGACAATTATTCTTGATTTTTCAAGATTATATGCTATATTAATAATGGCAGTCGCAAGATTGCCGACGGTGGGGCTACCCCCTCCTGCGTAAGCAGGAGGGGGTTCACCGAAAAACCCGCTTTACGCGGGTTTTTTTCGTTAAATATAAGCCTTGATTTTTAGCCCCAAAAAAGCTAAAATAACTAGAAAATAACAACTTAATTACATGGAAGTACGAGACCTTATCATTATTGGTGGTGGTCCAGCTGGTTTATCAGCTGGAGTTTATGCTGGTCGGGCAAAAGTTGATACTTTAATTTTCACTGGTCATTTAGGAGATGGGGAGCTATCTTCAGCTGTTGATATTGATGATTTTCCCGGATTTCCAAAAGGTATTAGAGGTTTAGAATTATTGGGATTGATGGAACAGCAAGCTAAGAAATATAATTGTCAATTGATGGAACAAGAAATTATCGCTGTAGATTTTTCCAAGAGACCTTTTAAAGTTATAGCAGAAGATAAAAAAGAACACTTTGCTTATTCAGTTATTATCGCTACAGGTGGAGGTATTCGTTGGCTAGGTTTAGAAAAGGAAAAAGAATTAGTAGGACATGGAGTTTCTGTTTGTGCTGTTTGTGATGGGGCATTTTTTAAAAATAAAATTGTAGCTGTAGTTGGAGGGGGCGATGTTGCTTTAGAAGAAGCGATCTATTTAACTAAATATGCAGAAAAAATTTATTTGATTCATCGAAGGAATGAATTTCGAGGAGCCGCTTTATTACAAGATCAAGTAAAAATAAATCCCAAAATAGAGATTTTGTTTGATAGTGAAATAACTAAATTAATAGGGGATAAGCAATTAGAAAGAATTATTGTGAAAAATAATCAAACTCAAGAAGAAAAAGAATTGAAAATCGCTGGCTTATTTTTAGCGATTGGTTTTGAACCAGTGACCGAGATTTTTAAAAATTATTTGGACAGAGACGAGAAAGGATATTTAAAAGTTCATGATAACGTGAAAACATCTCTTAATGGCATTTTTGCTGCCGGCGATGTTTGTGATGCTATTTATCGGCAAGCAGTGACAGCTGCCGGCGCCGGCGCCATGGCAGCCATAGAAGCGGATAAATGGTTAAGGCAAGAAAAAGCTAAAATATAAAATAAATGGTTCAAGAACTTTTAAAGATTACTAATTTAACTATCCGCTTGGAGAAAAAGATAATCTTGGACAAAGTCAATCTTAAGCTGAAAAAAGGGGAAATTCATGCTCTTTTAGGTCCGAATGGCAGTGGCAAAACAACCTTAGCCCAGGTGCTCATGGGTTTGCCTCCGTATAAAATCGTTCGAGGGACAATTATCTTTAAGGGAAGAAATATCACTAAATTTACTCCAGAGAAAAGATCCAAGTTAGGCTTGGGATTGGTTTTTCAAAATCCACCGACTATTAAAGGAGTCACTTTAAATAGTTTGATTCAAGAAATCGCTTCTAATAAAAAGCAAAAACCAGAATTTTTTTCTGAAAAAACAATAACTAATCTTAAAACGAGAGAAATTAATTTAGGTTTTTCTGGAGGAGAGAAAAAAATATCAGAACTTTATCAAGTGGTTTGTTTAAATCCTGAGCTAGTAATCCTAGATGAGATAGACTCAGGTTTGGATATAGAAAGATTGCAACAGATGATCCATTTTATCAAAAATAAATTTTCTAATCGACAAAGAGCTTTTTTAATCATTACCCATCGAGAGGATATTCTAAAATATTTGAATCCCTCGATGACTCATATTCTCTTAGATGGCAAAATTATTTGCTCATCTAAAGATTGGCTTGCCATTTGGAAAACTATCAAAAAATATGGTTATGAAAAATGTAAAACTTGCCCCCAAAAAATCTGCTAATTTTTATTATCTCAATCATACTTTAGAGAGTCTTTATTCTCCTTTAGGAGTAGAAATTTTAGAATCTCCAATAGCTTTTAAAAAATATCCTTGGTCTAGAAAATATTTTGATAAAAAACCCCAAGAAGGTTATTTCATTTGGGTAAGACAACAACCGGATAAACCTTTAATCACCTGTGTGGCTATTTCTCAGGCAAAAACTAATCAGCAACTTCAGAATCTCTTAATTATTGAAAAAGGCATTACTGCGGAGTCTTTAGTCTCTTGTAGTGCTTTAGCCAGTGGTTTATGCGCTAAACATCAAGCTCAAGGGAAGATTGTTCTCAAAGAAGGAGCGAGTCTTTCGTATAAACATCTGCATAGTTGGGGGAAAGAGGATTACGTAAAGCCAGATTATGAATTTATTTTAGAAAAAGGAGCGAGATTAGAATACTTCTATCAACTTTTGAATCCCCCGAAAGAACTAACTTTTAAAACGAAAATTTCTTTATTAGAAAAAGCTTCAGCTAATCTTAATGTGATCATGAGAAGTAAAAACAGTGCCATTAATATTGAAGAAGAAATGGATTTATTAGGCAAAGGGGCTCAGGGTACAGTGAATTTACGCTTAGTAGCAGAAAAAAATACTAAAATTAAAGCTGTTAATAAATTAATAGCTAAAGCAGAGGGCAAAGGGCATTTAGAGTGCCAAGGCATGATTTTAGATAATCAATCTTCAATTGAATTGATACCAGATTTAATTAATAAAAACAAAAATTCTCTCTTGACCCATGAAGCTTCTATTGGTAAAATTAACGAAGAAGAAATCAATTATTTAAGGGCTAGGGGATTATCCCAGAAAGAAGCTATTAACTTAATTGTTAACGGCTTTTTGCATCTTAATCTCTAATTTTAAAAATTATGTGCGGACCACTTTGTGCTATTGGTATTGCTGGAGGTTTAGGCCTCTCCAAATTATTAGGCATCGATGATATAACTTTAGGTTTTTGGCTTGGAGCTTTAATCCTTTCTTTTTCGGTACAATTTAATCAATTTTTAATTAAAAAAGGCAAAGCTTTTCCTTTCAGTTTTTGGGTAGTTTTTCTGGTTACTTGGTTGTCAAGTTTTTTGCCTGTTTGGAATAAATTAGGTTGGGGTGAAAAAACTTGTTTTTGCGGTTTACCAAGAGTGATAGCAGGATCTTTTTTGGGAATGTTTATTTTGTTTTTTAGCGATTGGCTGGATAATATAATTTTAAAAAAATTCCATCGGGATAAAGTTTATTTTCCTTATCAAAGAGTTATCATTCCTCTTGTTGCTTTAATCATCATTAGCGCCATCTTTGAATTATGGGTTTGTAAACTTTTTATTTAATTGCGCAATATGAATCAAGAAGAACAATTTTCTAAAATTATCAATAAAATTCAGGAATTGAAAAAAGGGAAAAATCCCTTAGATTTGTCATCCAAAGAGGATTTAGCCATTGGTGTTATGAATCTTATTTCTCTAGAGGAGCATTTTTTCTTTACTTATAACAAAACCAATGATGCTAAGTACTTAGAACTGTTGAATCAAATGAGAGATATGAGAAAGAGTTTATTAAAGGAAATCGTGAAAAATCCCAAAGGAGAAATTTGGTGCGTCTCCAAGCATTTATTAGCAGCTTGCATGCGTTTGATGGAAGTTGGAACCAAGAAGCTATCTGATGGCGAGAAAAGTAAGGCAGAAGAATTATTTAAAAAATCTTATACTCTTTGGAATATCTTTTGGGGTTTAAATTTAGGATTAATCGAGGTAAAAGATATAGGGCAAAAAGATGATGATCCAGAAAAAAAAGAATCAATAGAGCTCAATGACGACAAAGAAACAAAGAAAAAATTTAGTGTTTGGAGTAAATTAGGAGAGATGATTCAAGAAGTATTGGATTGTTGCAAAGAGTAAGTATGGATATTTCTTTAGCTCGTTTAGGAGAAATTCAAACAAATCATGGCGTTGTAAAAACTCCTATTTTTATGCCCCCAGGAACTCAAGCCACAGTCAAAGCTGTGGGACCTGATGATTTGGAAAAGATAGGCCTGGAGATTCTTTTAGTTAATGCTCTCCATCTTCATTTAAGGCCAGGGGAAGACATTATTGAGGGTATGGGAGGGGTTCATAGGTTTATGGCCTGGGAAAGGCCAATTTTGAGCGATTCAGGCGGTTTTCAGGCCTGGAGTTTCAACCAAAGAGCGGATTTAAGCCGTATTACTGAGGAAGGAGTAGAATTTGCTTCGCCTTTAGATGGCTCAAAACATTTCTTTACTCCAGAAAAAGCGATAGAAATTGAACATAAAATAGGAGCAGATATTATTATGGCTTTTGATGAATGCGCTCCGGATAATGATGATAGAGATTATATTAAAAAATCAATGCAGCGAACACATCGCTGGGCTGAAAGATCATTAAAAAGACACCAAGAATTATCAAAGCAGGAATCATGTTCTGATAAAAAATCACCTTTGATTTTCGGTATTATTCAAGGCGGAACATTTTCAGATTTACGTAAAGAATCAGCCAAATTTATTACTAATTTACCTTTTAATGGAGTTGCTTTAGGGGGAGAGACAATTGGTTATAATATGCCAAGAACTTTAGAAATCATAGAAGAATTGAAATCAATTTTACCAAAAGATAAACCTTTATATGCTATGGGTTTAGGTGCATCTCCTTCTGACATAATAGAAGTTGTAAAAAGGGGAGTAGATATGTTTGATTGCGTGAACCCGGCAAGAATTGCCCGCCACGGAGGTTTGTATTCAGGTAAGTTTGTGATCACTGATAGGGATATTTCTTTTGAATCAGATTTTAAAGATGGTATTTTGAAAATAGCTAATTCATGTTTTAAAGATGATAAACTACCAATAGATGAAAATTGTGATTGTTATAGTTGCCGTAACTTCTCTCGAGCGTACTTAAGACATTTGTATTTAGCTCAAGAACCGCTCTATTTGAGATTGGCAACAATCCATAATTTGAGATTTATGATAAAATTAATTCATTTTTTAAGAGATAACATTGAAATTAATTTATGAAGAGAAAAAATATCATCTTAATTATTGCTAGTCTCATGTTTATTCTACTAATTTTAGGGGCTTGTTTTAATGATAAAAAGGCTCAAAATTCAGTCTTTCCGCTTAAAGATATTAAACTAGGCAAGATCAATCAACAATCAAAAGAAGTGTTATATACCAATGCTTTTTTAAAAGGTGATGAATTTTTGATTTCTTTTAAAAATTCTGATCAGGAATTACCCCTAAAAGTAATTCTTTTAGATTATAATAACCCAAGGGATATTCCATTATCAGATACTATTATTCATTCTGGTGATAATGAAATATGTTGTTTTGAGGCACCAAAAGAGACTGGCCAATACGGTTTAAAATTTATTCTTAATAGCCAAGAAACAACTGTTCCTTTTGAAATAAAAGACAGGTTAGTAGAATATCAAGATTTTAATTTAAGAGGCATCGGTTCAATACCTTATCCTAAATGGCAATCTCTTGATTCTGGGGTAATTAATAATCTCTTGACCGATGTTTTTTCTTACTACTCTAAAGATTTAGGGAAAGGCGTTTCTACTTTATTAGTTTTGCAAGATGAAGCTGGCGCTCAATTTACTATCACTCAAAGAGTAGTTTCTAATTACAAAAATCTCCCCTTCGGTAATTTAGTGCAGACAATTGAAGAAAATGAAAATAAAGCTCTTTTAAAAGCTCATATTATAGATGATTACACAATTTTAAATAAGGAGTACGGAGATAGAGAAATTTATTTAAAAATCCGGAATATTTCTAAAGGAATTAGCTATATTGTTTTCAATAAAACCTATCTGGAAAAGAATTTTTTGAATAAAAGATTCTTGCTGAGTATTAGCTTAACCTGTCCTGAAAGATTAGTGGATTTTTATCAACCAGTGGCTGATTATATTTTTTCTAATATTAAATTGACCCCCACACTATAACAGGTTTAAAAATCGCTTATCTTTTCTTCTTCTCGTCTTAAATCTTAAGGCTCGGATATGTTGTCACAAAAACACGCTATCGTCCCGCCCAGCGAGCGGGACGCGCTCGAGCTCGGCCTCGCTCTCTCACTCACTTTTCTCGTTCGAACCATGCCCGCTCGGCCTGCGCTACGGTTTTTGTTAACAACATATCCTCGCCTTATCAAGCCTTATTAAGAGTTTTTTGAAATAAAAAGACCCCTCATCGTGAAGGGTCTGGGTTCAGTGCGGTTCATTCTTTATTATGAAATGCTTGATCTAGAGTGTGATGGAAAAGGAACCTTTATGGCAGTAGCATCGGCTTCACCTTTTTTCCTGCCGACTCTATACCCATCGAAGTAAGAGAGTCGGTGCAGGCGGTCTAAGGTAGCCTCGATCACGCGGTGGGGAGGGAGGGGATAGAAAGATGGGTGGAGGATAGCCTCGGTGATAGAGAGGATTACCTCCTTTTTTTCCTTTCTGTAATTCATTTTTTCCTCCTTTGTCTGTCCAAGGGTTTGGTATATGACCAATGGTCATCCCTTTGGTCATCCCTTGGGCAATATGTTTTTAATGTACTCCTCAATTTTGATGAGTATAGTGTAGCATATACTATATGATTCGTCAAGGATAGGGGATGAGTTCTATATGATTATATTTTTTCTAACATTAAATTAAACCAGAATCTTTGAAGTTGATATCCAAGCCCCTTTCAATAATCTGACTAGCTAACTTTTGTATTATAAAGTTCTTTTTGAGTACCTGAATTACAATTTTTTCATCAAAATTTTTGCAGGAGAATAAATCAAAAGCAAAATAGTTGCTTTCCGGCCAAGTATGAATGGCCAAATGAGATTCAGCAATAATACAAAAAGCGGTCAAGCCACCTGAAATATTTTTGGGCAAACCAGATTTTTTAGGGAATTGATAGATTACCGGAGGAAGAACTGCGGTAACGTTAATCGCTTGGCTGATTTCCTCAAACACCTTTTTGATCAGTTTTTTATTCGTGAGCTCTTTTGGATTTTTAGTAATAACCTCTATTAAAAGATGTTTGCCGTATTGCATATTATTACATATTATTTAATCTATTTGCTATAATTATTATTATACCAAAATGTCATTATTTAAGAAATTACCAAATAATCAAATTCGATGCTTAGCTTGTAATAATTACTGCGTAATTCCTAATGGAAAGACCGGTATTTGTGGGGTAAGACAGAATAATAATGGTGAGTTGAAACTTTTAGTGGATAATAAGGCAATAGCAGTTAATTTAGACCCTGTTGAGAAAAAGCCTCTTTTTCATTTTCTGCCAGGATCAACTGCTTTTTCTTTAGGTACTTTCGGCTGCAATTTTGGATGTGAATTCTGTCAAAACTGGGATATTTCTCAAACGCCAAAAGAAATTCAAATGAAATATTGGGGTGAAAACTGGCCTCTGGAAAAAATTGTTAATTACTGCAAAGAAAATAACGTTTCAATAATTGCTTATACTTATAATGAACCAACAGTCTGGACTGAATATGCTCTGGCTACCATGAAATTAGCTAAGAAAGCAAAAATCAAAAATGTCTGGGTCTCTAATGGTTATATGAGTGAGGAAACTTTAAAATCAATTGCCCCGTATTTAGATGCGATTAATGTGGATTTAAAAAGTTTTCGCGAAGATTTTTATCAAAATACTGTTCATGCTCATGTAGAACCAGTAAAAGAGAATATTAAAAAGATCTGGCAAAGGGGAATTTGGGAAGAGGTTACGACTTTAATTATTCCTGGGTTTAATGATTCAGACCAAGAACTTCAACAAATTGCTCAATTTTTAGTGAAAATTTCTCCTGATTTACCATGGCATATTTCTGCTTTTTATCCGGCTTATAAAATGTTAGATATTACACCAACGCCTCAAAAAAGTTTAATCAAGGCTTATAATATTGGTAAAAAAGCTGGTTTACAATATGTTTATACCGGTAATATCCCAGATGTTAATTATGAAAGCACTTATTGCCCCAAATGTGGCACAAAGATAATCGAGAGATGGGGGATAGAGATGATAAAAAATAATTTACAAAACGGAAAATGCCTTCAATGTGGAGAAAACATTCTTGGAAGATGGAAATAAAATAAAATCAAAAATCAAAATTAAAAATTGGGCCTATGTTTATTCGTCAGCCAATAGTTACAGGAACATTTTACCCAAATGAATCTCAATTATTGAAGGAGATGATTGAGGGCTTTTTGCATCAAGCAACCACTCCAAAATTGAAAGTTCAGCCAAAAGCTTTAATAGTGCCTCACGCTGGTTATATTTATTCTGGCCAAGTCGCAGCTTATGGCTTTAAGATTTTAGAAAATAAATTATATAAAAAAATTATTCTCTTAGGTCCCAGTCATCATTTTAGTTTTCAAGGTTTAGCCTCTAGCCCTTCTGGTTATTGGGAAACTCCTTTAGGTAAAATCGAATGTTTAGGAAAAGAGGATTTAAAAGAATTGAAAAAGACTAAAGAAATTATTGAATCCTCAGAAATTCATGAACCAGAACATTGTTTAGAAGTAGAAATCCCTTTTCTTCAAGTTGTCTTAAAGGAATTTAAAATTGTTTCCTTTTTAACTGGAGAATTAAACATTAAAACAGCAACCAAGGTTTTAGAGCCTCTGATTGACGAAGAGACTTTAATTTTAGTGAGTTCTGATTTGAGTCATTATTATCCGTACAAAGAAGCTCAGAAATTAGATAAAGTCACCATTGATGCAATTTTGGATAATGACTCCAAAAGATTAGAAGAATTTGGTGAGGCTTGTGGAAAAACTGGAATTGATATTCTGCTTGAGATAGCTAAAAATAAACATTGGCAGCCAAAGTTATTAAAAGCTTTAAATTCTGGTGATATTACTGGTGATAAATCTCAAGTTGTTGGCTATGCCTCAATAGTGTTTTTATGACTCAGAGGGAACAAAAATATCTTTTATCTCTTAGCCGACGAGTTATTCAGAGATATTTAAAAGATGGGAATGTTTTAACTCTCGAGCAAGATTCCTTACCCAGTGATTTTCTTAGAGAAAAAAGAGGGATTTTTGTGACTTTAACCATTAATCATGAATTACGTGGTTGTATCGGTAACTTGGAACCAGAAAAACCAATTTATCAAGCAGTAATTGATAATAGTTTAGCGGCTGCTTTTTGTGATCCTCGCTTTCCTTCATTAACAATCTCAGAATTAGAAAAAGTAAAAATAGAAATATCTATTTTAGGACTATTAAAGAAGTTGCAATTTTCTGCGCTTGAACAGTTTGTAAATTATCTAAAACAAAAAAAACCTGGAATTTTTATTAAGAAAAATTTTAACCAGGCTACTTTTTTGCCTCAAGTTTGGCTAGAATTGCCAAAACCAGAAGAATTTCTACAACAACTCTGCCTTAAAGCTGGATTAGATATAGACAGTTGGAAAAATTTAGATTTAGAGATTTATGAATATGAAGTAGAAAAATTTCAAGAGGAAGATCCAAAAATAGCAGGATAAATTATTTGTCTCAATTCTTCCGAATCAATCCCCGGACATTCTGTCTTTATGTCTCTAATATCAAGTTCTTGATGCCCTTTAATTAATAATGTTGACCATTCACGGCCCGATAAATCGGGTTTTTTTAAATAGAATGTTTGACTGGTAGTATCCCAATGATATTCCTGGATAATATATTGTATTAATTTTATTAAGGATTCTTTCATTGGTTCAGTTAAAGTATCATGGCCCGGTCTAAAATCTCCCATTAAAGCGATGCCAATGGTACCATTATTGTGCCAATAAGTATGAGCGCCAATAGAATATTTACCTCCTAAAATACCTTCATAGATTCTACCAGCCCCATCAATTAAATAATGATAACCAATATCTCGCCACTTTCTTTGAACAGAGTGAAGAAGATAAATCCGCTGGAGTTCATTTTTGGATTCCTCAAGAGAAGTGGTGAATTTGCCAGCAGTATGATGAATCATTAATTCTTCAATAGGCAGATATTCATAAATTACTCCATTTTCTTTTTGAAGTTTTTGACGAAAAAAATCATCAAAATTTTGAAAGTTTTCTTTATAATTTATCGATAATTCTTTGGCTTTCAAATATTCTTCTTGGGAAAAATTATCAATAGGGCTGTATTCCTCGGGATAACAATAAATCTTTTTACAGATTTCTTTTGCAAATTCTGGATCAGCATAACGATTATCAGCACCCCATTCTTCTCGGCTGATAATTTTTAGATTGCTATTGCCCAACATCCTTTGGCCATAGGTTTTATAAAAATCCAATAAATTAACATGAGGAGGTATTGTAAGGGCAATATTCTCATTAATGGGCTTTAGAGATGCTGTTAAAACAGATGATGGTTGTTTAATTACTAAAGAATTAGTCCGAAGAATGAAAGCCTCAAAGCTTAACATTAATCCCGCTGTTAAAGCTAACACGAATACTATTAGATTTTTAATAAGAATCTGCCTCCTGATAGTCGACAGAACCTTTTTTCTCGTTTTACTCGAAATAATTTGAGTCATTAAGAATTTAATTTAAAACTTGTCCAATAATCCAGCGATTACCCATGAGAAAATTTTCGCTAGCCATCGTTGTTTTACCGGCTGGTTTTAATTCCTCGATAACATAAAAATCAGATTGGCATTTAACAGCTATTTGTTTTTTTCCTTGATTATTATATTCAAAAACTTCGCCAATTTGTTTTGTGGTACTGAATTTATTATCAATAGCAAGAAATCCTTTGATTATTTTTATTACTTTTTCTTGGGTAAGAGTGTAAGTTCCGGGATTAGGATTTAAAGCGCGAATTTTTCTATCGGCTTCTTCAGCGCTGGTTTGCCAGTTAATCCTTTCGTCTTCCGGAGTAATTTTATGGCAATAGGTAGCTAAAGATTCATCCTGGGGTTGAGGATTAATTTTTCCCTCCAACCATTGAGGTAGAGCCTCTATAATTAATTTAGCTCCTAAAATTGCCAGTTCTTGCATTAGTTCAGGATAAGTAATTCTTGCATTTTGCCTGCCCGCGCAGGCGGGTATTTTGTATCTTGTATTTTGTATTATTGGGCCATGGTCAATTTGCTCATCCATCAGAAACAAAGTGACGCCTGTTTCTTTATCACCAGTTAAAATTGTTAATTGAATAGGAGTAGCGCCTCGATAACGAGGGAGAAGGGAGGGGTGAAGATTAAGGAATCCTTGAGGAGGCAATTTTAAGAGAACTGAGGGAATGATTTTAGCGTAAGCAGTCAAAAGAATAAAATCTGGTTGAAGATTTTTTATCGTTTGAATAAAATCTTCATCCTTTAAGTTTTCTGGAGTTAAGAAGGGAATATTATTTTGTTCGGCTACTAGTTGAACCAAGGTAGGGGAGAGGATTTGTTTTCGTCCTTTTGGTTTTGGGGGTTGAGTGACAACTAAAATAGGCTTCAAGTTATTCTGAATTAATTGTTTTAAAACGATTTTAGCAAATTCTGAAGAACCAAAGAAAATATATTTCATTTTGAGTGCTCGGTCAAATTTATATAGATATTCTTTTTTGAGTGGTGTCTTCGATAATATTTTTTGCTTTATCAATAAACAAAATGCCATCAAGATGATCAATTTCATGTTGAACTATTCTAGCCAATAGTCCGAAAACTTTCAGTTTTATCTTTTTGCCGTCTGAATCGATAGCCTTGAGAATAATTTTTTCCGATCTTTCCACTTCGCCATAGATATTAGGCAAACTCAAACAACCTTCTTCCAAAGATGAAGTTTCCTGAGAAGATTTGATAATTTCTGGATTGATAAAGGCGTAAGAGTTATTATCCACTTCGCAGACAATAACTCTTAGAGAAACATTTATTTGAGGGGCGGCTAAACCAACTCCATTATTATTTTCCACGATTTTTTTCATTTGAATAATTAAATCTCGCACCTCTTTAGTTAGGTGTTCTACCGGCTGACTTTTTTGTCTTAAAATCGGATTTTTGTCTCCAGTAAGTATTTCCATACAAGTTCTTATTTCGAATAAAATGAGAAAAAAGGTAATCCTTATTTAATAATTCTCCATTCAATATCTGATTGTTTGCCGGCAAATTCTAACCATTCTCCTTCATCATTAATAACATACCATTTTCTATGGGTTTGGGACCAGACCATTGGGTTTCCATGATAATATGGTTTTTTGACTATCTCTTTGGGTTTTAATCTATCTAATTCCAGCCATTTTTTAAAAACTGTTTCAATGGCATAGTCTAAATTTCGTGATTTTGCCCATTCAGCAACCTTATACATCGCCTCTTTAGCTTTATTTACTGATCCTGATAATATTAGGAGTTCTTTAGCTGGTTTTGTAAACCTCGAATAAATTATTTTTCTTTTTTTGGCATCCCGTTTCAGTTGGTCTAAGTTTATTCCTTTAGTTTCGAAATAATAAGTAACAATTTGTCTGATGACTGTTTTCTCTTTTAGTTCTTCATAATATTTGATTTTCCCTTTTTTAAAGTATTCCTCAATTTTTTTGGCCATGCTTTTTCCTATTCTTGGTAACTTTTCCAGAGCTTTCACTCCTCCTTTTTGATAAATAGAAGAAATGTCCTCTTTTAAATTCTCCAAATACTCCGCCGCTTTTTTATAAGCTTTGGGCTTGAAAGCCACACCGTTTATTTCCAGCAGTTCACTTATCTCTTTAAATATTTGAGCAATTTTTTGATTGATCATTTGAGTAGTTTATTTTTTCAAATAATTTTTAAAACGAAATTCTTCTAAATCAATATATTGAGCACCTTCTTTGTGAAGATGGCTTTCCATCAACCAAAGGCTTGGCGGAGCAAAAGAAAAATTCATTTTAGTATTAATTTTCGTTTCTGGAGGTAAATTGTTAGGAAGAGATGTTTTTATCCGAGCTAAAGTGATATGAGGCAAGAATAATCGATTCTCTTCTTTTAAATCAATTTTGGCTTTAGTTAGAAACTCTTTTTCCAAAGCTTTTTTGAGCTGTTCTAAACCGTGATTAGGTGAACCTTCGAGCCAAATTAAGCGGGGAAATTTTGGATTAGGCCCGCCTGCGCGGGCAGGTCCATAGGCTGTTGCGAGAAATTGAATTAATGGAGGTTGAAAATTCTGTGTTATTTCCAAGGCAATATCCTGAATTTTCTTTATTTTTTCTTCCTCCACGTAACCAAGAAAAATTAAAGTTAAATGAAGCTTATCTTCCTCGACTATTCGAAAAATTTGAGGATTTAATTGTTCTTGATAACTATGCAATTGAGCTAAAAGCTCTCGGGGTAGCTTAATAGCTAAAAAAAGTCGATGATTGGGCATAATCTCTTTCTTTTATTTTACTATATTTTTTTGATTTTTGCCATAAATATGCTAAGATAAGAGTTATAAAATTGTCATGAAAAAAGGGAAGAAAATATTATTAATTATTATAGCCATACTTCTTTTGTCAGGAGTATGGTTTTTTGGCTTTTTTGAGGGAGCTAATTGGGGTTGGAAGGCTCATTTGCCATCTCCTTTCGAGAAAATTCTCAATAAAGAAAAACCAGCAGAAATACCAGCTGGCGATATGAATATTTTCTGGGAGACGTGGAAAGTAATTCTTCAGAAATATGTTAATAGACAAAATTTAGACACTTCAAAAATGATCGAAGGTTCTACTAAAGGACTGGTAGAATCTTTAGGAGACCCTTATTCGGAATTTTTAAATGCTAAAGAAAACGAAGCTTTATCTCAAGAACTCTCCGGAGAATTTTTTGGAGTTGGAATGGAGATTAGCCGGAAGAATAATAGTATTGTAGTTGTTTCGCCTTTACCAGGAACACCAGCAGAAGCAGCGGGTTTAAAACCAAATGATATCATTTTAGAAATTGATAAGCAGGAAACAAACGATTTATCGAGCCAGGAAGCAGCTAATTTGATTCGAGGGCCAAAAGGGACAACCGTTACCTTGACTATTTATCGTCCTGCTTGGAACGAAGCCAAAGAAATTAAATTAGTAAGAGATAAAATTGTTGTTCCATCTTTGAAATGGCAAATGTTAGATAATAATATAGCGTATTTAAGAATTTATAGTTTTAATCAGCCATTAACTTTTGATTTTTATCAAGCTGCTTTTCAAATTATTAATGCTAACCCAGAGGGATTGATTATTGATTTAAGAAATAATCCTGGCGGTTATTTAGAATCAGTGATTAATATTGGCGGTTGGTTATTACAAAAAGGAGCCGTAGTTTTAAAAGAGGATTTTGGCAACAGCGAGGTAAAAATTTATCGAGCCAATAGCAATGGTTTATTAAAAGATATTCCTACAGTAGTTTTAGTCAATGAAGGAACAGCTTCGGCCTCAGAGATATTAGCTGGCGCTTTAAGAGATGATAGAGGAATAAAATTAATTGGTATTAAAACCTTTGGTAAAGGTTCGGTACAGGAATTAGTGTCTTTAGAGCATGATAATAGTTTAAAAATTACTATTGCCAAGTGGTTGACCCCTAATGGAACAATCATTCAAGATAATGGTTTAATTCCTGATGTGGAAATTAAAAACGAGGAAGACTTAGGCTCTTACACCCAAATTAATTTAGAAAAAGACAAACAATTAGGAAAAGCTTTGGAAATGTTGTTAAATTCAAATTAAAGAACCTGCCTATGAAAGTTTATCTTTTAAAAGATGTGCCTGGTTTAGGGCCAAAAGATGAAATAAAAGAAGTAGCTGATGGCTATGCCAGAAATTATTTATTTCCCCAGGGTTTAGTAAAGCAAGCTACAAAACAAATTATTCAACAGGCAGCTCAAGAGAAAGAAAAAAGAAAACAGGAAGAAGTGCAAACAAAACAAAAAGCTCAAGAAATGGCAGCTCAGATTGGAAAAATCATTTTGGAAATTCCTTTAAAATTCAGCGAGAAAGGTAAAGAAGCTTTTGACTCTGTCAATAGAAGAAAAATAATCTCAGAATTAAAGGACAGGGGAATCAATTTAAAAGCTGATCAAATTCTATTAGAAAAGCCCCTGAAACATGAGGGGCTCTATGAAATTAAATTAGTTCTTTATTCTCAAATAGAAGCAAATTTAAAAATCCGAATCATTGCTTCGGAATCACATTAATAACTGATACTTTTTTCGCCTGACCTGTAAAATCTTTTTTCTTCTTGGTAGAAAATTGTACCACTCCATCTTTTAGACTGTAAATCGTGTCATCTCTACCTTTTTTGGTATTTAAACCTGGATACCATTTAGTACCTCGTTGTCTAATTAAAACATTACCAGTATTAACACTTTGATTATCAAACTTTTTAACACCTAAACGCTTAGCTGCTGAATCTCTTCCTAATTTTGTTGAACCTCCTGCTTTTGTATGAGCCATAATAAAATAAAATTACAATTTCCAATAACTAAATTTATGTTAACAAAAATTAAGGAATTTGTAAAGCGGTGGGAAAAGAAAATTATATTTGCCATCGCTATTTTTTTAATAGCAAGTTTATCTTTTTCTCTGGGCTTTATTAAAGGAGGACAAATTATTGCTCGACCAGCTTTAGTTATTGATAAAGAATTAATAGTGAATTTGGATAAGGAAATAACTAGTTCTACTCAAGCAGTTATTAAAGAACAATCTCTTTTTGTGGCTAGCTCCCGGGGTAAATATTATTATCCTGTGGATTGTTCTTTAGCTCAAAACTTAAGCGAGAAAAATAAAATTTACTTTTCAACAAAAGAAGAAGCTGAAAGTAGAGGATACCTTCAAAATACCAAGTGTGAATATTAAGTGTTTAATGCAATTCTTCTTTCAATTCTTTTTTCGTGGTATTATTCGCTTCTAAATATTTATATTCTTTTTCTACTTTTTTGGCTTTTTCTATTTTTTCTCTTGCCTCAGGAGGAATTTCTTTGAGAATTTTCTGTAGCTTTTTAGCATCAATGGCTAAGATTTCTTCCCATTTGCCCAAAGGTTCTAAAACTGCTTTGAGTTGATTTTTATCAAAAGAAACTTTATTAGTAACTTCTTGATTAAAATAACCATTATTTCCAAAGACTCTCTTTAATCCTTTTTGATGACTATAAACTTCAATCAAGTTTTTTAATTCTTTTAATTTTCCCTCAATTTTATCTTTATCTTCCCGGAGTTTAAAATATTCATCAATCTTTTCTTCAATATTAATGCCGTTGAATTCCTTTTCCGAACCATTTTCATAAAAATGTCTCCAAACTGGACAAAGGGGACGATAACCACACCAATTGCAAAGAGGAGAGGATTTGGGTTCAAAAGTGCTATTTTGAATTTGATGAATTAAATCAATAATTTTCTTTTGGGTGTTATCTATATCTTCTTGGGTTTTTTGAGTTTCTATTTTTTCACCAAATTTAAGGAAATAAAGGCTGAGGCGAAGATCTTCTAATTTAATTTTAGGCCATTTTCTCTGAAGACCTAAAGCATAAATAGAAAGTTGCAAATTAGTATCCACATCATTTTGAGAAAGCACTCTTTTGCCAGTTTTGTAGTCAATAATTTCCATGGTGCCATCAGCTAATTTATCAATTCTATCAATTACGCCAGTCAAGATATGCTTTCCTCCGGGTTCATCAGGAGTTTCGTCAATTACTGCTTCAAATCTTGTTTCTAAATCCATAATCATTGATTTAGGCGGAAAATTCTTTTTATAATATTCTTCCAGGATTCTCATGCCTTCCTGGAAATAATCTTTTTCTTCCTGTTCGTTCTGCCAAGAAAACCCTTCCTCTTTCTTGGGTTCACCCGCCGTAGCCTTGGCGGAGGCGGGCCAATGATTATAATAGTATTCTAGTAAGCCTTCCAGGGGAGGGAAGTGAGGGTCTTGTTGATAAAACCATTTTAAAACTCTATGAATATAATTACCAAAAATAGCCTCTTTGGTTTTAGGCTCTTTGATTTTATCTATTTCCGAATATTTATATTTTAGAGGACAGTTTTTAAAATTTTCTAAACTGGAATAGGAGATACGCATATAATATCTAATAATTTACCACGAATTGGCTTCATTTACAACATCGATTTCATTAATTTGACAAATACTTAAAAATATGAGATAATTTTAGTATCTTTGAACCTTGAAAACTGAAAATTTGATAGTTTTTATATATAAAATTATAGAAAAAAGGAGATGAACGAGATGGTAGAAAAAGAGGTGTATGGTCTAGACGGTACATTTAGGAAGTTAGTGGTGAAGCCAGATACCCCACTTAAGAGTAATTACCAAAAGAGAGAAATCATTTTTTCTCCAGATCGGTCACAAATTGATATCAGGACACAAACCAAGGATGGTAAATATGTAACTCTTCATTTTAGTTGGGATTCACCTGAAGCAAGGTTTCTTGGAACAACTCCTTCCAATCTTGCAGATGTTATTCTAATAGAAAGAGAATTTAGAATATGTAGTAGCCTAGTTGAACAAGAATTCTGGAGAATGAATAAAGAAAGGAAAAGAAGGAGGTAAGAAATGAAAGAGAAATGGTTTTTTATTGTTGGATTAGACAAAAAGAAAATAAAGGATTTGGAATTAAAAAATGAACCATTGTCTTTGTTTCCTGAGTCAAAACAAAATTGTTCTAGTACAAATTCTGAGACTAAACCTGAAATTAGAACTGAATGGGTTATTGCTTCTAGTCCCGGAGATGCTTTTCGAAAAGTAGCGGCAAGATTAAAAATTTCTTACGAAGAATTCAAAAAAGAGAAAGTTTTTAAGTATGCCAAAAAAATTAAAAAAGCACCTACTTCTACTAAAGTAAAGATAGGAAAAAAAGAGTGGAGACCAGTTTTTTATTCTGATAAAGGTGTCGCCGTACATACTAAAACGAAAAGCGGTGATGCGGCAATTGTCTACTATGTCAAAGATTTGAATGGGAATGTAATTTTATCTAGATTAATGTCTATTAATATTTATAGATTAAGAGATCCTGACCAATTAGAACTATCTAAAAAAGAGGAAAGAATTTGCTGGAAAAATGCTTATCTTTTTCTTATTGGGTTGCCAAATTGGCTAAGGAAAAGAGAAAAAAGAAAAGAAAATATGTTATAAAAACGCTTATTTATACTTGATCCAATTACCTAAACAGCGGAATGAAATAGAGAAACAACGCGAAAAGCAGAAAGAAAGAAGGAGGTGAAAGAAAATGAAAGATATTAATGTCGATGAAATAGTTGCCACAATCCCATTTGGTTTAGAAATTAATCCTCCAGATGAAAGAATTAGGTTTCTTGTTGACTCTAACGGAAAATTAATAGAAATATCGATTAAAACTTTGAATAAAGGAAATCTTAAAGAAAGGGCCCGAATTAAAAATTTAATCGCTGGCATCAGGAGATATCTATTTCGTATTCGTTCTAGATATTTGAAGATTGAAATAAAATTAGATGAGATAGAAATTTCGCATCCAGGACAGTTAGATAATATAGACAAAGAGAGAGAAAGGTTCAATAGTATAGTCCAGATATTACAACCAAAAGCGAAGTTTGAGTCTGATGAGCTTAAAAAGATGTATAAACAAGCAACTTGGGATATATTGGAGATAGATCAATTGTTAAAACACCTTAAAGTAAAAAGTGTTGGAATTTCTAAATGGTCGTTAAGATTGGGAACAGCACTTGTTTGGGAAGATCAAAGGATAGAGCAGATTATAAATACTACAAGTAGACAGCTCTTAAACATTTATAAAAATGTGAGAGACAAAGGATTAACAAAAAAAATTATTAGTCATTTCACAGATTCTCATTGTAACTTAATGAATGGTTTAAAAACCATCCGAGTCAATTTTTCGGAAAGGCCGGAAGATCTTCAGAGGTTATATAGAACGATCAGAATGATGGAAAGATTGCCTAATTATACACTTGAAGATTTCGAAGAAAAACTACTTAATATAATAGAAGAAATGGCTATACTTTATACTGGTAATCCTATAGAAATTAGAGTAGGTAACGAAAGATATGTAATATCAAAAGGTCAATTAGTTCAAGGTAGGGGATAGACTCCCTACCTTTTTATTTATATTAAGATCTGTTGACAGATAAAATAAGGATTATCCTAAGCCGGTTTTTTATTATCTTATTTTTCTCCCTCCGTGATATTTTTGATGAATTTCTTTTAATTGTTTATTAGTAATATGAGTATAAATTTGAGTAGCAGCTATATTTTTATGGCCTAAAAATTCTTGGATCGTCCTCAAATCAACACCTTTAGCTAAAAGATCGGACGCAAAACTATGGCGCATCACGTGTGGGGTAGTATTTAATGGCAAACCAGCCATCATCGCATATTTTTTCATTAGTTTTTCGATCGAGCGAGGTGTTAATCTTTTGGGAGTATTTTTCTTGCTTCGATAATTAATAAATAAAGCTTTTTCTTTGTCTTTTCGAGTTTCGAGGTATTTATTTAACCACAAAAGAGCTCTCTCAGAAAAATAGACTGTTCGCATTCTTCCACCTTTACCAATAATACTTAATTCCAATTCTTCCGTCCTTGATTTAATTTTAATTTGATCTTTGTTAAGAATGGTAAGTTCTGAAATACGCATGCCAGTAGAAAAAAGTGTTTCTAAAATAGCTCTGTCACGTAGGCCTGGTATTTTTGAAGTATCAGGTGTTTTAAATAATTTGTCTAATTGTTCTAGGACTAAGAAACGTACTTGCTTGTCACCTTTATCTCGAGCTAATTTTATTTTCTCAGCTGGTAAAGATAAAATATCTTTCTCGGCGAAATAATCTAAAAGAGATCTTAGGGCAATTAAATAATAATTCTGAGTAGTTTTTTTAAGAGGTTGACCAGATTTATTAAAACATTGACGCGAAAGAAAAACCCTATATTGCCAAATATGGTCAGGGGAGAGTTCATGAGCTTTTAAATTCTCTAGTTTATTTTGTTTCAACCAATCCAAAAACTTTTTCAGAAATCTCGCATAGCTCTCTTGAGATTTTGAAGCTAATCCTTTCTCAATTTCTAACCAATCTAAAAAATCATTTAAATAAGAGGGGATTGAGCGATTACTTGTTTTCATATTGTTTATTATATTTAGAGACGCTTAACTTAAATTATGCGAATCATCTTATATCTATTTTAGCATAGCAATATGGGCTGTCAAGGGTTATCCCCTGCCAGGGGTTGTACTCAGTATTGAATAAATGTTTTAATTTCTAATTTTAAAATAATAAAAAGTGCCGGGATTAAACACCGGCACTTGTTTTTTGACTTCTCAATTTTTCTAGATTATCAAAATATTCTTTTAAAAATATTTTGATATCTTGTTCTTGTTGGTAGGTTAGGTCTTCTGCCTTAAGGACATCACATAAGATCTTCTTAATTAATCCTGGCATATCTTTTTTAATCTCTTCGAGTTTTTCTTCTGTTTTTTCCATTTTTTCAATCTCTTCTTTTGTTTTCATTTCTTCCCTCCCTTATTAATTTGGCAATTGTACTGAGAAAATCTCATTTACTAATTTGTATAGATAGGTTGCTAACAAATTCTCTATCATCTGCTTTATTTCCTGCTCAGAATAAGCATGGGAAACCCCCTGATTATATTTGATTACTTCAAAGATATCTTTGTTTTCCCCATCTGCTTCTGGTCCAATTTTAACCAAAATTACTTTTTCCTTATCTAATTCCAAAAGTTTTTTCAAATGCCATCCCAATTCCCTATATTTCTCTGTATAACCAATTAGAAACATCTTAATTACCTCCTTTTTTTTGTTCTGATTTTTCAATTTCTTTTTTTAATTCCCCTTGACGAACCATAAGTTCACCTAAAGTACGAGATAAGGTTAGTTTTCGTTTCTCTAATAATGCTAAGCCACCTCGTGCTTCTTCAATTCCTTGTTCTATTTTTCTTAGCTCTCTTTTTAGGTTCAATAAGTCTTTCGACACTACTTCCATACTTCTCACCTCCCGTTTATTAAATTGTCAAACTTGGAAAAATTTACTATTTTTCCAAGACTACATGACTAAGATATAATAACATTTTATTATTTCTTAGTCAAATATAAAATAAAACGGCCCGGGTTAAGGAAAAAAGGAGGTGAAACCCTTTACAACAACCCGAGCCAATATCACAAAAACAGCTCAGACCTTCGTTTTTTTAAAAGAACTCATTTAACAATGAATTTTAAAAGACGGACAATGGTTTCCAAAGTAGCAATGATAAATCTAGCAATAGCTTTTAAGATAGTGAAAAGATTACCCAAAATACCCGAAACAAAAATTTGGTCTACTAATTTGCTTAATTCTGATAAAGCCTTAGTAACAAATTGAGAAAATTGAGTTACAAATTGATCCCAGTTACCCATAAATTTTTAAATTAGCTTAATCGCCTTTTCGACCCTTTTTAAAGTTTCCTTTTTCCCTAATATTTCTGCTATTTCAAATGGTCCTGGCGAAGCCTGCTTGCCAGAAAGTGCTGCCCTTAAAGGCCAAAGTAACCTTCCCCTATTACCTTGATAAACAGGGTTAGATTCAATAAAAGTATAAAATTTTGATTGCAGATTAATTCTATTAAAATCTTCATCATTGATAGCTTCTAAAATTGAATAGCTAGCATCCAGAGCTTGTTTGATCTCTGGTTCACTCTCCCCTTTCCAACTAAGTAGCTCTTTAGGATAATCGATAGTTTTTTTAAAAAAGAAATCTGAAGTTTCAAAAAGATCGCTGAATTTATTGATTCTTGGTAATTCAACTTCTAATATTTTTCTTAGATAATCGGCATCAGACCGAAGAAAATCTTTTTTGGGAGCATAATTTGATAGATAATCAGAAAAATAGGCAAAAACTTTATCTGAAGGTAACTTTTTTAAATACTGAGTGTTAAACCAGCCTAACTTTTGAAGATTAAAGATAGCTCCTCCTTTTTGAACCCTTTCTAGTTCAAATCTACTAATAAGTTCTTCTAAATTCATCACTTCCTCTTCTCCATAAGGATGCCAACCTAAGAGAGCTAAGAAATTAACCATGGTTTCTGGTAGATAACCTAATTTTCGGTAATCTGTCAAGGCCATAGCCCCATGTCTTTTGCTTAATTTGGCTCTATCAGGGCCTAAAATCATCGGTAAATGCGCGTAAATAGGCCTAGGAAAGCCCAATGCCTCCTGGATAATAATTTGCTTAGGGGTGTTGGAAATATGGTCTTCCCCCCGAATTATATGCGTTATTTTCATTAAATAATCGTCAATAACAACAGTAAAATTATAAAGGGGCTCTCTTAAGCTTTTAGCTATCACAATATCCTCTATTAAATCTAAATTAAATTCTACTTCTCCTCTTATTAAATCATTGAATTTCAAGGTAGTATTAGGCATTTTTATCCTGATAACTGCTCGTTTTTTATCTTTTAGATACTGATTGACAGTAGAATCTCCAAGATGACGGCATTTCCCTGAATATTTAGGTGGTAATCCTCTGGAAGCCATATCTTGTTCTTGGGCTTCCAATTCTTCTTGAGTACAAAAACAATAATAAGCTTTGCCTTCATCTAATAATTGCTGAAGGTATTTTGCATAAATATCTAATCTTTGGCTTTGTCTATAAGGTCCAAAATCTCCCTCTTTTTCTGGGCCTTCATCCCAATCCAAACCTAACCAGCGTAGCCCGTTTAAGATATTGTCTTCATAGACTTTTTTAGAACGTAATTTATCAGTATCCTCAATCCTTAAAATAAATTTTCCTCCAGTTTTTCTAGCGAATAAGAAATTAAAAAGTCCGGTCCTGGCATTGCCAATATGAAACCAACCAGTGGGACTAGGAGCTAATCTGACTCGAGGAGCGAATAATTTTTGTGGAGTTTTAGGGTCATCCATAGTCTGTATACTGTACTCAGTATACAGTATATTTTATGCATTTTGAAGAAGATAATGCGCTATTTCTTCTGCAGCTTTTGGTTTTGCAAAAGATAACGCTGCCTGGCTCATGGATTCTAATTTTTTAGGATCATTTAAGGTTTGGAGAATCAAATCAGAGAAAATATTCGGTTTAAGATTATTTTCCTCAATGACGATAGCTGCCCCTGTTTTGGCATATTCATAGGCATTTTTCTTTTGATGATCCTGACTAGCCCAAGGTAAAGGAATGATAATTGATGGCTTGCCACTAGCAGCAATTTCAAAAATTAAACCGCTGCCAGCTCTGGCAATAATCAAATCACTAATAGCTAAAACATCTTTTAAGGAATTTATGTTTGGTATTTGTGATTCCTCGAAAAAGGGAATTGGATGATAGTACTGTTTACTCTCATCGTCTTTAATAATTTCTTGGAAAACAACCTCTACCTCTTTTTCCACTTCTTGAAAGTTATTATTCCCCACTTGATGAATAATTTCAGCTTGATTAATGATTTTAGGAAGAATATCAAGGATTAAATCATTGATATGTTTGGAACCTTGAGATCCTCCAATAATAGTTAAAACCGGCTTTGAAGATAATCCTAATAATTTTTTTGTTGCTTCTGGATTTATTTTTTCCATAAATAAATCCTCACGAATGGGATTCCCAACCAAAATAGTTTTTTTAGAAGGGAAATATTGTCCTGTCCCTTCAAAAGAAATAAAAATCTTTTTACAAAACCTCCCTATCAGATGATTGACCAGACCAGGAATAAAATCGCTTTCATGAGTATAAGTTGGAATAAGGAAGATAATTCCCCAAAAAGTAACAGGAAAAGAGCCATATCCCCCTTTGGAAAAAATCAAATCCGGCATCAAAATATAAACGTAAAAGAGGGCTTGAAAAAGGCCAGCAATAGTTTTAAAAATATCCAAGAAATTTTGCCAAGAAAATTCTCTTCTGAATTTGCCTACTGAAATTGTTTTAATGTCTATCCCCTCTTTTTGGATATAGGGTAAGGTAAAATCATTTGGGCCAACGTAAATAAGTTGTAATTCAATATTTTGAGCTAAAGCAATTCTCTTTAACTCTCGGCTAACGGCAATTAAAGGAAAAGTATGGCCGCCAGAACCACCGCCAGTTAGAAGAAGACGAAGTTTTTTATTAGCTAAAGTTTTCGATTTGAGAAAAGAAAGATCCATAATTTTGTAAAGATTTATGCGAGTTCTTATTGTTTAGCGATATTACTTATAATGCCAAGACCTAAAAGATTAGTAACAAAAGCTGAGGAGCCATAACTGATAAAGGGCAAAGGTATGCCAGTGATAGGAATTAATTTACACATCGCCGCAATATTGATGAACGCTTGAAAACCAATCCCTGAAATAATTCCTATAATCACAAATTTACCATAAGGGTCAGTCGTTTCTTTGGCAATACCCAAACCAGCAGAAACAAATAAAAGAAAGATTAAAAGAATGAATATTGAACCAACAAAACCTCTTTCCTCGGCAATGATAGAGAAAATAGCATCAGTATGGCTTTCTGGCAGATAATTAAATTTTTGGATAGAATGGCCAAATCCTACTCCGAATAATCCACCAGAACCAATTCCAATTAAAGATTGGAGACTCTGATATCCTTTGCCTAGAGGATCGCTAGACGGAAACAGAAACGAAGTAATTCTCTCTGATCGATATGAAGTTCCTGTAATTAAAAAACCAAGGAATAACCCTCCTAAGAGAAAGACTGCGATTATTTGTTTCCAATTTAATCCAGCAGAAAAATATATTGCCAAAGAGCTTAGACCTAAAATAATAATTGTACCTGTAGATGGTTGGAGAGCTAAAATAACTGCTATGATACCCAAAGAGATAATATAAATTAAAAATGGTGGAGAAAATATTTTTCTTCTCTTTTCTAAACTATAATTAGTTAAAACACTAGCTAAGAAAAGAACAAAGGTAATTTTGAGAAATTCAGAAGGTTGAAAAGATATGGGACCAAATTTTAGCCAACGATAAGCAGAATTGACCGGAGCTTTAAAGGGGCCAAGGAAGCATAAACCAACAAGAATCATGTTCAAAATTAGAAGAAAGAACGTAGTTTTTTTCCAATAGCGATAATTAATTTTTGAAGCTATCCAGGCAAGAATCAATCCCCCCAAAACTCCTTGGAGTAATTGTCTTTTGACAAAATAGTAAACATCATTATGCTCTTCCGCACCGATAATCGAAGAGGCACTAATAAGACTCATTATTCCTATAATGATCAGAATAATAGTGAAAATAAGAAGCGATTTTTGGTATTTTTCTCTGGCAATCATCTTAACAGTATTGTATAATATTTTCTTTAAAAGCTCAAATCATATATAATAAAAATACATCCATTATGACTAAAAGCAATAAAATCGTAATCATTTTGTTAATTTTGGCTATTTTAGGACTAGCTGGTTTTTTGGGTTTTAAATTGTACCAAAAGAATTTAGAAAACACAGGCGTGTTAACGTCTGTTCTTTCGCCTCAAAATGCCATAGTGACGATTAATGGGAAAACCTACAAAACTAATAATGGGTTTTTAACCGTTAAACTGATGCCTCAGGAGTACTCCGTAGTCTTTAGCTATCCAGCTTATTCAGTGGTCAATAAACTCATAACAATTAAATCTCGAGAGACATTAAATTTAGGGAAAATTTATCTTTTTCCTGTTTCTTGGCCCAAAGAAGAATTAATCGAAAATGATAGTATAGATCAATTTTATGCTGATGAGAATATGAATCATCTTATATTTTTCAAAAAAGTAGCTAAAAATTATGAATGGTATATTTATAATCGGAGCAGTAAAGAGAGCCAAAAATTTTATCAAACCTCTTCCCTGCCTGCGCAGGCAGGCCTCCCCCAAGAAATAATATTTTCACCGGATTCTAAAAAAATAATAACAATGATCAAGGATAATGATTGGAGAGTAGTATTTTTGCCTAAAAGTTTAATAGATGAAGATATTAATCTCAATAATGAATTCTCTATTGGATTAAAACAGGCTAATTTGCAAACAAAACAATCGCCTAAAATCAAACAAATAGTTTTTGCTCCTCAGAATATCAATGATGATATTTTAGTAAGAACAGATCAGGGTCTTTATCGTTTTAATTATCTTGAGAGAACAGTTACTCAAATAATTAATTCTTCTCTTTCACCTTTTCTTTTAAGTGAAAATCATTTGTATTTTATAAAAAATAATGAACTCTTCAAAAGTTTAAACTTAGATAGTTTAGAAGAGCAACAATTATCTCTTTCCAGTTTTAAAGATGGCGATGAAAATTTAGATAACATTATCATAAAAAAAGATCCCCAGAAAAATACGTTTCTGGTTATTAAAGACAACGGAAAAGCCTATCTCTTGGAAGAAAAAACAGGAATTCCTCCAATTTTAGGAGAGATGATTAGTAATGGAGATTTTTCTTTAACCGGAAATCGTCTTCTTCTATACACAAAGGAGAAAAAAATAATAATCTATGATTTAAACCAGGAAATTAAAACCGAGAGCAATCTCTATTCAGATTCTCCGCCTCAATGGTTCCTCGATGATAATTGTTTTCTTTTTTCTAACGACAATCAGTTAAAAATATATAATTTGGAAACTCAAGAAACTTGGCCAGTAATAAATGATTTAAAAAACAGTGATTTTATCTACGATTCTTCATTGAATTATATTTTCTATCTTTCAGCTACGGGTATAGAAAAAATATCTTTTTAACGTTTCTGCCATTGAGGAGCGCGACGAGCTTTCTTTAAGCCATATTTCTTTCTTTCTACCACCCGACTATCACGAGTTAATAATCCTTTCTCTCTAAGCAAGGGCTTAATTTTTTCATTTATTTGAGCTAAACAGCGGCTGATACCTAAACGAATAGCTTCTGCCTGACCAGTTATTCCTCCGCCTTTTACTTTTATTGAGATGAAAAATTTATTTTCTATATTAGTTTCTTTGAAAGGAGATAAAACTTTATTTTGCATTGAAAGAAGAGGAAAATATTGTTCTAGGGTTTTATTATTGATAATTAAACCCGGAGTTTCTTTGCTAACTCTAACTCTCGCTACAGCTTCTTTTCTGCGACCGATAGTTTCAATATATTTTGTTTTTTGAACAAGAGTCTTTTTTCTCCCTGCCCGTCTGGCAGACGGGGTCTTCTTTGGAACAATTTTTTTAGTTTTAGTAACCATGGGTTATAAATTAATTTTCAATCGTTTTAAACGACGGTCTCGAAGTTTATTTTTTGGCAGCATTCCTCTAACAGCCATTTTTAAAATTCTATTAGGGTCTTTGTCCCACATTTTCTCTAAAGTAATTTCTTTTAAATGACCAATATAGCCCGTGTGTTTATAATAAATTTTGGTTTTAGGTTTATTCCCTTTAAAATGAATTTTACTAAAATTATTAACAATAACAGTAGTAGTTCCTGCTTTGTTGGGTTCAAAGGTAGCCTTATTTTTATCCTGAAGCAAAACAGCAATTCGAGAAGCTAATCTTCCTAATGATTGTCCAGTGGCATCTAGAGTAAGAACCTGCCTCGCTTCGCTCGGCAGAACCTTTTTTCTCACTCCGCTCGAAATAATTGTATTGTTTGTATTTTTGGTCATAATTTATTTCGCAGGTTCTTGTTTAATGAGCTCTAGGATTACTAAATCAGAAGCATCTCTCTTTTTTCTGAGAGAGGTTTTGATGATTCTGGTATATCCTCCATGCCTATTTGAATACAAGGGCGATATTTCATAAAAAAGTTTTTTACTGGCTTTATCTGGCAAAGCTGCTTTAATTCTTTTGAGTGACGTCAAATCCTGTTTTTTGGCAATGGTAATTAATCTTTCAATTTTTTTCTTGGTTTCTTTAGCCTTGCTTAAAGTAGTAGTAATTTTCCCTCGTATTACTAAATTAGCTGCCAGTCCTTTTAACAAGGCTTTTCTTTGATCTGTTTTTCGATGGAATTTTTTTCCTTTTTTTAAATGCCTCATCTGAGCGTATATTCTAGATTTTTAAGGACTTTCTTTACTTCTTCAATTGATTTTTCTCCTAAACCTTCTAAAGTTGATAATTTTTCTTCTCGATATCGTAATAACCTAGCTAAGGTTTTTACGCCATTATTAATTAAAGCCTTTTTGGTTCTAGAGCTCAAATCTAAATCTTCAATTAATATATCTTTAGGTTCTTTTTTCTCTCGTTTAAATGCCGAAGAGGCACTGGCTTTTGTTTCTTCTACTTGGGGGGCAAATTTATTTTCGATTAAAGCAAAATGTTCTTTTAAAATACCTGATGCCTTGGCTAAAGCTTCGTCAGGGCTAAGAGAACCATCGGTTTCTATTTCAATAATCAGTCGATTATAATCAGTTCTTTCCCCTACTCGCATATTCTCTAACTTAAAATTTACTTTTTGAACTGGACTGAAAATCGCATCAAGGCTAATAGTTCCAATAGGAAGTTTTTCTTTCCTTCTTTCTTCAGCTAAAACATAGCCTAATCCTTTTTCCACTGTAACGTCCATACTTAGCTTAGCTTTCTTATCAGTTAGAGTAGCAATATGTAACTCAGGATTTAAAATTTCAGCCAGAGGATTTTTCTCGAAATCTTTAGCAGTAATATCTTTTTCTCCGGTTATGTCTAATTTTAAAATCTGAGCTTCATTAGTATAAAGCTTAACCCTCAGTTGTTTTAAATTAAGCATAACATCCAGAGCGCTTTCCACCACATTAGGTATGGAACTAAATTCATGTTGGACACCTTCTATTTTTAATGAGGTAACAGCCGCCCCTTCAATGGAGGAAATTAAGACTCGTCTTAAAGAATTACCCAGAGTAATGCCATAACCTGGATATAAACCTTCAATTTCAAATTTTCCGTAATTTTTTAATTGTTCGATTTTTTGAATAGATGTTGGTAATTGAAACATAATGCCAATGTTGTTAAAATTTGTGAGCTAAATTTAATTTATTTACTATAAAATTCAACGATTGATGGAAAATCAATAGCCATTTTTAATTCTTCTAAATCTGGCTCGGCAGTAATTTTTCCTACGAGTTTCTCAGAATCTAATTCAAGGAATTTTGGAGGATTATATTTTTTAAGACGGTCTTTTATATCTTTGAAAGTATTACTTTTAAGGCTTTTAGGATTGACTGAAATGGCATCCCCTTTCTTTACAATAGTTGAAGAGATATTATGTTTTCTTCCATTGAGAACGAAGTGGCCGTGAGAAACTAATTGCCTTGCAGCAGCTCTATTCGAAGCAAAACCCAGTCGATAAATCACATTATCAAAGCGACTTTCTAACATGCTAGCTAAGATTTCTGGAGTCGCCCCTTTCTTCTTATAGGATAGGTCAAAATAGCGATGGAATTGTCTTTCTTTTATACCATAGATTAATTTTGCTTTTTGTTTTTCAAGTAATTGTCTAGCATAAGGACTTAAAGTGTGTCTTCTTTTGCTTTTTCCATGATAGGCTATACCTCTTCTTACCATCGGACATTTTGGAGTATAGCATTTTTCCCCTTTAAGAAAGAGTTTTTCGCCCACTGCTCTACATTTTTTGCAATTAGTATCCATAAATAATAAAAATCATTAAACGCGGCGTAATTTGGGCGGTCGGGGTCCATTATGAGGGATAGGAGTAACATCTTTAATTAAATCAATATCTACTCCATGGCTAGCCAAAGTTCTGATTGATGACTCTCGACCACCTCCAACTCCTTTAACATAAACCTCAACTGTTTTCAGCCCACTTTTTTGTACTTTTTGAAGTAAAGCTTCTATCACCTTTGAAGCAGCAAAAGGTGTGGCTTTTTTTGGGCCCTTGAATCCTAAAGAACCAGCTGAGCTCCAAGCAATTAATTCTCCATTAAGTTTAGTTAAAGAAACCAAAGTATTATTATATGAAGCGATAATATAAATTCTTCCCTTTTCTAATTGGGCTTTAGTAGCTTTTGCCTGAGAAGTAGTTATTTTTTCTTCAATTTTTGATAAATCTTCCCCTGATTTTGTAATAACCCTCTTTTTCCCCATCTGTTTTAATTTTTAAATATTTATAAAGAGCGAGGATCCGAACTCTAATTATGTAGGTGAAGCTGCTTTTCTTCTTCCTGAGCCAACAGTTTTTCTGACATTACCTCTTACTGTTCGGGAATTAGTCTTTGTTCTTTGTCCTCTAGCCGGCAATTTTCTGATATGTCTAATTCCTCTATAAGCATTAATCTCAATCAATCTCTTGATATTAGCTTTAATTTCTCGTTTCAGATCACCTTCAATTTTAATGGCTTTCTTTTCGATTAATTCTTTCAAGGTGTTAATTTCTTCGCTAGTTAAATTTTTTGATTTTTTGTGAGGGTCAATTTTTACTTCCTGGAGAAATTTCTTTGCTAAAGAAGGACCTATCCCATAGATATAGGTTAAAGAAACATCAATATTTTTATTATCTGGAATATCTACACCTAAAATACGAACCATAAAATTATCCTTGTCTTTGTTTATGTTTAGGATTAGTGCAAATTACATAAAGGCGGCCTTTACGTCTAACTATTTTGCAATTTTTGCAAATTTTTTTTACAGAAGCTCTAACTTTCATGATTATTACAATCGATAAATAATTCGACCCCTTTTAGGATCGTAAGAAGAGAATTCTACTAAAACTTTATCTCCGTTTAGAATTTTAATTCTATGAAGACGAAGTTTCCCAGATAAGTGGGCTAAAACTTCCTCTCCATCGGTTAATCTAATTCGAAAAATCGCATTACGCAAAGCTTCGGTTACTATTCCTTCTTTTCTTAACACATCTTCTCGAGACATAAACATTTTTAGTTTAGCAAAATAGACGAATTTAGTCAACTATAATATTAATTTTATTGAAATTGGTAGGCACTTTTTTAATCCAAAAAGGGAAGAGTTTAACTTTTACTTCTTCTATCCCATCTATACTTTTTAAAATGATTCCTAATTCTTTTTGGTTTTTGCCAGCAACATCCTTTTTAATCTCATCTGGTTCCAGATGATAACAGATAGTTTGTTTGACGGATATTGTCAATTTCAACGTCCCTTTTTCAAAATCAGGCTTGATGTCCTTATATTCTATAGTAGGATCACCGCAATAATCATATTTCTCTGGTTTTTGAGCATCAAATCGGCTTCTTATAAACTCAATAAGATCTTGCTCCCTGAAAGCAATAACCCTGATTTCTCCAACAGCAGTGACAGTAAAGTTTTGACGGAAATCTCCGACTGAAACATCGCTGCTAAGTTTTGCAATTTTAATACCGCTTTTTGCCCCATCAAGAATTTTTAGATTGTTGGGAATTTTATTTTTTAAATCCTCGTTTATTTTATTACCTATATTTCCTAAAATAGTATCTTCAGCTTTTTTTAAATCTTCAGCCGTAACCATTGGCACTGAACCTAAGCTTCCTCCAGCCATTGCTTTATTGGTAATGCCATAAAAACCATCAAACTTTGGTGTTCCCTTAAGACCAGGGATAGTAAATTTGCAATTATCATTACAGCTAGCAATATTATATTCTGGTCCTGATTTATCAGCAGTGACATTGACATCTATTGATGAAGGCTCGAGTTTACCATCTTTCATCGCTGCTCCAGGGATGACTATCCGAGAATCTAAACGAAAAATTTTACCATCAGGGGCTTCAAACCGAGTAGTAGCTACTAAGATTTGAGGAGCAGAAGAAAAATTATTAATAATAGTAATTATTCCTTTAGCCTGTTGTTCATCTTTACCTTGACCAGTACTTTTAAATTCTTCTTCATCATTTTCTGGAAAAATAAATAAATTTCCTGGAATTACCTTTTGGCTATAATTAGCCTCAGCGATATTTTTGTCGATCAAAACCTGATCATTATCGAGAGAAAGGGTCAATTTTTTAGATGTAATTAATACTTCAGCTTTGGTTAAAACGACAAAGCCCAAATAATAAAATAGACCAAGAAAAATTAGAGGTAAAGTGATACTAATAAGTTTATTTTTTCTTATTTTGATTCTTTTTGTTCTTGGTTGAAAAGGCGCTTCGTAAACCTCTGGCTCCTCTATTGTTTTCTCTTCTTCTAAACCTATCCTCTCTGGTTCTTCCTCTATCAGGCGAGGTTTTTCCTGAGGAAAAGAAATTGATTCAATTCGAATCATAATATTTCCCTCTTCATCTTTTTTTTCTAGAGTATGTGGAGGATAAATATCAACCACCTTTTTCTTCTTTGAAGTTTCCATAAGATTTTATTTATTATATCAAATAGTTCGCTTTTATTCAATTGCCGCTTTAATTCTTCTTATCCCCTGGCCTACTGCTTCTTCTTTGAGAATTTTGAATGTACCTATTTCTTTAGTGGTTTTAACATGGGGTCCAGCGCAAATTTCCATAGAGAAAGGGGTTTTTGTTCTTGAATCTTCTATCTCGTAAACTGTTACTTTTTCTGGGTAACGATCTTTAAAAGACCCTAAGGCTCCTTTTCGAATTGCTTCTTCGTAACTGGTTTCATAATGATGAACTATTAAATCTTCTTGAATCTTTTGATTAACAAGAACTTCAACTCTTTTAATTTCTTCATCTGTTAATTTTCTTGGAAAAGGAAAATCTAAACGTAATCTCTCTGGGGTGATATCCGAGCCTTTTTGCTCTATCTTATCGTCCAGGGTTATTCTTAAGACTTGAAGGAGAAGATGAGTAGCTGTATGAAGTTTTGTTACTTTTTCTTTGTCTTCTTTATTTTCTATATCCTGAATACCATGGCCACCGAATTTTTTCTCCTTGCTTGCTCTTGAAACCTCTTGATGACGGCGAAATGCTTCTTCAAAACCATGACGGTCAATCTTAAGATTATATTCCTTAGCCGTTTCTTCTAAAAACGCTAAAGGGGTGCCAGAAGTTTCATAAAAACCAAAAGCTTCTTCGCCTGATATTTCTTTTTTTGTCTTTGGCAAACGGCTTACTAATTTTTGCCATTCTTTTAATCCTTTTTTCAAGGTTTTTTCAAATTTGTCAGTTTCCTGATTAATCACCAAAAGAATCTCCTTTTTATTTTGTACTTCAGGATAAATATTTTCGTATTGGGTTTTAATAATTTCAAAAGCTTGTTCTAACCAATTTTCTTTAAAATTTTGAATCTTACTAAGATAAATAATTGTTCTTATAAGACTTCTTAAGGCATAACCATGCAAAGTATTGGAAGGAAGAATGCCAGCTGCTGTTAAAAAAATAATAGCTCGAAAATGGTCGGCAACAATTCTGTAGATTCTTTCTTCCTCATCATTGCCTTGAGATTTTAGATAAATCATCAAATCTTTAAATAAATCAGTATCAAAAATAGTTTTGGTTCTATCTTCAGGATATTGCATTACTAAGGCTAATCTTTCTAATCCCATGCCAGTATCCACACCTTTAATTTTTAAAGGCTCTAAAGTTTTATTTAAATGCTGATAATATTCGTTAAAAACTAAGTTCCAGATTTCTGTTTCATCAACATAAATTTCTGTAGTTGGCCCACAAGGACCTTCATTCCCGGTTGGTCCCCAAAAATTATCTTCTTTTGATCCTAAAATAATTTTCTCTTTTGGTATGCCTAGCTCTAACCAAATGTCATAAGATTCTTGATCAAAAGGAATCTTTTTTGATCCCCCATAAACGCTAATTTTAATTCTATCTAAAGAAATTTTTAAATCCTTAGTCATAAAATCCCAGGCATATTTAATGGCTTCTTTTTTAAAATATCCCCCAAAAGAAAAATTTCCCAGCATCTCAAAAAATGTTAAATGACTATCATCGCCAACTGATTCAATGTCACTGGTACGAAAGCATTTTTGGCAGGTAGAAACATTAACATTATTTAACGGTTCACTTAAACTAAAATGTTTATCATGCAAAGGATTCTTTACGCCAGTGTAATAGAATTTGAATTGCTGCATGCCGGCAGTAGTGAAAAGCACCGAGGGGTCGTTTTCTGGCACTAAAGAAGAAGAGGAAACAATTCGATGCCCCTTATCTTTAAAGAAATCTAAGAATTTTTTTCTTAATTCTTCTGAATTCATAAAAGGTATCCAAGTTCTTTTAAGATTTCTTTTGTGACTGCCCTATCATCAAAAGGTATTTTTTTGTTTTTATAAAGCATAAATTGCTCGTTTCCTCGACCTAAGATAACTATTAAATCATTGTCTTGGGCTTTTTCTATCGCAGTTTTAATAGCTTCTCGTCTATCAAGAATAGTTAGATATTTATCTTTAGGAATATTATTCTTTTTAGCAAAATTCAAAAAATCTTCTATTCCTTTTTGAGGTGATTCATCTTTGGGATCATCTTGAGTTATGACAATTAAATCAAAAAAGTCACATGCTACTTTTGCCATCATTTTTCTTTCCTCTAGAGAAAGTTCTCTAAAATTACCATAAACTGCGATTTTCCTCTTTATCTTATTATTATTATAATTGTTGTTATAATTGTCTTTAATAAAATTAATCAGGCCCTGAAAAGTTAAATAAGTATTAGCTTTATCAACAATAATAGTAAAGGGTGCTTTATTTAAAATAAGCTCTAATCGTCCGGGAATTTTATCTATTCCTTCTAAACCAGCTTTTAAAGTTTTTTCTGAGGTAACAATTTTTGATACAGCCCCGATAGCAGCTAAAGAGTTTAAAATATTAAAAGATGCCCTTGGAATCCTTAATCTTAAACTGAAAGTTTTATCTTTAAAATGAATCAATACTTCTTCGTCATCCTCATTGTTATTTGTTTTCATTTCTGTCCAAAGATCACAGGAAGAATCAAATCCATATTTCAAGATAGTAGCTTTGGTATTTTTTTGAAATAAATCAAAATATTGGTTATCTCCGGGTAAAACAGCTACTGAATCTTTGGAAAGATATTGAAACAATTTTAATTTTGCTTTGACATAATCATCCATATCGCTATGAATAGTTGTTACATGATAATTATAATCTATATTAGTTAAAACTGCAGCTTGAAAATGAATCCCATAAGTTCGCCAATACATTAATCCCGATGAAGAAACTTCTAAAACAACTGCTTTTATATTTTGATTTACCATTTTTCTTAAAATTCGATGCAAAATGAATGGATCCGGAGTTGTGCCTGGACCTAATGCTTGACTGTAAATCACTTCCTTATCAAGGTAACAACCTGCTGTACCAATTAACCCAGTCTTAATACCTGCTGCTTCGAGAATACTTTTAATCAAAAATGTAGTAGTTGTTTTGCCACTAGTCCCAGTAACCCCAATGAAAATCAATTTTCTACCGGGAAAACCAAAATAAATATGAGCTAAGATAGCCCAAAATTTTCTTAATAAGGGGTTCTTTTTAAAATTTTTAGGAATAAATTTCATCTATTCATTCTAAAAATTCTTTTATCTTTTGAGACTGAGGATGTTCTTTCATTTTTTCTAAGGTTTTGGCTTCAATTTGCCTGATTCTTTCTCTAGTTACTCCAAATTCCTTTCCTACTTCTTCTAAAGTATGATTG
>Ga0315294_10000463_pt1 | contig 43238 bp, 25 predicted proteins | sample YL17G13_40_MG_FD_203626 | JGI IMG/M metagenome (GOLD analysis project Ga0315294, IMG submission 203626) | Sediment microbial communities from Yellowstone Lake, YNP, Wyoming, USA - YL17G13_40 | ecosystem: Environmental > Aquatic > Freshwater > Lake > Sediment | place: USA: Wyoming | collected... | reverse complement strand
CGATGGAACAACTGCCACCCCTATTGGGATTCAGTTTGCTGATGTTACTTATGATTATACCCCGGCGAATAAGGATTACACTGGAATCTCCAATACCATGCTGGCTGACGGCCGGAGACCGAGTGACTCCGCTAATCCTTCAGAAGGATTCACCATTTCCGGTCTTATTGCCAACAAGAATTATAGACTTTACCTGTATGGAGGAAATTTACAAGCAGGCCTGGGAACTAAATTTACACTCAATGGCGTCACTGGAGAAACAACCGGGGTTATGTCCTGGGATTATATCGAGGGTGGAAACTATGCCATTCTGGACGTTACCTCGAATGCCAATGGTCAGATCATCGGTACCTTTGCGGCGCTGCCTGGTAAAACTAATGCTGCTTTCAATGGTTTCCAGATCACAGACGTAGTTCCTCACCCCAGTGATTTAAACGGTAATGGCAAGGTCGCTATAGAAGATTTCGGGATATTGTCCCAGGGTTGGCATAACGGCTATGAGATGGCTGATTTGCTGAGAATAGCCGAGGACTGGCTGTTAATCACGGAAGTGGCGTTCCAATCGGATCCTATCATTGAAATGGATGCGGTCGAAGGCGTCGCTTACAGCAGCACGCTTTCAGACAATTTGGTCGCCTTTGATGCGTCTCAATTATCGTTCAGCAAACTGAATGGTCCCGGCTGGCTGACGGTTGCGGCTGACGGTACACTGGGCGGTACGCCATCCGGCGGCGATATCGGCCTCAATGTTTTTACAATTCAGGTCGAAGACGACTTTGGTAATAGCGATCAGGCAAGTGTAGATATTGCTGTGAATGGACAGGGATGGGTTGCTATCTATCCCCAGGAATACCCGTATGCATTGCGGAATCCTCTGATGGGATTTCGTCCTCACACAAAAACGTCGAACTACCAAGAGCGCTATGTAACAGTCACAAAGGATGTCATTCGATGGAATGAACTGGAAAATGATGAAAGTGATACCATTGACAAGATTAAAACGGTCTGTAATACGAGGTGGGCAGGTGTAGAAAATTATAATATTAAGGTTACTCCGAAAATTTATTTAGATTGGGACAGCAATCCGGGCAATGAATGCTGGCCGGCGGATATGACTCCTCTGGACTACAGCAGTGAGCAGTTCAAGACACGTTTAAGACGGCTGATTCAGCGGCTGGGCCAGTGCTGGGATAATGACCCACGCGTCGCCTGGATTGAGATGGGCATCATCGGCTGGTGGGGTGAGCAAGAAACTCCTTGGCCTTCAGCGGAAATTCAGCAGCTGATGGGGGATGAATTTACCGCTGCCTTCCCCAATAAAAAGGTGCAGGTGAGACGTCCCAAAGATGCGTTTACCGCGTATTCATTTGGCGGTTATTTGGATTCGTGGGCTAATTGGAATAAGGAGGCTACGGATGGTGCAGCGGCCGAATATCTGAATACGACCAAAGCGTGGTGGAAAACACATATTTGGGAAGGTGATTGTGCCTATAACTGCTGCGGCTATCAGACCCAGCCGGGTGATAATCCGGATGATACATTAACGGACCCGCTGCACCGTAATTTCCTGATTGATACCATTCGAAAGAGACATTGTACCGCCTTGGGATGGGTGTCTGAATACTCTCAGACTAATCCGGTGGTTGCAGCCGGTGCCGAAGAGGTTCAAAAGGCGTTTGGATACCGTTATTTGCTCAACGAAGTCAAGTATCCGGCCAGGTTAACCCCCGGGGCGGAGTTTTCCGTACATTTTAAGGTCACCAATGTCGGTTCGGCTCCATTCTATTATAACTGGCCGGTGGAACTCAGCCTGCTTAACCCAACTACGAAAGCGGTTATCTGGAAAACTACTTTTGCCGGCTGCGATATACGAAACTGGCTTTCGGGTGACCAGTATAACAGCACCACGCGAGTCTATACTGTTCCGGCGGTTGCCAATACGGTCAGCGGGATATTCCAGCTGCCCAGCGGCATCGCCAATGGAGAATACATCCTTGCACTGGCCATCCTGGACCCGTCCGGCATGCTGCCGTCTGTGCGTTTTGAGACCGTGAACTATTTCAACGGCGGCAGACATCCAATCGGAAAAATAGGAGTAGGCATATTACCGAGTCAATACCAATTATCGCCCAGCTTGTTTAATGATCCTGCTGCGGACAGAAGTCTATATTATGTAAAATAACCGATTCCATGTTTAAGGCTTTGCACAGAGACATTAAAAATGGGGTTTTTCCTGAAATTGTGTTCAAAATTAAAATGTTTTGAAAAAATACAACCTATTGTTTAAGATAGGCTTATATAAATATTCAGAGAAAACCGGTCTATTTGAGTATATTATTCTCTTACGAGCAATATGACCGCGGAGTCCCTGACAAAAATATGAATAATTAATTTATTACCTGGGAGATTATGTTATGAAAAACCGAATAACAAACGAAGTTTCTCTTTTATGCAAAACCTGCCGTTTTGGGATAATTGTCAGCTTGTTCAGTTTTTGCAGCCTTCAGGCAATTGCGGATCAATGTGTGATTACATTACAGGAAGGGGAGAACTTCTGGGGGGGCTGTGTTACGGATGGCCGTCAAATGCCGTTTGGTAAAACAGCTTTTAAGCGGGATCTTTATGGGGATAATCGCGGCAACCAGTCGCAGCCGCTTTTGATTTCCGACCAGGGGCGATATGTCTGGTGCGAACAGCCGTTTGAATTCAGTTTTGACGGTACACAATTGAAAATTGAATCCAAGAGCGGAAAGATCGAGACAGGTAAAAAAGGTGATTCATTGCGCCAGGCCTATCAGTATGTCAGCCGTACTTATTTTCCCAGTACCGGCGAAATTCCCAACGAGATGCTTTTTACCAAGCCGCAGTACAATACCTGGATCGAACTGATTTATGACCAGCGTGAGAGCCGGATTCGCAAGTACGCCGATGACATTCTTGGTAATGGTTTCCCTGCGGGCGTATTAATGATCGATGACAACTGGCAGGAAGATTATGGCGTGTGGGAATTTCATCCCGGCCGATTCACGAATCCCAAAGACATGGTCAATGATCTTCATCAGCAGGGCTTTAAGGTTATGCTCTGGATATGTCCCTACTTCAGCCCGGATTGCGAGACCTATCGGCTGTTGAACAAAAAGGGGTTCTTCCTTCAGGACAAACGGGGGGGAACTTATATGTGCAAATGGTGGAATGGCTACAGCGCTTCGCTGGATTTAACGAATCCGGAGGCTGTGAAATACTTTCAGGGAAGACTTGCCTATCTGTGTGAGGAGTATGGGGTCGATGGCTTTAAGTTGGATGCGGGCGATGCAGATGCCTATACGAATCAAAATATTAAAGCAGCTCAGAGTATTTCCCCCAATGATTTCAGTGAACGATGGGCAAAACTGGGTTTACCTTTCAAGCTGAACGAGTATCGCGCCTGCTGGAAACTTGCCGGTCAGCCGTTGGCTCAGCGCTTGCGCGATAAGGGGCACAACTGGGCAGATTTGCATCAACTCATTCCCGATGCCCTGGCACAGGGATTGATGGGGTATGCCTATATCTGTCCGGACATGATTGGCGGAGGCGAACACTCTTATTTTTATAATAACCCAGACAAGCCTCTGGATCAGGAGTTAATCGTACGTTCGGCTCAGTGCTCTGCCTTAATGCCAATGATGCAGTTCTCGGTGGCGCCCTGGCGTGTTTTAAGCCAAAAGAATTTGGCGATCTGCCGGGATATGGCTTTGCTGCATGAGAAGATGGGGCCTGAGATTCTGACCATGGCCAAATCCGCCGCTCAGTCCGGCGAGCCGCTGGTGCGTCATTTGGAATATACGTATCCCCATCAGGGATATGCGCAGATTAAAGATCAGTTTCTGCTGGGTGATGACATTCTCGTTGCCCCCGTGCTGGAAAAGGGCGCAAGAAGCCGCAAAATTGTTTTCCCGGCAGGGACCTGGAAAGGCGATGATGATTCCGTGGTGACCGGTCCCTGTACGATGGAAGTCAATGTGCCGTTGGAACGCCTGCCCTGGTACCGTTGTATTAAACGTGCTCAATAATCAGGTTTTGCATGTTGATAACTCCGTACAGAAAATAATGATAGTTCAGATTGAATCTGCAATGATTGTTTGCATTGAAAAGACAGACTTGTGTATGGGAAACAGTTAAATAGTGTCTGTTGCGGATACGGGTCCGTGTCATTCCCGCGAAGGCGGGAATCCAGTTTTTGGGCCGATACGCCTGTTTTTTCTATACGCAATTTTTGTTTTCGTCTTTCCGCAACAAGAACTAAATGGGAAATATCATCTCAAAGCATCGATCAAATAGATTCACAACAGGAGTTAGTCTTATGGCACAAAATAAATCGATATCTTCTGCAATGAATCGGCGTTTGTTTATGAAGGCCGCAGGTGCCGGGGCTGTTTCTTTGCTGATCGGGTGTGCAGCTAAATCCATTGCCGAAGTATCTTCTGCGGCTGGTAATACAAATGCCAAACCAGGCGATGTAAAATCGGTAAAAGCAGCCCAACGGCCCAACATTCTTTTCTGTATCATGGATGATGCTTCGTGGCCACATATGAGCGCCTATGGCTGTTCCTGGGTGAAGACCCCTGCATTTGACCGGTTGGCAGAAAAGGGTATTCTTTTTCGTAACGCATATACGCCGAACGCAAAGTGTGCGCCGTCACGCGCCAGTATTCTGACCGGGCGAAACTCCTGGCAGTTAGAGGAAGCCGCCAACCATATCTTCAACTTTCCAGCCAAGTTCAAAACATTTCCGGAAGTGCTGCGCAAGAATGGGTATGCAACCGGATTAACCGGTAAAGGGTGGGCGCCTGGGGATCCCGGTACCGTTGACGGGAAAAAACGCGAATTGATTGGGCCTGAATGGTTAAAGCAGAAAGCGACGCCCCCGGCCAAGGGCATGTCGAACGAAGATTATGCCGCCAACTTTGAGGATTTTTTGGATTCAGCCAGTGAAAAACCCTGGTTTTTCTGGTATGGCGCACGTGAGCCGCATCGGAGTTATGAATATGGCAGCGGGGTGAAGGCAGGGAAAAACATAGCCGATATCGACAAGATGCCCGCCTTTTGGCCGGATAACGAAATTGTCCGTAACGACATGCTTGACTATGCTTTTGAGATTGAACATGCGGATGACCATTTGGGCCGAATGATCCAGACACTGGAAAAGCGAGGTCTGCTGGAAAACACGATTATTTTGATGACCTCCGACAACGGTATGCCGTTCCCGCGCTGCAAGGCACAGGAGTATGAGTCTTCCAACCACATGCCATTGGCCGTGATGTGGCCCAAAGGGATCAAAAATCCAGGACGGACAGTGGATGACATGGTCAGTTTCATCGACTTCGCCCCCACCTTCCTGGATGTGGCGAATATCCCATACGAAAAATCGGGCATGCATCCCTCGCCGGGCCGAAGTCTGACCGATATCTTTTATTCCGAAAAAGACGGACAGGTGACTCCCTATCGCGATTTCGTGCTGATCGGTAAGGAGCGACATGACTACAGCCGGCCGAACAACGCCGGGTATCCAATTCGCGGGATCGCCAGCAAGGACTATCTGTACCTCTTCAATTATGAAATCGATCGTTGGCCCGCAGGTAACCCGGAACTGGGCTATCTCGAATGCGATGGCTCGCCGACCAAAACCCTGATCCTCAACATGCGACGCGAGGGCAAAGAAACGAAGTATTGGGAATGGTCCTTCGGCAAGAGAAACGTTCATGAAGAACTGTATAATATTTCCCGTGACCCGGAGTGTATGGAAAACCTGGCGACCAGCCAAAATGTCGGACAGCTTAAGCAAGAAATGAAAGCGAGGATGGAAAAGCTGTTGAAAGAACAACAGGATCCTCGAATGTTCGGCAAAGGCGGGGTTTTTGACACCTACGGATACTCTGAGAAAAAGGCGTGGCACTTTTACGAGCGTTTCATGAAAGGTGAATTCACGCCGGCAGATACAGGATGGGTAAATCCGACGGATTACGAGAAGGTGATTATTCGATAGAGAAACGCATGAATATGGTAACTATTCACTTTGATATTGATGGCGTTATGTATATGACTAATTTTTAATAGGATATAATGATAAAAAAGACACTGTGGATTACGGTTTTGGTGTTAGGAATGACTTTCGAAGCGACTGCCGCCGAACAACTTTCGGTTTATCCGGCGGTGCCGGGGCTTGATCCGTCCGTGCACTACAGCTTCCGTGTCCGCCAAGTCGGTTCCGATCAGTGGATGATGCCATTTGCCTGGTTTACGGATTGTGTTCCGTCTACTCCGGAAAATGATGCCACAAAATATTACAGCGAGTACATTGGCAGCTGGAGTAACACTTACTGCAACTTTGAGATAGCCGACAATGTGCCGGTCGAGGTGGAAATCACGCGGTTGGATCCTTTGACTGGAACGCCGGTGGCTATTCAGAAAGCGGTTCCGCATCCCCGCCGCAAAGTCAAATCCTGGCGTATTGAAAACGGCAAGGCCTATGTGATTATTGATAAGCCGGTGTTATTTGCGGTTGATATCGATGGGCAGTTGGACGAGCAGGATGCCCCGCGCATCGTCGATGGGATATGGGGCGACAGCGCCATTTATTCCGGTCCGCCGATTCACACCGTTACCGTGTTTGCCAATCCGTTCATTCTCGACAAGCCCAACCTGAGTGACCCGAAAGTCTATGCGGTCAATCCGGGCGAGATACCGCCCCAGACGGGCAGTTGGTCCATCCTTTACTTCAAGCCGGGTGTTCACAGGCTCTTTGTCGGCGACCGGCTGGACGTCTACTACGATGGCTGCGACTTTCAGCTCAAAAGCGACAAAAGCTACTATATCCCCGGAGATGCGATTGTCTATGGGCACATGAATACCTTTGATAATGACAGGGCTAATATTTGGACCCGAAATGTCCGCGTGTTTGGGCACGGAACGCTTTCCGGGGCCAAGAGTTCGCACCCCGAAGACATGCAGCCTTCGAACGACGAAATGAGCGACAACGGCGTAAGGTTGAGAATGCTGGAACTTGTAAGAGCGACCGGATGCACGGTTGAGGGCATCACGTTTGCCGATTCCGCAAACCACACCTGTAAAGTGGACAGCCTTGGCTATGCCGATCCTGCGAGCAAACCCATCAACTATGCCCGATGGCTGAAGGTCTTTACCTGGCGAGGAAACGGCGACGGTATTACGGTGAAAGGCAACAGCTATCTGGAGGATTGTTTTATTCGCACTCAGGATGACGGCTCCTATGTGAGGGGCTTGGGGATTCGCCGGAATGTGTATTGGAATGACGTCAATGGAAAGGCCTTACGATGTTCGTTCATCACCTCAGACCGTACGGCGGGTTATCCCGCTTCTCTGCCGCAGAAGCTGATTGTTGAGGACATTGATGTGATTTATGGCCGCGGAGTGTTTTTGAGCGGCAGATCTGTCGTGAGTCGGCCCGGCGGCAATGCCGGTGCCGATCTTGGAGGCGGGGTGAAAAATACCGCGCAGCACGTGGTATTTCGCAACATTAACATTGAAGACCCCCGACCTGTGCGAAGGTTCGTTGGGATGATGGAGGTCGAAGATACGCCGGGAGCCGGGGATATTGCCGGTATCCTTTTCAAAAACATCAGGGTGGCTTCAAATCCAGTTTTTGGAGACCGCAATATCCTCTGGGGATTTTCCAATGCTCAGGTTTACGACCTGACGTTTGACAACTTTGTGCAGGTCGGCGAGCAGATCGACAATCTCGATGATTTTAAGTACAATCAATATGCGTATAACATGATATTTTCCAACACCGCTCCGGAAACCATGACGTATCTGAATACGTCGGGTTATGGCAAGTGGTATGTCTATGGCGATTGGAACGGCGGCGTTGAGCCGGCCAATAACGACATCGCCAACCATACGGCGGTGGCGGCGGTGCTGACGGTCGATGCCCCGGCCTATGCAGGCACTCTGAACATCGCTCATGCGGACACAGCGACCGTTTCGATTAAGTTGGGCGGCAAGTTAAACGTCACCAATACCGTCTCGTTAGGCGCCGCGGGCAGCGGCAAGTTGGACTTATTGGACGGCGCCTTGAAGCTTCAAAGCAGCCTCATCAGCGCCCTGTCTGTTACGAATGGAAGCATCCACATTGAAAATGGAACCCTTTTGTGGGCCGGCAGCCATATCAGCGACATTCAGGCGCTTTACGCGGCTGGGAAGCTTACCCTGGCTAAGGGGCAGAACGCCATGTTGTCGGGATCGGCGACGCTCATTGGTCAATACGGGCAAAGCAAGCTCTACGCGGATTACAACAACGCCACCCCCGGTTATACGACGGTATGGGTTACCCGTTTAACAGAGCAAATAGTAACTCTGCATGTTGAAGCAGAAAATTACACTGCGATGAGCGGGATTCAGTCGGAAACCACCTCGGATACCGGCGGGGGTCAGAATATTGGATGGATCGAAAATGGAGACTGGGCTGAATATACAATCAATATACCGGCTGCGGGTACTTTCCCGGTCGATTTTCGGGTTGCTTCGGGCAGTTCCGGCGGGACGATTAATATGGTTGTCGGCAGCTCAACGGTCGGCAGTGTTGCCGTCGCTAACACCGGCGGCTGGCAGACCTGGACAACGGTCCGTACGACGGCGACCTTTAGTACTGCCGGTACCCAAACGCTGAGGTTGAATTTTGTCGGTGGAACCGGTACTCTGTATAATATCAACTGGTTTGAGTGCACGATATTGATTCCATTGTTGCTAAGTGACTTAAATGGCGACAACAAGGTAAATCTGGTTGATTTCGCGTTGATGTCGGCTGACTGGCAAAACGGCTATGATATGACGGATTTGCTCAAAATGGCTGAAGAGTGGCTGAGCAATTAACACTTGTGCAGATAAGGGTGACTATTTATTTTGATATTGATGGTGTTATGTATATGTTTAATTTTCAATAGGAGTAAATGATGAAAAAGATACAGTGGATTATGTTCTTAGCCTTCGTAATGGTTTTCGTTGCGGGCAACGCTTTGGCTGCCTCATTTAGAGAAAATGGCGGCGCGGTCGTTATTGAGGCAGAGCATTATGACAACCTGCGTCCGAGCCAGGACGGCGGCAATGTCAGTTGGGGATTGAGAACCGATACTGCTAATTATCTCGAAGGTCCAACATCCAATAGTGAGTATTTGTATGTTGGCGCAAACTCAATTAATGGTAATTATACACCTTTTAGCCAGACTGTCCTCAATAATGCCCCTCGGGCGGATTACAATGTTGAGTTTACGACAGGCGGAACGTATTATATATGGGTTCTTGCCAACGAAAATCCAGGGAATTCCTTGTATTTGGTTGCCGATTTCCAGTTGACCGCGGCCGCAGTACAGGGTAACGGCAACTGGGTCTGGTGGAACGATGACCGATTTTTGACTCCTGCCGCCCAGGTCACACTTACGACCGGTGTGCATACCATCAGTATTTATCAGCGTGAAGCAAATTGCGGCGTTGACAAGATTATCCTCACGCTCAACGCTGGTTTTGTGCCCACGGGCTTTGGGCCTGAAGAAACCGGAAGCAGCACAGCCCACACGCCGGTTCCGGCCAATGGGAACGTCCAGGTCAATTCCACGGCAGTAACGAGCGTGTCCTGGTATTCGCCGCTGCAGGATGAAACCGGCGCGGTTGTCGGTGCCCCGGACATTGTCAGCGTGAACGGTTACACTGTCTGGTTTGGAACCGCCGTACCGAATGAACTGACGGATACCCCCACGTTTACTACATCGCAGAGCTTGCCGGTGTCGCTCGGTTATGAAACAACGTATTACTGGCGTGTGGATACCCATGTGACGCGGACGGGGAATATTACCGATGTCATCGAAGGGCAAGTCTGGCAGTTCACAACGCTGCCGGTTCCCCCCCCCAATCTTTCGGTTTACCCGCCTGTGCCGGGTCTGGCGCCTTCAGAATTCTACAGTTTTCGGGTTCGAGAGGTCAACTCAAGCCAATGGCTATCGCCTTTTGCATGCATTACCCGATGTGTTGATAAAGCGACTGCTGAGGCCACACATTATTTTGAGCACCTTGCTGACTGGTCCAACACCTATTGTAACTTTGAGATGGCCAACAATGTGCCGGTGGAGGTTGAAATCACCCGGCTGAACCCCTCGACGGGAACGCCGGTGGCTATTCAGAAGGCGGTTGCGCATCCCCGCCGCAAGGTCCGCTCCTGGCGTGTTGAAAACGGCAAGGCCTATGTGATTATTGATAAGCCGGTATTGTTTGCGGTTGATATCGACGGTCAAATGGATGAACAGAACACGGGCAAAGGGTACAGTGGTCCGCCGATTCACACGGTGACTGTTTTTGCCAATCCGTTCATCACGGATAAACCCAATCCCGCGGGTTCCGGCGTCTATGCGGTCAATCCGGGCGAGATACCGCCGGACACGGGTACCTGGTCCACCCTTTACTTCAAGCCGGGTGTCCATGATATCGGAAAATCTTTCCGGGTGCATAAGAGTAAGAGCTACTACATCCCCGGCGAGGCGATTGTTTATGGTACCTTCAACAACGACAAAGACTCGTCAGACGGTAGTAATATCCGCATCTTTGGCCACGGCACCCTTTCCGGCGCGCGTATTCCGCATCCTGACGATGACCCGGAGATATTGGACTCGTATCATTATAAGCCAATTGATATCTCCGGCGCTTCCAACACCAGGGTTGAGGGAATTACCATTGCCGATTCAGCAAATCATTCTCTTATGCTGATCCAGGGCTATTCACCCTCAACGCCTACGGACATCCGCTGGGTCAAGATCTTTACCTGGCGCGGCAACGGCGACGGCATTAATCCTTTCGGGAACGGTGTGATTGAGGATTGCTTCCTTCGCACCCAGGATGATTCCTGCTATGTCAATGGTCGCGGTATCAGGCGAACCGTTTACTGGAATGATTACAATGGCTCCGCGTTTGTGCTTTCACCGGTTGGGAACATATCGAATCCTAATCTGGTTGTTGAGGACTGTGATGTCATTTATATGCGTGCCGGCTGGGACAAGTGGGCTGGCGGCAGAGTTTTCAATATGCGTGCAGAGGGCAGCGGTGCCGGCGGATCAAACGTAACCTTCCGCAACATCAATGTTGAGGATCCGCGTCCTACGCTTCAGCAGTATCTGATGATGACCGAGGGGCTCCCGCCGTATAGAGATCCTAATGAAAAAAATGGGCCTGGCGACATATTCGGGATCCGGTTCCAGAATATCACAATTGCCGCTCCCAGTGTTCTGGGCTTGCGGGATACCTTCTGGGGATATTCGGAGGCACAGTATCGGAATCTGGTTTTTAACAATCTGACCGTTGCCGGGCAGCATTATGACAGCATTAACGATTTTGTGTATAATCAATACGTGCATGACTTTGTGTTTGAGAACACCGCTCCGGAAACCATGACGTATCTGAATACGTCGGGTTATGGCAAGTGGTATGTCTATGGCGATTGGAACGGCGGCGTTGAGCCGGCCAATAACGACATCGTCAACCATACGGCGGTGGCGGCGGTGCTGACGGTCGATGCCCCGGCGTATGCAGGCACTCTGAACATCGCTCATGCGGACACAGCGACAGTTTCGATTAAGTTGGGCGGCAAGTTAAACGTCACCAATACCGTCTCGTTAGGCGCCACGGGCAGCGGCAAGTTGGACTTATTGGACGGCGCCTTGAAGCTTCAAAGCAGCCTCAGCAGCGCCCTGTCTGTCACCAATGGAAACATCCATATTGAAAAGGGTACCCTTCAGTGGGCCGGTAATAATGTCAGCGCTATTCAGTCTCTCTATACTGCCGGGCATATCACCTTCGCCAACGGGCGAGCCGGCATGCTTGCCAATCCGGCGACTCTCATTGGTCAGAATGGATTAAGCAAACTTTACGCGAACTACAACAATGCCGCGCCTGGCTATACAACTGTTTGGGCAACCGATTCGACTGACTTAAGCGGCGACGGCAAGGTGAACTTGAAAGATTTTTCAATCTTATCCGCTGGTTGGCAGAGCAGCTATGATATGTCGGATTTAGTGAAAATCGCTGAAGACTGGCTGACTAACTAAAAAGGGATAGAATCTTTTTGTCTGTTAATTTAAACAGGAAAGTACATGAAATGAAAAAGATGTTTCGGATCATGTTTTTGTCATTCGTAATCGTTTTTGCAGGGAGTGCCTCTGCACGTGTCATCAATTTTGATTTCCAGGCCTGGCCAGGCGCCACTCCTGCATCCATTACGTATTCCGGCCAGGGTGCTCTTCCAGATCCCGGGAATGATTTCTGGAATTCAGGGGGAAGCGGATGGGCTACGTATTCAACGACTAACCTGAAAGCATCCGATGGGTCGTCGACCACTGTTGACTTTGCAACGACCATTTGTAAAAATCTCAATTGGTTTGATGGCGTCAACGCTTTGATGGGTGACTATAAGTATATTGATGCTGGATACAACCCGGCAACGCTTACCTTTTCCCAACTGGCCGCCAATACGCCTTACAGGCTTTACTTATACGCCGCCGGCGATGCTGCAAACAAGGGATCTAAATTTACCTGCAATGGCGTCACGAAAGAAACAACCGGGGTTGTTTCGAGTCAATTTATCGAGGATGGCAACTATGTTATTCTCGACACCCTGTCTGATGCGGCTGGTACGATCATCGTTACCTGGCAGCTGAGGGCGGGAGCGACGCAAGCTGCATTCAATGGTTTCCAGATTACTACGGCACTACCGGTACTACCCTCAAGGGTTGTTAGCATTACCGGCGCCGAGAATCCGACGATTCATTGTCCCGGGGATGTGATTGCCGTAACCGTTCGTTTTTCCGACACCGTAACGCTCAGCCAGGCCGGAGGCGCCAAACTGCAGCTGAACATTGCAGGTACACTGGTGGATGCGGTTCATACCGGTCCACTAACGGGTACGTCTTTGACCTTCAAGGCGATTGCTCCGGCGATTACCACGATGGCCGCCAAGGTGGCGGCCAACAGCCTGCAGTTGCTCAACGGGGCCACGCTGAAGGACAGTAACCTGGTGAATGTCGCTTTGGCCCATAACGATGTCCTCTTGCCTAATGATCAGATCTCTGTCGAAAGACTTTCGGTTTACCCGCCGGTGCCGGGGCTTGTTCCGTCTGTGCATTACAGTTTCCGCGTGCACGAAGTCGGTTCACAACAGTGGATGACACCGTTTGCCTGGCTCACCGAATGTCAGCCGGGCATGAGTGGTTATAATTATTATGGTGCGATCATCGGCTGGAGCAATACCTACTGTAACTTTGAAATGGCCAACAATGTACCGGTCGAGGTGGAAATCACGCGGTTGGATCCTTTGACGGGAACGCCGGTGGCTATCAAGAAAGCGACTCCGCATCCCCGCCGCAAAGTCAAATCCTGGCGTCTTGAAAACGGCAAGGCGTATCTGATTTTTGATAAGCCGGTCTTGTTTGCGGTGGATATTGACGGGCAGATGGATGAGCAATTAGCCCCCAGCCCGAGCAATAAATGGGGTGATTGGCCTTACTTAGGCAACAACGCAATTCATACGGTGACGGTTTTCGCCAATCCGTTCATCCTCGATAAGCCTGATTTGACTGACCCGGATGTCTATGCCGTGGAGCCGGGCCAAATTCCCCCGGATGATGGAACCTGGACGACGCTTTACTTCAAGCCTGGTGTTCACCAGATATTTGCGGGTGCCTATGATATGGGTGATGATTTTCGCGTTCGCAGCAACAAGAGCTACTATATCCCCGGCGATGCGATCGTGCACGGCAATATGAACAATGCCCAGAATTCATCGGATTCAAAAAACATCCGTATCTTCGGGCACGGTACGCTATCGGGGGCAAGAATCCCCCATGCCGGGGGAACGTGGGGGATACCGGACGAAGATCGGTGGCCAACCTCGCCGGTTTGGATCGGTTACAATGCCACGAATTGCAGGGTTGAAGGGATCACGTTTGCCGATCCGGCCTATCACACGTGCGCACTGGCAGGAAATAACACCTTAGATCCGGCCAAGTTCAATTATGCCCGATGGGCCAAGACATTCACCTGGCGAGCGAATGGGGACGGGATCCAGTCCAACGGGGGGACCTATGTCGAGGATTGTTTTATGCGTACCCAGGATGACGGCTCTTATGTCACTGGAATGGGTACCCGTCGGATTGTTTACTGGATTGATTGTAACGGCTCCCCTCTTCGGTGCAGTTTCCTGACATCGGGAAATGGTGCATCGATCCCGGGCGGAAAACTGTACTTCGAAGATCTCGATATTATTTACGGTCGTTCCATTTTTGGAGATAATGCGCACCGCGCGGTCATTTCCCTTGCTGAGCTCTGGAATCATAAGTATGACGGCTCGCATGTCGTCTTGCGTAATATCAATTTTGAAGATCCCTTACCCAAACGCAGATTGATTGGGTGGGATACACGTTCTATAACCGGAAATATAGCCGGGGTTCGGTTCGAAAATATCCGTGCCGTCGCACCCGAGGCGCTGGGGGCGCAGGATACCATCCTGGGAGACCCGAATTCTCATATCCGCAATCTGACTTTTGACAATGTGATCCTCGCCGGGCAGCATTACGACAGCCTTGACGATTTTGTGTATAATCAATACGTGTATGACTTTGTGTTTGAGAACACCGCCCCGGAGACGATGACGTATCTGAATACGTCGGGTTACGGCAAGTGGTATGTCTATGGCGATTGGAACAGCGGCGTTGAGCCGGCCAATAACGACATCGCCAACCACACGGCGGTGGCCGATGTGCTTACGGTCGATGCCCCGGCCTATGCAGGCACTCTGAACATCGCTCATGCGAATACAGCAACCGTTTCGATTCAGTTGGGCGGCAAGTTAAACATCACCAATGCCGTCTCGTTAGGCGCCGCGGGCAGCGGCAGGTTGAACTTATTGGACGGAGCCTTGAAGCTTCAAAACAGCCTTAGCAGCGCCCTGTCTGTTGCAAATGGAAGCATCCACATTGAAAATGGAACCCTTTTGTGGGCCGGTAACCATATCAGCGATATTCAGGCGCTTTACGCGGCTGGGAGGCTTACCCTGGCCAAGGGGCAGAACGCCATGTTGTCGGCATCGGCGACGCTCATTGGCGAATACGGACGGAGCAAGCTCTACGCGGATTATAACAACGCCACCCCCGGTTATACGACGGTATGGGTCGCCCGTCTAACAGAACAAATAGTAACTCTGCATGTTGAGGCAGAAAATTACTCTGCGATGAGCGGGATTGGAACAGAATCCACCTCGGATACCGGCGGCGGTCAGAATATTGGCTGGATCGAAAATGGCGACTGGGCGCAATATTCAATTAATATTCCGGTTGCGGGTACTTATCAGGTTGATTTTCGAGTTGCCTCGGGCAGTTCCGGCGGGACGATTAATATGGTTGTCGGCGGTTCTACGATCGGCAGTGCTGCCGTCGCAGGCACCGGCGACTGGCAGACCTGGACAACGGTCCGTACGACGGCGACCTTTAGTACTGCCGGTACTCAAACACTGCGGTTGAATTTTGTCGGCGGAAGCGGTTATCTGTATAATATCAACTGGTTTAAGTGCACGATATCGATTCCATTGTTACTAAGTGACTTAGATGGCGACAGCAAGGTGAATCTGGTCGATTTCGAGTTGTTATCGTCAGACTGGCAAAACGGCTATGAAATGACGGATTTGTTGAACATGGCTGAAGACTGGTTGATTAACTAAAAAGGGTGTGTTCAGCCGTATGAGGAATTTCAACGCTCAGCAAGTCCGCCTGAAAATACGTTTAACGCGGGCATTAAAATTGGTATAACCTCAAAAAAGTTGTTAATCTAATTAACGCAAGGGATTAGAATAAATGAGAAAAATAATTATTTTGCTTGTTGTGATGATTTCACAGGGCGTTTTTGGCCTGAATCCAATTATTACTCATCTACGCACTGCAGATCCCTCTGCTCATGTCTGGGCTGATGGAAAGATATGGATATATGCCTCTCACGATCAGGATAATGCAACCGATTATTCGTCTATGGACGGATATCATGTTTTTTCCTCATCCGATATGTACAACTGGACGGATCATGGCGAAGTGCTTCACTCCCGGGATGTGAGTTGGGGAATTGCAGGAGGGGGTTGGATGTGGGCTCCTGATTGCAATTATAAGAATGGAACCTATTATTTTTATTTTCCCCATAAGGATGCCGGCGGCACTTTCCGTATCGGTGTGGCCACCAGCAGCAAACCCGAAGGTCCCTTTACGGACATCGGCAATTATATTCAGGGTACCAGCGGCACCGATCCGGCCTGTTTTATCGATGATGATGGTCAGGCCTATCTTTATTATGGCAGTGCAAAAGTTGCCAAACTTAAGCCGAATATGATTGAACTGGCAGAACCGGCTCGCACAGTTAATTATGGTGCAAGCAATTTCGGAGAAGGCTCCTGGATGCATAAATATAACGGCAAATATTATTATTCCTACACCGATTTCACGGACCCGGTCCACCAGGCATATTACAGTATCGGTACCAGTCCTTATGGGCCGTTTACATATAAGGGGCCGATTACGACCAAGAACCCTCCCTGTGCCCAGGATCATCATTCCATCGTGGAATATAAAGGGCAATGGTATTATTTTTACCATGTGGGCAATTATAATGGATGCAGCGGCAACCGGCGGAATGTGTGTGTCGAATACCTTTATTACAATCCTGACGGCACGATTCAGCCTCTTACTTATCCCGGTGCCGGTGTTATGCCCGTGGGCACTGCACTTCCTGAAATTCCTATGGAAGCGGAAGATTACACGGCCATGAGCGGGGTTGGGACCGAATCTGCGTCTGATACGGGAGGGGGGCAAGCCCTTACAGATATTCAAAGCGGCGACTGGGTGGAGTATCCGATCTACGTGCCGACGGCGGGTAATTACGCGTTTGATTTTCGGGTTGCCTCGGGCAGTTCCGGCGGGACGATCAAAATTGTGATGTTCAGCTCGACGGTCGGCAGTGCCACTGTTACGAATACGGGCGGCTGGCAGACCTGGATAACGGTCCGTGCGAACGCTGTATTCCAGGTGGCTGGAATCCAAACGCTGCGGCTGAAATTTTCAGGTACTACCGGCAATCTGCTTAATCTCAATTGGTTTGAATATACGTATGATCCGATCAAGGTTGAAGCGGAAAATTATACCAAGATGAGCGGGATTGGGAAGGAAACCACCTCGGATACCGGCGGCGGCCAGAACATTGGCTGGATTGAAAATGGGGACTGGGCGGAGTATGCAATCAGCCTTCCGTTTGCGGGGTCTTACACGATCAATTTTCGGGTTGCTACTTCCACTGCCGGCGGAACGATTGAAATGGTTGTTGGCGGCTCTACAGTCGGCATCGCCGCAGTTACTAATACCGGTGGATTTCAGTCGTGGAAGACGATCACTGCGACAGCGACCTTTGATACCGCCGGCCCTCAAACGCTGCGGCTGAAGTTTGTCGGCGGGGCCGGTTATTTATATAATATCAATTGGTTTGATTACTTTCGCATACCTGCAACCGGGGACTTAAACAGCAATGGCAAGGTGAATATGGGTGATTTTGCGATATTGTCGAATACTTGGAAGAATGGCCATGATATGACGGATTTGTTGAAAATGGCCGAAGACTGGCTAATCAATTAACACTTGTTACAGATAAGGGTAAGATTCATTTTGATATTGATGGTGTTATGTATAAGTCTAATTTTTAATAGGAGTTAATGATGAAAAAGACACTGTGGATTATGGTTCTGGTGTTAGGAATGACTTTCGAAGCGGCTGCCGCCGAACAACTTTCGGTTTACCCGCCTGTGCCGGGTCTGGCGCCTTCAGAATTCTATAGTTTCCGCGTGCGTCAGGTCGGATCCGACCAGTGGTTTACGCCGTTTGCCTGGTTTACCGAATGTCAGCCGGGCATGAGTGGTTATTATTATTATGGTGCGATCATCGGCTGGAGCAACACGTACTGCAACTTTGAGATGGCCAACAATGTACCGGTCGAGGTGGAAATCACCCGCTTGGACCCTTCGACGGGAACGCCGGTGGATATCCAGAAGGCGACTCCGCATCCCCGCCGCAATGTCCGATCCTGGCGTCTTGAAAACGGCAAGGCGTATGTGATTTTTGACAAACCGGTCCTGTTTGCAGTTGATATCGACGGGCAGATGGATGAACAAATAACGCCCAGCCCGACCAATAAATGGGGTGATTGGCCTTACTTCGGCAAAAACGCCAAAGCAGACATGAATCCCAAAGAAGACCAACCCACCACTGCAGCCGCATCATAATGACCGCTGCAGGTGCAAACCCACATGTTGGCCCATTGATATGACCGAAAAGCCGCAAAATCTTGCGGCTCTTTTTTTTAATCCGGAATCCACCCTGCAAGGGTGTGCGGCTTTGCTGCACACGCGTATAATCTCATTGCTCTTCCTTGGGGGCGGTATAATTTAAACACGCTCTAAAGACAAAAAGAGCGTCATGCCCTTGTGCATGACATGCACAATTTCTGCTACAATTCTTTACATTCCGCTACATCGGTTTAATTATGCTGCAGGTCTGTCTGGCATTAATTATTTTTATAGAAAAAATTATCCGTTATCCTTAGATTTGATAGTTTCAGTTATGGTTTTCTTGAACCCAAAGCCATCACTTTCGTCAGTGTCCGCAGGTACATCACGCCGTCGGCTACCGCAGGCGTGGCCTGGGACTTTTCCCCCAGCGGCACCACCGCCAACTTCTGATACGTCGCAGCCTCTTTCAGCACAATTACCTCGCCGTCGGTATTGATGCAGTAAATCACGTCGTTAGCACAGATCGGCGACCCGTAATATCTGCCCCCTGGCTTTTCTGACCAGATAACAACCCCCGTCTCGGCATTCCGACAGACCACGTTCCCCCCGTCATGGAAGGTATACAAACGCTTGCCGGCCAACAGCGGCGTCGGCACAAACGGCACGGTCTGGTCCGTAATCGTGTACAGTTCCTCAGCAGGACGGCCTTCTTCGCCGGGTTTTACTGCCGTCAGTATCTTGCCGCTGCCGCCTTCCCCACAGGTCGCCACTACAATGGAATCTCCCACCGCAGGCGAACTAATCGTCCGGGCCGTAAAATTACCCGCATTCCACAGCACCTTGCCTGTTCTGGGGTCCACACCGGAGATCCCGTATGCATCTCCCGAAAAGATCAGCTGCTTGCTGCCGGCCGTATCGGTATACACACAAGGTGTCGAATAGGATAATTTTTCGTTGTTACGCGGAGTATCCCAGCGGATCTGCCCCGTCTTGCAGTCCAGCGCCAGCCAGCGGCTGTTAAGTCCACGATTATTTTCCTCCTGTTCATGCGTAAAAATAACTAAATCCTCATACAGCATCGGCGAGACAGACGGACCATGCTTGCAGACTGTTTCACCAAAGGTTTGCTTCCATAGTTCATTGCCGGCATGGTCCAGTGCCATAACGATCTTCTCATTCACGGTTGGCCAGATGACATAAACGGCATCTTTATCCACAGCCGGCGTGGTTGAAGCATAGCTGTTCAATGCGTTCATCTGGGCTTTTTCCAGCGGGTACGTTTTCTGCCAGAGGATCTTGCCGGTGGAGGTGTTCAGGGCCAGAATCGTTCCGGAAGGGATCTTTGTGTCGCAACAGGTAATAAACAGCTTATCGCCCCAGATCACCGGTGAGGAATGGCCCGACCCAGGCAGAGTGGTCGTCCATCGATAGTCCTCCGGGCTCCAGGATGTGGGCAGAGTCGTTGCCGGACTGTGTCCCTGGCCATTAGGACCGCGAAAACGGGTCCATTCCTCGGCCGACAGAAAGCCGCACAGCATAACTGTAAAGATTAAAACTAAAGTAAGTTTCTTCATACCTGCTTTCCGCAACAGAGGTGTATTTGAACTGATATGTCCATTTGAACGATTAGAAAATATGACTTACTCCTCAAAACATCGATAATCTACCACAAATCCTATTGCACGAGTACATCTTCAAAAGCTTTGAGACACATTAGCGTTCTTCATTAGAGAAAGCCCTAATTGTCAAATTGTGTGGCAGTCTCTATTTAATCTGTCATATATCAGGGCAGCGGCCTGGCCATGATAATATCGCTAACATACAAAAATTCAAGCAAAATATGATGCCGCCGTCAAAAGTATTTCGTACAAAGAGGCCCCGTGTTTGCCCATGATTAAAACCATAGAGCCGCAATGGCTTATCCCCCTAAAACTGGTCCATTGACAATGTTAGGATTTCCCTGTAACTGAGTCCAGAATTACAGGAGAAATCAAATGAAAAAGAAGCGGTTTACGGAAGAGCAGATTGTGCGGATGCTGCGGCAAGCCCAAGCGGCAGAACAGACAGTAGCTCATGTCTGCAAGGAGTACGGTGTTTCGGAGCAGACATGGTATCGCTGGAAGAGCAAGTTCGGCGTTGACTTTAAGAAGTTCAGCAACTTGTTTTTCAAGTTCCGCAATGCGTTGAATGTAAAATTGTTCTTTTGGGGAAGTCAATTTTCGTCCTTAAGTCATTTACAATGGTTATTATCGGGCGAACGCGGGCCTCCGCTTGATAAAAAAACAGATTTCTCAGATTGAATTGCAGCCTTGAATGTGTTCTAATGTGAATTGAAAATTTAAGAGAGGGGTATTTGGTGTTGGGTGTGTTGCCCAAAACTGTCAAAATACCCGTGAACGGTTACCAAATCTTTTACTTTTAGAGTAACATAGAAAATCACAATGGGGCATTTTTTGAGAAAAGTTTATATTGTAGTTCCTAATGCTTGTATAACGCAAAACATTCTCAGTTTATAAAAGGAATTGATATGTCAAACTTAGCGAGCAAATCCAATATGGATCGTCGGGATTTTATCGGAACAAGTCTTATCGCCGGATTAAGCGCTGTGGCCGGGTCGGCTCACGGGTCGGCACCAGACCAAACAAAGCCGGCGACGGGAGGCAATCCATTTCCTTATAATGAGCGAACCTATAAAGCGATGCCGATGCGCAATCTCGGCAGGACGGGCTTCCGGGTCGGCATTGTCAGTCTCGGCTGTCAGGCGGCGATAGAAATCAAGGGCAACGAGAAATTGTCGGTCGATATTATGAATCGGGCGATTGATCTGGGGGTCAATTATTTTGATACATCTCATGTCTATGGCGGCGGGGTAAGCGAGACGCATGTCGGGCTGGTGATGAAAGACCGGCGTAAAGAAGTCTTTCTCGCTTCCAAGACCGCAATGCGAGATCGCGACGGCGCCTTGCGGGAGCTTGACATTAGCCTCAAGCGTCTGCAGACGGATCATCTGGATTTATGGCAAGTACACAATGTCCAGAAGCAGCAGGAAGTGGATCAGATTTTTTCCGACAACGGCGCGATCAAGGCCTTTGAAGAGGCCAGGGCGGATGGACGGGTGCGGTTTCTGGGTATTACCGGCCATTACGAGCCGACGGTTCTTGCCGAGGCGATCAAACGCTATTCTTTTGATTGTATTCTTTTGGCGGTCAATGCCGCGGATAAGCATTATCTCAGTTTTATCGAACATCTTCTGCCCGTCGCTCTGGAAAAACAAATGGGCACTATCGGGATGAAAGTCGCCACGCGGGGCAGAATGCTTTCGACATGGACGCCGCCGGCTCTCGAAGAACAACCCGAAAGGATGCGTACCGCCAAACCCGGCACGATAACGATGAAAGAATCGCTGTATTATAATACGTCGCTTCCGATCAGCACCAATATTGTAGGCGTTGACGATGTTAAGCAAATGGAAGAATTGGTCGCCTGGGCGTCCGAGTTTAGTCCCCTCAATGAAAGCCAGATGACGCAGCTTGAACAGCGCACGCTGCCGATTGTCCGCCAGGCGCTGTATTTCCGCCGGTGGGATCTGGGAGCGTAAATGGACGATCCCCGCCTGCGCGAGGACAAGTATTCGATTGACAATTTAACAAAAGGAAAAGGGCGAAATCGCCCAGTTTGCTTTCTTATTGAGCCTCTTGCAAAACCTCATGAAACGGTGTTGAGGCAGTGAGTGCGGGCAGGAAGAATCCCACGTTGAGCAGTGTTTGGGTGAAGATTTACATAGGATTTTGATCGACAGCCCGCGGGTGGTGGGAAAATCCCAGACGGCCTTGGCGATGAACGCTTTGCACAAGGCCAGACGGCTGGCAGGCGGACAGCCGTTGCCCACCCAACGGTAGGACGCCATATAGGCCCGCGGCGAGCAAAACTCGCAGACGACAACGAATTCACGGTGCTTCTCGTCAAGTTCGCCCAGCTCGTCTTCCAGCATCGGGAAGAGCCAGGTTTGGATGCTGTTCCACAGACTGCCAAGATTTGCCATTGCTGTCATACCTTTTATCTCCTCATCGTGAACTATTATATTGTTGCAGGTATGATACATTATTCATATGAGCATAACAATATATAAATAAAGAACTTATAGGTTTTTCAAAAAAAATAAAACCGAATTTTGAACTTGACAAGTGCTGTAATTTTCGCCATTGTGGAAATAGAATTATGTCGCTTTCCGAAAGGTCAGCGACCGAGCCGTTCGGCCGCGTTTCGGAGGTTTTGCAAGTGGCTCTATTATAAAATGCATGATGTTTGTGATAGTTTATGCTTGTTGGAAAGCATGGATTTGTCCGGTAAAAAGAGAGGTATGTCATTATGAAAACAGTAGTTGCAATTCACACAGCAGCTCCCATGGTCGAGCCAATCAAAGCCCTTTTTAAGGGAAATATGCCGGAGGTCAGGCTGATTAATATTGTCGATGACAGTCTCATTCAGGATGTTATCAAGGCCGGACAGGTAACTGCGGCGGTCAAAAAGCGACTTGTCGGGTATTATTTTGCGGCGGTGGACGCGGGGGCGGATATCATCTTAAACACCTGCTCATCGGTAGGGGAAGTTGCAGAAGCAGCCAAAGACCTTATGGGAATTCCGATTGTACGGGTCGATGAGGCGATGGTAACAAGAGCGGTGGAGATATCCGATTCGATAGGAGTGCTTGCGACCCTGCCGACGACGCTTGGCCCTACGGTGCGATTTGTGAATACCAAGGCGATTGCGAAAGGAAAAAAGGTCAAAGTGTGCGAGGGCCTGGCAAAGGGGGCTTTTGAGGCATTGCTTTCGGGTGATTCAAAACGCCACGATGAATTGATTCTTCAAACAGCCATGCAAGTTGCCCGCGAGGCCGATGTTTTGGTTCTTGCGCAAGGCTCAATGGCTCGCATGGAAAAAGATCTGGCCGCGGCCAGCGGCAAAACCGTGCTTTCCAGCCCGCTGTCGGGGGTGTTGGCGGTCAAAGATATGATAGTACGCATGCGGTAACAGCATTATGGATAAAGGTCAAAAAACAAAAGGGATTACTATGCAGCTTGGAATCAGTTCGTGGGCTTTCCCCTGGGCGATAGGGTGGGCGGATCCAAAGCCGGCGGTGCCGATGACGGTCATTGGATTGCTCGAAAAAGCGAAAGAATTGGGTGTCTCGCTTGTGCAGATTGCGGACAACTTTCCGCTCGACGCCCTGTCCAAAAGCGAGCTATTGGAATTAAAGCAGACGTCAAAGCAGTGGGGAATTTGTCTGGAAGTCGGAACACGGGGGATTGAGCCTTCGCATCTGCGAAAATTTTTAAAGATTGCTCTTGAACTTGATGCCGATCTGGTACGGACGCTGCCGGGTATGCCGGGCAAGTTCTGTCCTGAAAAATCCGTAATGGTGTCGTCGATTCGCGAGGTATTGAAAGATTTCGCGGACACAAACGTCAAGCTGGCGATTGAAAATCACGAACCGATGCGTACCGATGAATTTGCCATGACGGTCAAAGAAATCGATCATCCGCTGGTGGGTATTACGCTGGACCTTGCCAATATCATCGGCGCCCTCGAAAGTCCGCGCGAAGCGGTAGCCAATCTGGCGCCCCATGTTCTGAATCTGCATATCAAGGAATTCAAAATCGTTCGCGGCAGCGGCCTGATGGGATTATCGGTTGTGGGCTGTCCGGTCGGGACAGGGCTGTTGAATCCTGATTGGCTGATTGGACAGATTGTCAAAGCCGGCCGAAAGCCCACGGCTGTTATTGAAGCGTGGCCGCCTTTTACGGAAACGATTGAAAAAACCGTCGCCCTGGAAAACGAATGGGCCGGACAGAGCATCGCGTATTTAAAATCACTGAAATGGTTTAGTAAGCCGTGCGAGTTGGTCGGGGAAAATACAAATTGAACGGAGAAAGATAAATATAAAAACAAAATTGTTAAGACGCGGCTCAAAGAGATATTTTATGAAAAACTCAAAAGGCTTTACGCTGATTGAACTGCTGGTCGTGATTGCTATTATAGCGTTGCTTTTGGCGATTGTTTTGCCCGCGCTGAGAGCGGCCAAAAACAGAGGCAAAGATGTAATATGCCTCAACAATCTCAAGCAGATTGGAACAGCAGTGTTTGTTTATGCCCAGGCCTATAATGACTTCGTACCACGCGGGGCTGGAAACGCCAATGATGAACACTGGCAGGAATTATTCATGCCCTATATCGGGGGCGTTGAGGTGAACAATACCAAATTCTGGGACGTAGAAATCTATAATTGTCCCGCCTATCCCGTGCAGGAGCAAATCGTCGATTATACGCTGAACGCCTTTAAGAGCCGCAACGACCCTTATACCCCGACCAGCGGAGGCGCGGCAAGCGAAGTTGTCGGTTTTTCAAAATTATCTCAGGCCAAATCTCCGGGCAGTTATGTTTATATGGCCGACTATGATGACACTACAATCAATAAACTGGATTTCAAAGATGGGATTACGGATAAAAAAGTATTTATTATCAAAGCCACCGACACATTGGTGACACAAAGAGACGTGATGCGATGGATTGATGTCTGGACCAGTACGCATTTGTCGTATTATCCCTATAATCCCACCTATAACACCAATTTAAATTGCTGGCGTGTAAGCCGTACCCGCCATCGTCAGACGGGCAATAATAATCTGTATCTCGACGGCCACAGCGGCTGGCTGTATTACAAAGAAAACACCCCCGAAAAGTGGAATGTCCCGGGATGGTAGCGGCCTGGCAGTCTGAGGCGATGTTTTGCGGATGTCATTAAACACGAAAAAAATGATAACAGAAAAATGCTTATGAAAAAACGGTACCTGATACTCTCGCTGCTGGTTGCGCTGGGAATGATTACATTTCTGGATCGAATCTGCATGTCGGTCGCCGGTTCGCGAATCATAGACGACTTGAATTTTTCCACGGAACAATGGGGCTGGATTCAGGGGGCGTTTATTCTGTCCTATGGACTGTTTCAAATTCCCCTCGGGATTTTGGCCGACCGCTGGGGGCCGCGGGCGGTACTGGTCGGCATTGTTTTGTGGTGGTCTCTGTTTACGGGGCTGACCGGTCTGGTATCCGGCTTTATGGTGATGCTGGGCGTCCGTTTTATGTTTGGCATAGGCGAAGCCGGCGCTTATCCGGGGATGTCCTGTACTGTCGCAAGGTGGTTTCCCACCGGACAGCGGGCGATGTCACAGGGATTTATCTGGGCGGCCAGCCGGCTTGGCGGCGCACTGGCCCCGCTGATGGTTGTGCCGGTTCAAAAAGTTTACGGCTGGCGGGCTTCATTTTTTCTGCTGGGATTGATCGGCCTGGCCTGGGGGATGATCTGGTATCTCTTCGCTCGTAATAGTCCCGCCGAGCAGCCGGGTATTCAAGATAGCGAACTCGATGAAATCAGCGCAGGCAAAAAGCCTGTTCAAAAAACCGCCGCACCGTGGGGACAGATTGTACGAGCAAAACAATTCTGGCTGATTTTATCGATGTACTGGTTTTATGTGTGGGGGTCGTGGTTTTATTTTTCGTGGCTGCATACTTTTTTGGTCAAGGGCCGCGGCTTTTCCGAAGAACAAATGGGACTTTATTCGGCGCTGCCGTTTGTTCTCGGTACATTTTCCAACGTCATGGGAGGATACCTCAGCGATTGGGCGGCAAAAAAAATCGGGCTTCGCCTCGGGAGGCGGATTATCGGAACAGTATGCTTAGCCCTGTCTGCGACTCTTCTGGCCGGCGCCGGATTAAGCGGCGATAAAGTCAGTGTGATTCTCCTCCTGTCATTGAGTTTCGGCGTAATGGATTTGATGCTTCCGTCGGCGTGGGCGGTCTGCCTTGACGTGGGCCACAAATACGCCGGCGCGATCAGCGGGGCAATGAATACCGCAGGCAACCTTGGCGGATTTTTATGCACGGTTTTATTTGGATATATTGTCAAAATGTCAAACAACAATTATAATGTGCCGTTGTTCGTGATTGCCGCAATGCTGATGATCTCTTCGCTGTTGTTTTCGAGAATTGATTCATCGCATCCTCTGGCCGCTGAGGATGTGAAGACCGAATAAATTCGTTGTTTTTTATGTAACATTTGTCGTCGTCTTGGCGTTGTTATTATAAAACAATAAATTTTGAAAGAATAAGATATATGAAACCTCTGAGATTTAGGATTATTATCTTTCTGTTCGCTGTATTACTATGTTTGGCCAAAAATCCCCTGTTTTTCGGCGCCGACCCGACAGGCTTTATGACGCTCGACGCGACACGTCACGTCGAAAACGGCAAACCCTGGCTGGTTTATTGCCACGAAGACAAGGGTGCCATCGAGGCCATCCTGCCCAAAGATGATTTATCCGAAACCATCGGCAAACCGGTAATCCTGCTCAGCGCGGCGGAATTTGACGGCAAACTGCCGCTGGTTTTACATCGGTATTTTCAGATGCCGGCGACCCGCGTTCAGATTTGAGAGCTGCAAGACGCCAATGTCAAACTTAAGGTAAAAACCAGCTTCATGGAAGCGAGTGAAAATTTTAAATTGTCGATTGTAAAATTTAAAACAGGCAAATGACAGGCTTAAGCCCAGTCATGCCGCAGGAGACTAAAATGAACAAAAAGAAACTATTTAATGTTACAGTGTTTTTGTGTATTTTTGTTTTGTTGGGTTTGTGCCGAAATGCATTCGCCACAGTGGATAATTCAGCCAGAAGCCGGTTGATTATCCTGGCGGATATGGGCAACGAACCGGATGAAGAACAGCAGATGGTGCACATGCTGATGTGCTGCAATGAATTTGATCTGGAGGGGCATATCTCCGTAACCGGCAAATATCTCAAGAAAGGCCCGCGTCCGGATTTGTTCGCCAAGCTGGTCGATGGCTATGCCAAAGTGGTGGACAATCTCAAACTCCATGCCGACGGCTGGCCCAGTGTTGAGTATCTGCGTAAAATCACCGTCGCCGGCCAGCCCAATTACGGCATCGACGACGTCGGCGAGGGTAAGTCCAGTCCCGGTTCAAAGTTGATCGTTGACGCACTGATGAAAGACGATCCGCGTCCGATATGGGTCGTCGTTAACGCAGGCTCCAATACGCTGGCGCAGGCGCTCTGCGATATACGGGCGGAACATCCCGACAAGCTCGAGGCATCGGTCGCCAAATTGCGGGTGTTTGAAAATGGCTCGCAGGACAACGCCGGGGCATGGATTTGCAGCCAGTTTCCGCTGATTCACTGGATACGCAGCAACTATCAGACTTACGCCTACGGCGGCCCCGGCGGCAGAGACGGCGATGTGGTTATTAACCTTGGGCCGAATTACTGGCAGCCGTATCCGACTACAGCGGCCGGCCAGCACGAATGGCTCAAGGAAAACGTCCAGAAAGACCACGGGGCGCTGGGGGAAGTATATCCTGATCGCAGATTCAACAATGGCAAAATCGCTTTTATGGAAGGCGGCGGCACCGTTCCGTGGCTGGGTTTGGTCAACAAGGGATTGTTCGACGTGGATCATCCATCATGGGGCGGCTGGAGCGGACGATTCACCGCCAAAAAAGTGCCGGACTTCTGGTCGCGTCATTCGGATATAAAACCGGATGAGATGAAAGTTGCGCCGTTTTATACCTATCGTGAGGCCAGCGATTTCTGGACGGATCCGGCGACGGGGACGGTGTATTATAACGATTATGTCCCCGTCTGGCGGTGGCGGGCTGCGATGTATAATGATTTTAAGTGCCGGATGGACTGGTGCGTGAAATCCTATAATCAAGCCAATCATCATCCCGTTGCGGCATTTAACGGCGATAAAAGCGACCGTATTATCCGGCTCAAGGCATTGGCAGGCCAGGAAATACCGCTGGATGCCTCGGCGTCAAGCGACCCGGATAAAGACCAGTTGTTTTACTCGTGGTGGGTCTATGATGAAGCGGGGACATATCCCGGACGGATGATGATTGAAAACGCCGACAAACCCAAGGCAAAGGCGTATATCCCCACCGGCGCCGGCGGTACGCAAATTCATATTATTCTTGAAGTCCGTGACAACAATAAAATCGCGTCGCTGTATGACTACCGGCGGATTGTGGCGGATGTCGATAACATCGTAGTAACGCTTGAGCCGGTTCAGATAAAGTAGCATAAGATTGACACTGAATGAACAGATTACGATTACGTATTTGAAATGAATCGGAGAGGGTCAGACACGGTTTAAGGCTGACAGATGAATTTTGATGGAATAGATTAATAGCCATGCCAAGACCCAAACGAATCGCCAAAGGGAATATTGTATATCACGTTCTCAACCGTGCCAACGGACGGCTCCGGATATTTAAAAAGCCTGCGGACTATGAGGCGTTTGAACAGATATTAGCTGAAGGGTTGGCGCTTTTTTCGATGCGTCTTTGCGGCTACTGCATGATGAGTAATCCCTGGCATCTGGTTGTCTGGCCGGACTCAAAAAACGGCTTGCAAACTGTCTCTCGAATCGTCGTTAAGACCGACCGGAAGACCCAGAAGAGAAGAGAAAGAATGAGACAATTATCAAAAAGGGTGTCTGACCCGCTTTGGTTCTCCGGGGGTCGTGGTAGCGTCCCAAAAAGCAAATTCCTATCAATTGAATTATGTGTATAAAATAACTTCAAGAAAAAACGATAATAAACATGAAAGGGAATAGTATGAGAAAATCATGTAATTATTTTGTGTTTATAGTATCTGCATTTGTTTTTGTTTCATTAAGTATAACACAAGCTTCCGAAAAGCGAGTACAGGCAGAACAAATGCAGTTAACAAATTATCAGGTTGGCAGCAGTGAAAATACAACTTTTATAAAGCTGGCGGGGTCAACAGGTGTAGCTAAGTTTAAGTTTAATTTCCCTTCCGGAAGGTATGATATCGACGCTCGCTATTTGTCTGAAAAAACAGGACAAAATACCTATGCCATGTACTTAAATGATATTCAAATTGTTTCATGGTTAGGTAAAAACAGGGATGACAAATGGCACATGATGAATGAACAGAAATGGCATATACCAAAAAATATTGCTATCAATAACGGAGATGAGATTAAGATCGAAACTCTTTCAGGAACCGGGTCATTAGCAATTCTTGATTACATTGAATTCACCGAATCGAACAAAACAAATTCCACAACCAAGCAAAGCCTGGTAACAATTTATCCTGAAGAATATGATCGCGCTATTCGTAATCCTCTCATGGGGTTCAGGTCATCTCTTGAAAAAAAACATGAATATTCTACATTAGTCAAAACCTATATTAGATGGAATGAAATTGAAAATTCAGCAAGTGATGGTATGGAAAAGATCGCACAGGTCTGCGATGCTAAGTGGCGTGGTGGCGAGGAGCAGAATATTAAGTTCATACCACGTGTCTATTTAGCCTGGCCGCGTAAAGAAGGTGGCTGGCCATCTGATATGACCGAAGGAGATTTTACGAGTGATCAATTTAAGCAGAGAGTGATTGCTTTAATTAAGAAGTTAGGAAAAGCGTGGGACAATGATCCTCGCGTTGCCTATGTAGAAATGGGACTTATAGGAGAATGGGGAGAAATGGAGTGGCCTGACACGAAAGACGAGATAAAAGAGGCGATAGCCGCTCAATTTGCGACTTCATTTCAAAACAAGCTGGTTATGGTAAGATGGCCTAATACATACAACGACGATATTTATAACTTTGGATATTACTGGGATTCCTGGGGGCATCATGATCAAAAATATTATGGATTTCACCTGAATAATGTTTCGCCAAAGTGGAAAACAGCAGTTATTGGCGGAGAAACTGCATATGATTGGGGTAACTCTCTAATTCAACCAGGTAAAAATCCAGACGAATCGTTATCGATGCCTGTTCATAGGGATTTTATCATTGACCAAATCAGAAGTTTGCATGCGAACCATATGGGCTGGATTGCAAATTATGATCATAGCAACGAAAGTGTAAGAGCAGGTGCAGAAATTGTACAGAAAGCAATGGGATATCGTTTTGTAATATCAGAAGTAACCTATCCTAAGAGAATAGATACCGACACAAAATTTATGGTTTCCTTTAAGGTTAAGAATACAGGTTCAACTCCATTCTATTATAATTGGCCAGTTGAAGTTAGTCTTCTTGATCCAAAAACAAAACAACCTGTTTGGAAAAATACATATACAAATTTAGATATCAGAAATTGGCTGCCCGGCGATAAATGGGATGAAAAAAGTGATACATATACCATTCCAGCAGAAATTAACTCAGTAAATCAATCATTTCTATTATCAGGTGTACCATCAGGAGAGTATATACTTGCATTAGCAATTTTGGATCCAGCAGGCAATCGTCCAAGTGCAAGGTTTGCCATTAAAAACTATTATAATGGCGGAAGGCATCCAATAGGTAGAGTTGGAGTAAATCAAAAGATAGATTCATTCTCTGTTTCAGGATTTGATGACATTCAAAGTGATAGATCATTGTCTTATGATAAGTAATCTAAATGATAGGAATTTGCTTTTTGGGACGCTACCACGACCCCCGACTGAGCGCAGGGCGGTTAACGAATCCGCCCGTGACGGACCGCACGTGGAAATAAGGTTGATTGGAGAGTGACGCATCAAAACCTGGAAATAAAACAACGGAATTTGCTCCCTTTTTAAGGGCAAAGTAGTACTGCAGGGGAAAATCCGTCTGGGTATAGGCGGCTGGAATGGATGCGGTAAACTGGTTTTCGGATTTGGTCATGGAGGTGACATTCCAGTTTTCAGCCTGGTAGACATGCCGGTAATAGAGTTTTGCGCTTTGCGTGTTTCCGTCGGTGGCAAGAACGAGATTCAAGGCGCTGCCCCTGGAAAAAATGGTTGGGGGCGTGTGGGACGCGCCCGCCGCAGGCCTCGCCGGGGTGCTCTTTGCTGTTGCTATGGCAGCGGCCGCCGGACCGGGATGAGTCGTGATGCTGGTCACGGTGGTGAATTCCTTCGCGTTCATGGCGTCGCGGTCCGCGATCAAGCCGGCAGTACGATCGCTCCAATGGCCGGATTGCTTTCCTCCGTAGGGAAATGCCTTGTAGACACTTCCGATTTCAGCGGCTTGCTGCCAGGCGCTGATTGCGCTTGTATACATGGCGACCGCTTCGGTTTTGGCGTTGGGGTCATTGGTTTTCCGGTAGATCGAATAGAGTATCGCCGCGCGCCATTTCCGGCCGAAATGCAGGCCAAGATTGGCCATGATCCGAATGTCGATGTCGTATCGGCGGTATTCCGGGTCCTGAGTGTTCGGCACCAGGGACCTGGCTTCGGTTATTTTAGCAAGCGCAGTCGTGCCCATGTGCTCCCACCACGTGACGACTTCCAGTGGTGTGTACTTATCAAGGTCATATTCATTTCCGTTGAGCAGCGCCTCGACATACTCATCGATTTCACCAAACAATTGCGGATCAAAGGTGGATGTCAGCCGCTGCGGGTTCAGGCAATCGTTATGCTCCGGCATGCCATCGGTGATATTCAACCCTTCGAAAACCTCGGGCCAGAAATCGAGCCAACTTGCTGACGCGGCCTGGATGGTTGATGCCATCATGATAACGCGGCTGGCATTTCCCAGGGCTATTTCGATAGCGTCGGCCGCCGGACCGAATCTTTTGCCGAGAAACCGCTTCCAGGCTGCCGGATCGGTATTCGGATTGTAGATGCATCGTCCCCATACGCGATACGTATAGAGGAACTTATGATAATCGCGACGGGCGGGTTTGAGGCTGGCGTCGGAATATGAGTTCCTGTCTCCCAGGTCCCCTGTCCCTCCGCGCCCATGAAAGCAAAGCGGCTCGTACCATTCCAGGCCGTCACTGCCGCAGAAACAAGCGGCCCTGCCGAAACCCGCAGCAAACGCGGGATCCCCCCAGAGCAGTTGCCGCTGGGTTCCCGGCCAAAGACGATGTACGACACCCCATCTTCTCCCTTCCTGCAACAACGAAAAGAAACCATAACGGGAAGAACCTGGTATGACGAGTTGGGTGGGAGGATCGGGGATGGAATTCCTTTCGTTTTTTCTGATTGACGCGTGATGGTAGGGGAGACCCGATTGCTCCGCCGTTTTCTTTGGAGAGAACACGGGAGTGCCCCCTGCGTCAAGCACGGCCTTAAGGTGCTCTTCCGTGACGTTTTTGGCGTGCATGTCGATTTCAATTTTCCGGCCGCTATTCACGAAAGGAGTCACCGCGCTGAACAGTTTTCGCCAATAGGAATAGTTTCCTTCCGGAATACCCCCTTCACTATGTACGCGGAAGGTAAGTCCGGTAATATTGGGACAGGCAGTTAAAATCATACGAAGCGCATCGTAGCTGTATTGAGCGTGTGCGCTGCCGCCGAGATCTCCTGAAAGGCCTTCAATGCTATATTGGTCGGACTTGACGTAAAAATTGGAATTCCAAATAGCTAAAGTAAAATCAAGGCCGCGCAAGGCACACCCATCGGAAATATATTTCAGCATCGCCAGATTGGCCTCACGCGTGGAAGCCGAAACATTGGTAACCGATACGCCACCGACAGAGACAAAATAGGGATAGATGAAGGCGAAATAGGCGTCCTTTATCCGGACGGTGGTGCTGGTGGTGAAATTGCTGACCTGACCGCTGCCCCAGGCAAGCCGGTTGAATCTTTCTGTAGCAAGCATCGTCAAATATTCGTCCCAAAATGCTTTGTCAAGAAAGGTGGGAAGATCTTCCTTTGTATTTGCAAAGGGTTTATTGACACAACGTATTTTAGTGTTGGTTTGCTCAACTAGTGGAGTAGGAATCGTACATGCAGTTTGAACAGTATCATGATAAAGAACCCTGTCGGTAAGTTCTAGAAGAGCGTATATCAGTCCCCGCACGTCGCTGCCTGACGCCAAAACCACGGAACGTCCGGAAAGGGATCCATTCAATAGGGCCAGAGCCTCAGGGGATTTAGGCACACTGGCGCCAATCTGACCTGTAAGGGCGGCTGTCCCGGAACTTGCTACAATAGCAATATCGCCAGCAGGAGCCTGGGATATGCCCTGAAAAATTTGTACTGTCTTGCCGTGACCTTCCAGCGCTTGCTTCAACTGGTTTATGGCCCATTGAGCCGGAGCGGAATTTGCGATGATATCGACGGGATCAACAATTATTGAAACCTCGCTGACAACCTGGGCAAAAATATTTGATCCTAGGCTTGATGCCGCGACCGCGCCTGCCGTTGTAACCGTCGCATCCCTGAGAAAACGACGACGAGTGATAAGATATTGGTTCATAAAGGCTGCTCCTTGACAAATGAGCCACTTGCAAAACCCTCTGAATCCCAGCGGAACAGCTCTGCCGCTGACCTTTCGGAAAGCGACATAATTCTATTTCCACAATAGCGGAAATTACGGCACTTATCAAGTCCAAAATTCGTTTTTTTGAAAAAGCGATAACTTATTTATTTATATGTTGTTATGTTCATTTCAATGCCGTATCATGCCTGTAATAATACAATGTTACCAACAATGAGGAGACAAATGGTATGACAGCAATGGCAAATCTTGGCAGTTTATGGAACAGCATCCAAGCGTGGCTCTTTCCGATGCTGGAAGACGAGCTGGGCGAACTTGACGAGAAGCACCGTGAATTCGTATCCGTCTGTGAGCTTTGTTCGCCGCAGGCCTGCGTGGAATCTTATCGTTGGGTGGGCAACGGCTGCCCGCCGGCCAGTCGTCTGGCCTTGTGCAAAGCGTTCATCGCCAAGGCCGTCTGGGATTGCCATCCCGCTGGCACAGATGAGTGCCCGGCGTATCACCAATCTCTACGATCTGGCCGATGCCGCGTATGATGCTATGGAAATTCGCCTCATGTCCGAACGACTCGGCCACGTCGCCCTGATTGACCACAACCCCCGTCGCGGTGAAAAACGCCAGTTCACGCCCTCGGAAGCGGTTCGGTATCGCCAGCGAAACAGCGCTGAACGGGTCAACTCGCATCTGCACGGCAACCACAGCGGACGGCATGTGCGTGTTCGCGGCGGTGTGAAGGTGGCCGCCCATCTGAGCTTCGGGCTGCTGGTCATCGCCGCCATCACGGCCGTTGCTGCCGTCGATACGGCCGTCGACATCACAGCGCTTGTGCCAGCCGCGTTCTGGGTTGGGAAATACGGTCACGGTGTCACCGGAATAGGAAATCGTGCTTACCTCCGGTGCGGCCGTCACTGTCGATGCCATAGCCGCCAGCATGACCAGTACCAGAGACAACCTATAGGCCAACTTGATCAGTTTGTGATCCATTTTATTTCCCCTTAAATATTAGAGCCTCTTGCAAAACCCCCCGAATCGCGATGGAATGTTCCATTCGCCGATGTCTTCGGGAAGTCAGCCTGAAGCATAGTCATTATGGTCTGCGAGCCCCCGGGCCCCGCTGGAGGGTTGGGTTGTTCATGGCCGGAAAGACAAGTCTCAACGGCAAGGCGAAAGTGACGATGAGAAATGTCTACGGCTTTCGGACGTACAAAACCCTTGAAATGGCCCTCTATCACAGCCAAGGAGCACTTCCCGAGCCCCAATTCACCCATAGATTCTTCTGACGAGGCGTAAAGGAAAAGAGTCAAACCGCAAACGGTAACAAGGCCAGATGCCATACCATTACTGAGACATGGCAACGCGGAAGCCAATGAAGCTGAACGGGCCGTCCGGCCCGAACCCGCGGCGTTTGGCGGAACGGGTGCTCATCCCCCTGAATTCCCAGGAACCGCCACGAATGACACGGTTACCGCCACGATCGCCGGACTCTGGGCCGGTTGGATCGTCTGCGGGGGACGCGGCATAGTATTGCGAGCCGTAAAAATCAGCACACCACTGCCAGGCATTTCCGTGCATGTCGTAGAGCCCAAAGGCATTGGGCTTGAATGAACCTACCGGCGAGGTGAACGCATAGCCGTCGCTGGCCTTCAGCGTGCCTTTCTGATCCGGGAACTTCACCTTGAGCGCCGCATCGGCCACGTTGGCGACCGTGACCAGCGCCTCGAAATCGTCGCCGCTGTAATAGCGGGTTGTCGTCCCGGCACGGCAGGCGTATTCCCACTCAGCCTCCGTGGGCAATCGGTAGGTCTTGCCCTCCTTCTTGCTGAGCCACTTGCAGAAGGCCACGGCGTCGTTCCAACTCACGTTGACCACGGGGTGCTCGTCGGTCTGCTCGAAACCCGCGTTCCGCCAGGAGCCTTTCTTGTTGAAGACGAACTTCAATTGACCTACCTCCTTCGTGTCAGGGTCCCAGTTAGTAGCCCCCGGCCTCGTGCCCTTCTCCGCGTCCGTCACGTACTTCGTGTCAGCGACAAACTGCCGAAACTGGCCCAGCGTTACATGGTAGGTGCCCAGGTAGAACGGCTTCGTGATCCGCACGGGGTGCTGCGGATGCTCGTTCCTGAAAAAGTCTGCGGGCAGAGGGTTATCGGGATAGGTCTTGTTTAATAAGGCCACCGTGGCCTCCGATGACTCGCCACTGCCCATCTTGAACTCGCCCGCCGGGATGAGCGTGAGCTTCATCCCGATGGAGTTGGTGACTTGCTTCTCGCCGCTGGCCGCCTTGGGAGTCCCTGCTTGTTTGCTTCTTCCGATAGTCGAGGGAACGTACTCACCTTCATATATTTTCACATCATCAATCCAGAAGGCACCTATGCGACCGCCGAAATGGAAGCCAAACTGTACGTCCAGGTCCTTTGGGAGAACACCCGTGGTCAAGTGCAATTCGGTCCATTCCTCGGTGATGTCGAGATCGTCTCCCCCGGCGAGTGTGGGCCAAAGAAGAGTCGTCTCGTCCCGATGCTCGAGGACCACGCGTGTCTGGAGTTTACCGCTCTTGGATTTCAGGAATGCCGACGCGGTGTATATCTTACCTTTCTTTAGGGTGACTTGTTGGCCAGGCGTCACAGGCTTAATTTGAAGCTTCCAGACTGCGGTCTCACCCTCCGTTTTGGTATTCTCTATGTAGTAACAGTAGTTTCCCTCCACCGGCCTATCGGGAACCGCAGCACCCACCAGAGCAGAAACCACTTGAACGTTCTCTATCGGCCCGCTGAACCCCCAGCCGCCCCTCTCCAAACCGCCGTTCGGCAACAGATTGACCACGCCGCCCTGCGCATAGCTCGACGATGCTCCCAATCCCAAGAAAATCACCATCACCAAAAGGATTTTCATTACTTTTCTTTCCACATTCTGCTTTTTCATTTTTCTACTCCTGTTAAATAAAATATGGTTCAACTCCAAAAAAGTTGGTGAATTTACTATTACTTTCTGGGTTTAACTAATGAAAAAGACGGATTTATCGCATTTTAGACACCAGCCTATATGCTCTTTAAGTGGCGGTACCGCTAAAGATACAGCCAATGCTGAATGCCACTATCGAGGTGGTCGGATTGCTTCCTATTGCGGCCTTATCTTCCCCGATAGCAGTCCTATTATTCATATATACGTTTATTTCTTAAATCGTTAAATCAAAAAGACTTAAATCAATATATCTATACCTTCTGCCAACTTTATTGGAGAAGAACCAGAATTTTATTATATTTCTGTCCTTTTTATACCGCAATGGCCGGTATTTTGTCTCGTTGTTTTAATAATTCCATTTTTTCCTTGCAAAAAACTGGTTTTAAAATATAATATAATCGATGCTTTGCCTTATAAGGACTTAATTGCCCAGAAAAGATTCAAAGAATAAGACTTTTTAAGGTTTTTACACATTTTGCCATAATCGATACGAGGGGTGTATCTTTACGATAAGATAAGAACCTGCAAAAAAAATGACATTAATCAAGGAGACTAAATGATGAAAATGGGCATGAAAAAAACAACATCCATAGTATCTATTTTGACTCTGTTATGGCTTAATTCAATCTCAATTGCTAATACTGTTAGTGGAGATTTAATGACCTGGCACAGGGTATCAGTAACCTTTAATGGGCCCAATACCAGTGAATTAGATACGGTTAATCCCTTTTTGAACTACCGCCTGCAAGTCCAATTTACCGGACCCTCGGGTCAAATTTATAATGTCCCCGGCTTTTATGCCGCCGATGGCGACGCGGCCAACACCAGCTCTGAATCCGGTGATAAATGGCGTGTCCATTTTACCCCGGATCAGACGGGGCAATGGAATTATATTGCCTCTTTTCGGACAGGCTCGAACATCAGTATAAGCCTGGACCCGGCGGCGGGAACATCCGCCGGCTTTTTCGATGGGGCGACCGGCTCCTTTACCGTACTTCCTACCAATAAAACCGGCAATGATTACCGTGCCAAGGGAATGTGCCGCTATGTCGGCAAACATCACCTGCAATTTGCCGGCAATGGCGAATATTTTCTCAAAGGCGGAGCCGACAGCCCGGAAAACTTTCTGGGCTATTGGGAATTTGACAATACTTTCTACGGCGGCGGCGGCACAAGCAGGCCTATGCCCGATGGTTTACATCACTATGATCCTCATGCCGTTCACTGGCAGCCCGGCGACCCGACCTGGGGTAACGGCAAAGGAAAAAATATCATCGGCGCCGTCAACTACCTTGGCAGCAAGGGGATGAATACTATTTATTTTCTGACTTACAATGTCATCTATGGAGACGGCAGAGATACCTGGCCCTGGACTACGCAGACAGAACGCTATCGTTTTGATGTCTCCAAGCTCGCCCAGTGGGAAATTGTTTTTTCCCAGATGGACGCGAAAGGAATTCAGGCGCATTTTGTAACAACGGAATCTGAAAACTGCGGGCAATTGGGAAGCGGCTTCAGCGATATGCGAAAATTGTATTATCGGGAACTCGTTGCACGATTCGCGCACCATCATAATGTCATTTGGAACATTGGCGAGGAAAATAGCAACTCTGTTCAGCAAGTCAAAGACTTTGCCGATTATATCCATGCACAAGACCCGTATGACCATCCCGTAACGGTTCATACCAATTACGGAGCTGCGCTGACCCGCTATGCCAATTTTTATGGCCATCCGACGCTCGAAGCCACATCCATTCAGGGCGACGGCAGCAGTTACAATAGCTGGGCTATCCAAATCCGTCAGCTCTCCGCGCAGGCAGGACGTAAATGGGCGGTTTATGGCGACGAACAGGGACCGGCGGTGAACAGCTCGATGAATAATCTGGATCAGCTTCGCAAACAGGCCTTGTGGGGAAATTATATGGGCGGCGGCGCCGGCGTCGAATGGTACTGGGGATACCAAGGAACATTTGGCGATATACAGTCCGAAGACTGGACCGTTGCCGAACCGCTCTGGAATATGACCAAATACGCAATGGACTTCTTTCAGACCTATTTGCCGTTTGCTGAAATGGAGCCGGACAACAGCCTGACTTCCTCGACCAGCGATTATTGCTTCTATAAAGCCGGCCAGGTCTATGCGGTTTACCTGCCTTCCGGCGGCACCACCGATATCAGTTTGCCGGCAGGTTCCTATACCGTAAAATGGTATAATCCAAGAAGCGGCGGCGCTTTGCAGGATGGCTCGGTTACTGCGATTGAAGGACCCGGCTCATTCAGTATCGGTCAGGCTCCCGCCAATACGACTCTGGATTGGGCGGTCTTAATTACAACCAATCTGGTGACCAAAATCCCCGGCGATTTCAATAATGACGGCTGTGTCAGTTTGACAGATATGACTCTTTTTCTGGCCGACTGGCTCCGCTGCAATGACCCCGCCGATATTTCTTGCGAAGATGTATTGACTCCGGCATCACCGGCGCCGCAGGTTGCTTTCACAGAGCCTTTGGCCGAGGATATTATCGTTGCCTCGGTCGCCCCGATTTTAAGCGTTTCAGCAGGCGTTAATGGAACTGTTCCCTATACACTGCAAAGCATTACCGTCGGCTCTTATACGATTTTGGCCGCTCAGCTCAAAACCGGCACATCCAGCGGCACTGTAACCAACGGCGGCGTGATTGCAAATGTCGATGATTTTGATTTGAATACGATTGCAGCACGCAATAACGCCAATCCTGCCTACATCGAGACAGTGCTGTTCGGCGGTCAAAACTGGCAGGACACCAACGGAAACAATCCCGATTTTTTCTTATTTGAAAATGGAAGCGCTACTGATGCAACAGCAACTCCAGACAGCCCCGTAACCGTGCAGGCAATATTTACTGACAATTCTCTCGGACAAAGTATCTCGTTGGTTGCGGCCAATTGGGCATGGACCGGACTGAATAAAGTGGGTACGCCGGACGCGGGTCGAAGAATCTTCGGAACCTCTTTTGCCATCACCGACCTCAAAGACGCCGCAGGGGTTTTCCTGACCAATGCGTCCATAATCAAAGGGCTACGAATTTCCAATGCCGGGCTTGATCCGGCTGGTTTATTTGCCGCCGTCGAATCGGGGCCTAATTCGCATTGGCAGCTCAATGAGGGCGACGGAACCATCACGGTTGACTCCATCTCCAACAGCTATCCCAGCGACGGGACACTGATCGGCAATATCGCATGGGCCGTCGGCCCCAATCCAGTCTCGACTCCAATAACCACAATCGATTTCGGCAACGCCTTGTCTTTCCCCGCCGGCAGCGGCTATGTGGATTGCGGCACGGATGTTAAGCTTCAGCAAATTACCAATAAACTGACTCTGGCAGCGTGGATCAAAACCGAAACCGGTAACGGCGGCAGCGTCATCGCCAAAGGAACACAATACGGACTGTCGATCGACGCAGGCCCGGGCAAAGTCCGTATGACTGCGCCTTGCGGCAATGCCGCAATCATCGAATCGATCAGCTCCGTGGATGACGGCAACTGGCATCATATCACCGCGGTCTTTGACGGCAGTACGATCAAGTTTTATATAGATTCACGGCTGGATAATACCGTCGCGGTAACCGGCTCCTATGACTCCTGTGCAAATGCAGCGGATGCCGTAGAGATGGGTTCAGGATTTGTTGGCTTCATAGATGATATCCGCCTCCAGTCGCTGGCCATGTCTCAGCAGGACATCGTCCAGTTAAGCGGAATTACCAACGATCCTCCGCAGGTCAGCGCCGGCCCGGATCAAACCGCCTTCCTTCGCGGCCCGACAGCGTTTCAGATGAACGCCGCCGCTGTGGATGATGGAAAGCCTCTGCCGCCGACCTTAACCTTAACCTGGACCGTTCAGAGCAAACCGGCTGGCTCAACCGTGGTCTTCTCGCCCGATGCGGCAGTCGAAGACCCGCTGGTTACCGTCGATACCGCCGGCACATATGTACTGCGGCTGACTGCCAACGACAGCCAACTGACCGCCTATGACGAAATGACCATTATCGCTGTCGAACCCAATTGTCAGTATGTCCGCGACCACAATCTGGCGATCTCCAAAGATATTGCCGGCCCGCAGGGAATCTCCGACTGCCGAGTGGATCTGTACGATTTTGCCAAATTGGCCGAAAACTGGCTGATTTGCAGCCAGTAACGGCCTTGTAGTTTATTGAAAACTTGGGACTGTCCCGAATGGCGGTTCGTTAAGGAATTTGGGACAACAACCTCCTTGTTCGACAACTTGAGTGCGTAAAAGAAAATTCACGCGGTTTGTCGATAACAGTAGTAAATACCTATGGTTATACATATTTCGTCAATTTATAAAAAACCTTTAATCGTTTTGGGAAGTCTTAAGCAACCGCCATTCGAACCTGACACCTTTATTTATCCTTTTATCGGACCAAAGGAATCCATACATCCATATAAGCTAATCCACGGTTTGCCCATGCGTAATAAGGAATCAGTTCTATTTCTACTGAACCTTCTCCCGAGATATTCATTTGTTTGGGTTTCAAAGGACGATACAGTTCATGCTCTTTCCATTTTACTGAGCTTTGTTCTTTTGATAGTTGTGGATTGTTTTTTACAAAAGTTTCTTTTTCTTCCTGATTAAGGGCTTTCCCTTTCAACACAGTTACCCCTCCCAAAAAGTCATCTCGGTGTTCAGGTGTCAGTTTTATATTGGCAGAAAGGTATACGCCGTTTTTAAATATTTCCTCGCCACCATCCTGTTTTGGCAGTTCCAAACAATAAACCACCGGCCCACGCATTACAGCGACCTTATTATTCAAGTTTACGGCTTTGGGATTTGCTTCCATCAAACGTACAGGCATCGGAAAATCCAAAACTATCTTATCTCCAACTGACCATCTGCGCTCAATTTTCAAATAACTTCCCGGCTGTGGTTTTTCTGATATTTTTTCTCCGTTTACAACTACAACAGGATTTTCCGTCCACCCGGGAATTCTGAAATGAATGGGAACGGACTCGTTTTCTGTTTTTTCAATATTTATAGTAACCTGTCCGTCCCAGGGATAATTGGTGGTCTGGGTCAGGGCAATTTTTGTACCATCCGCCAAGGTGCTTGTAAGCTGATTTCCACCGTAAAAATTAATCCACAGCGCACCCTCATCAGAAATATTATAAAACCAGTTGTGTATTTGAGCCGTGGTACGCGTTACGCTTGGCGGACAGCAATAACAGTTCATATCATCCCAGCGTACACCACTGTGATGGGTAGCTACTATTCTATTTGGATCTGCTCCCATTTTGTGTGGTGCTTTTTTACCCTCAGTACCGTCCCAGCTTAAGGGATTACAATAAAACCAGTGCTCTCCCAGTAAATCGACCCCTGAGTTTAAGGTATTATACATCATCCGTTCTGTCCAGTCGGCATATATTGCTTCACCTGTGAGCATAAACATGCGGTAATTAAACATCCCTGTACCGATATTGGCACAAGACTCATTGTATCCATTGGGTTGAATATAAGGTTCGTTAGCAAAATTTTCATGTACCTCATCACCCCGTGGTGAAATTTCATGTTCCTGTCCGCCCATTGCTACGGCACATGTAATATCTATTTTTTTCCAGTGTATATCTTTCCATATCCGCTCCAGTGCTTCCAGAATCTCTTCATCCCCGGTTTCAGCATATAAATCAGCCGCACCACAGTAAAAATAATTTCCGGTAACCGCATGTCCAACGGCCATCGTCTCCTTGCGCAGCGGTACCCGATCCTGTGTCTGATCGGTTCCCCCCATGCTGTGATCGCGATCCGGATTTGGCCTGCTTCCCCGATTATTAATCATGATTTCAAGAAGTTCAAGGTACTTTGAATCACGGGTGGTACGGTACATTTCTGCCATACCCATAAATACTGAAGGATTCCAGGGATAACGGGCCATGTGAACCGGTTCAGCTTTCCACTGATTGTAAAGGAAGTCAGCATTCTTTTTTGCGATTTCCATAAAATTCTCTTTTCCCGTTGCCCGAAAATGAATGCAGGCTGCGGTTAACAGGTGTCCCATATTGTAACACTCATGGGCATTTACCCGCTGGAAGCGTTTTGATATATCGTGTCCGATGTTAGTAGAGATATACCCGTCAGGCTCCATGGCCTTTGAAATAATCTCAATCCATTCATCCATTTTTTTATCCAGCTCCGGATCTTTGGTTATATTATACACATGAGCCATGGATTCTATCCACTTATAATTGTCACCATCACCCCACGGAGTGCCATATTTGTGCCCTTCGATCAAACCTGCTGCCTCTTTTATCCTGTTCAGATTTGCACTTCCTCCTCCTGACATTGTCCTTTCCAGGGTGGGCAACATTTTGGTCGCGGCAAGTTCAAAGCGTTCGGCCCAAAAACCTTCTGTTAACCTGGTATCCTGCATGGGTAAACTGCGTAACTTAGTATGCGGACTTTTTGAATTATCAATGACCCCGCGTTCATGGGTTTGACGCTCTCTTTTTTGATTACAGCCGGATACCAGCATGATTGCCAACACGGACATGAATAATTTTAGTAAGGTTCTTCTTTTCACTGGTTCTTTTCTCCATTTTATTGGTATTTGATTAATTTGTGAGCCACTTGCAAAACC